>CEVF01066407.1_pt1 | contig 11257 bp, 14 predicted proteins | sample 356441 | NCBI WGS metagenome assembly CEVF01 (sample SAMEA2622765, study PRJEB7988) | marine metagenome | biome: marine biome (ENVO:00000447); feature: surface water layer (ENVO:00002042); material: "saline water (ENVO:00002010), including plankton (ENVO:xxxxxxxx)" | depth 5 m
GGACGTAGGCATTAAGCCTTCACTAAATCTGGTCATGGGTGCTCCTCGGTTACCGCGTTCTTGCAAAATTATTCCTTTAGTAAACGTCATTATTCGTCGCTTCACAAAAAGCCTCGTCCCATTCAGGCACCGCTCAGTTCTCACTTGCCTTACTTGTCATATTAATCAGTTTTTCACCTGCGCCGTCCCTGCGCCAGCCGGAGGCCTTCGCACCAAACACGGGCGCCGATCGGTTCCTCAGTGCTTCCAACCAGGCCCTTATCGGCATAAGTAAACCTCAATAAAAACAATCTCCTTGGTTGAAGTCATCGGCTTCTGGCATAGCAGCTGCAACATCTACTGCAGGGGTCATGACCTGTTAGTACAAGTGAACCACACAGGAAGGTGAAGACGATGAGAAGCTCAAGCACCCTGGCAACAATCACACTCTGCGGTTCGCTGGCGCTGTTTGCCGGCGCGGTTTCCGCAGAGACTATCCGGGTCGGTATCGGCCATCAAAGCATGGTCACCAACACCGTTTCTGGCGGCATTGTGTTGGAGAAACTCGACCTGCTGAAAAAGCATCTGCCCACCACAGGCAAGTACGAAGGCGTTAAATACGACATCGTATTCCGGGATTACGATTCCGGGCCACCTATTACCAACCAGATGCTGGCCAACAAACTGGAATTCGGTGTGATGGGGGATTACCCCCTGATCGTCAATGGCGCAAAGTTTCAGGAAACCGGCCGGCAGGAAACCCGCTTTATTGGCGTCACCGGCTACAACCTCCGCGGTACTGGCAACGGCATTGTGGTGCCCATCAACTCCAGTGCCCAAAGCCTGGCGGATCTTGAAGGTAAAGCGCTGTCAGTTCCGGTGGGCAGCGCCGCCTGGGGTATGACGCTCAAGGCCCTGAGTGAGGCCGGGCTGAGTGGCAAGGTCCAGATCGTGAATCAGAGCCCGGCGGTGGGCGTGGCCAACATTCAGGCTGGGCGCATTGATGCCCATGCCGATTTCTGCCCCTGGTCGGAAATCATGGAATTCCGGGGCACCGCCCGCAAGATCTATGACGGTAGCGAGGCAGGCATTCCCACCTTCCACGGCATTGTTGTGCGTGAAAGTTACGCCAAACAGTATCCGGAAGTGGTCGAGGGCGTTCTGAAAGCGACGCTCGAAGCCCAGAAATGGATTCAGGAAAACCCTATGGAAGCGGCGGTGAAGGTATCCGAATGGACCGGCGTGGAAAAGGAAGTGCTCTACCTCTACTTCAGCGAGGGCGGAATCACCACCGCTGAGGCCAGCATCAAACCCGAGTGGGTGGATGCCATGAAGTACGACCTGGACCTGTTAAAACGGGAAGTCGGCGTGCCTGATCTGGATTTCGACCGCTGGGTGGATGACACATACCTGCGCGCCGCCTATCAGGCCATGGATCTGGATTACGAAACTCTGGTCAGCTCGGTTGTCGATACCCAACCCAACAACCCATCCCTCAAGCCCGCTGAGATCTGGTTTCAGGACAAAGGCATTGTGACCTACGACAGCGTAGCCGACATGCTCGCTGCTGTAGATACCGCTGAAAGCCCGATTAACGCCACCTACGTTTACGACAACCTGACCGGCCTGAAGCTGTTCGGCAAGGCGGCCTACCTGGTTCGTGGTGACGACGGTGACGTGGTGGCCTTTCTCAAGAAAGCCGACTCTGAAAAGCATATGGCCAACTACGGCGGCACTCCGGTAACGCCGGAGAGCACCCTGGCCATGGCTTACTGATCCGCCTCTGAGCGGGCGGCAATGGCGCTGCCCGCTCAGCATCGATCCGAGGAGTAACGACAATGGATAGCAACAGTAACGCGGCGATACTAACGGATGAGGCCCTGGCGGATGCACCCGCAGAACCTTATGACCGCGACGCCCAGAAAGAAACACTGACAGTGTCGACACCGCCAACGTCAACACCCGAATTACCGAAAGAAAGCCATTTAGCGGCCCCTACACCAATGATGATCTGGCTGAAGCGATCAGGCCCGCGATACCTTGTGCGAATCATGGCCCTGGTCGTCGCTGTTCTGCTCTGGGAAACGGCGTCTGGCAACGGCTTTCATTTTTACATCAACTTCGAGAACATCCCCGCACCCTCGGTGGTTGGTGCAGCCCTCGGTGCCGAACTGGCCGGCGAGGAGTTTTACCTGCACATATTGCACAGCCTGGAACGGGTGGCCATCGCTTATGTTATGGCCGTGGTGCTGGGCGTCGTCATTGGCATCGCCATGGGGCGTTCGCGCTGGGCAGAGGACATCATCCTGCCCTACATCGAGCTTCTGCGCCCGATCCCTGCCGTGGCTTGGATTCCGCTGGCGATTCTGATGCTGCCAACAGAGCAGTCCAGCATCGTGTTCATTACCTTTCTGGGCGCTCTTTTCCCGGTCATCCTCAATACCGTCCACGGTGTTGAGCAAACCAACGGCCTTCTGGTTCGTGCAGCACGAAGCCTGGGCGCAAGCCGCACCGCCATCCTGTGGCATGTGGTTCTGCCTGGCGCCATGCCATCCATCGTCGCCGGTCTTGCCATTGGCATGGGCGTCGCCTGGTTCTCGCTGCTGGCCGGCGAAATCATCAGCGGCCAGTACGGCATCGGCTACTACACCTGGAATTCCTACACCCTGATTCAGTACCCGCAAATCATTATTGGCATGCTCACCATCGGCGGCCTTGGCACCCTTTGTACCCTGCTGGTTCGCAAAGGCTGCAGCCCGTTACTCAAGTGGCAGGCCAAAGGAGGTCGGTCATGAGCGAAACACCAGTGAACGATAACCGCCTGACCGTGCTCGACCACAGCCGACTACGCGCCAAAGCCGCCAAGCCCGGTGCTGAGCGTGGGCACATCTCGGTTCGTGACGTGGACATTGTGTTCGAAACCACAACCGGTCCACACGCAGCCGTGAAAAACGCCAACCTGACGGTACGCCCCGGCGAGTTCATCTGCCTGCTGGGCCCATCCGGCTGTGGCAAATCCACCTTGATGAACAGCATTGCCGGCTTCGTGCCTCCCACTAGCGGAGAAGTGACGATCGATGGCGCTCTGGTGACAGAGCCGGGGCCAGACCGTGGCATGGTGTTCCAGCAGCACTCCCTGTTCCCCTGGAAAACAGTGAAAGAGAACGTTGCGTTTGGCCCCTTGATGGCCGGCGTGGGCCAGAACGAAGCCAATAGCGTGGCGCGAACCTTCCTCTCCCTGGTAGGACTGGCCGCCTTCGAGAACGCCTATCCCAACACGCTTTCTGGCGGCATGCAGCAGCGGGTGGGGATCGCCAGGGCGCTGGCCAACTACCCCAGCGTCTTGCTGATGGACGAGCCGTTCGGAGCCCTCGACGCCCAGACACGCGTGATGATGCAGGAAAACCTGCTGGAGATCTGGAGCGAGTTTCGCAACACCGTGGTGTTCGTCACCCACGACATCGATGAAGCGGTGTTCCTGTCTGACCGGATTGTGGTGATGAGTGCCAGCCCCGGCCGGATCATTGCAGACATTGACGTGAAACTGCCCCGCCCCCGCGAACAGTCCTTGCTGACCAGCCCGGAGTTCATGGCGCTGAAGCGCCAGTGTCTGGACCTGATTCGCCAGGAAACCCTGAATACGTTCCAGCAGCAGAACAAGGCCGGGTGACGCCATGAGCAACGCGAGCCCAACTTCACCCGAACTCGCCATGACCTGTCATAACAACCAGGAGGATGAGCGATGAACCAGGGGATACATCCAATGGCCGAGCATTCACCACTGCCGCTGTATGTTCAGATCCGGGACCGCCTGCGGCGCGACATCCTCGATGGCACCTACCAGGTGCACGAGCGGCTGCCGTCAGAGAACGAAATGATGGGCGTCTTCGGCGTGAGCCGGATCACCATCCGACAGGCGCTTCGGGACTTGCACAACGAGGGCCTGGTGTTCAGTGCCCAGGGCAAGGGCACCTTCGTGAGCAAGCCCAAAGCGGTTCAGAACGTGCAACGCCTTGAGGGCTTTGGCGAAGCCATGGCGGCTCAGGGCTACGAGGCCTCCGCACGGGTGCTCAGCATTCAGCAGCTGAAGGCGCCAAAAGCCGTGGTGGCAGCGCTGGACCTTCAGCCCGGGGAAGACACCATCGAGGTGAAGCGGGTGAGATACCTCAACCGCTCTCCGGTGTGCATCGAGAACAGTTATTTCCCCATGGACATCGGCCGGCGCATGTTCGGCCTGGACCTTTCCGGCGACATCTTCCCCATGCTGGAAAACCTGTTCGGCATCCCCCTGGGCGGCGCAGACATCAGCCTGGACGCCATTATGGCCGACGACGAAGCCCAGCAATTCCTCAACCTCAAAACCGGAGAAGCCATTCTGCGGGTTGAACGCCTGACCCATAACCGGGACGGCCGTCCCATCGATTTCGAATATCTCTGCTACCGCGGCGATTCATTCAAATACCAGTTCCGGATTGACCGGAAATAGGAGCGCACCATGAAGATTAACGACATCCCTGTGATCGACACCGACGTTCTTGTGATTGGCGGCGGTACCGCCGGCCCCATGGCTGCAGTCACGGCGAAAGAGCAGGACCCGAACCTGAAAGTAATGTTGCTGGAAAAGGCCAACGTAAAGCGCTCCGGCGCGATTTCCATGGGCATGGACGGGCTCAACAACGCGGTTGTGCCAGGCCACGCCACCCCTGAGCAGTACGTCAAGGAAATCACCATTGCCAATGATGGCATCGTGCATCAGCCGGCGCTGATGGCGTACGCCACCCGCTCATTTCCGATGATCGAAAAGCTGGACTCCTGGGGCGTGCATTTCCAGAAGGATGAAACCGGCGATTACGACATGAAGAAGGTCCACCACCTGGGCACCTACGTGCTGCCCATGCCAGAAGGCCACAACGTCAAAAAGATTCTCTATCGCCGCCTTCGCCGCAACCGGGTGGAGATTGAAAACCGCTACACCGCCACCCGCCTGCTGAAAGACCCGGACGGCAACATCGCCGGCATGATTGGGGTCAACACCCGCACTGCCGAGCCCATCATCATCCGAGCCAAGGCCGTGATCATGGCCACCGGCGCCGCTGGCCGCATCGGGCTGCCAACCTCCGGCTATCTGTTCGGTACCTATGAGAATCCCGCCAACAACGGTGACGGCCACGCCATGGCCTACCACGCAGGCGCCGATCTGGCGAACCTGGAATGCTTCCAGGTGAACCCGCTGCTCAAGGATTACAACGGCCCGGCGTGTGCGTACGTGACCGGCCCGCTCGGGGGCTTTACCGCCAACGCCTATGGCGAGCGCTTTATCGAGTGCGATTACTGGTCCGGCCAGATGATGCTGGAGTTCTTCAAGGAACTGGAATCCGGCACCGGCCCGGTATTCCTCAAACTGGACCACCTGGCGGAAGAAACCATCCAGGAAATCGAAACCGTGCTGCACACCAACGAGCGCCCCACCCGCGGCCGCTTCCATGAAGGCCGGGAGGTGAACTACCGGGAGCGCATGGTGGAGATGCACATCTCGGAGATCGGCTTCTGCTCCGGCCATTCGGCTTCTGGCGTGTGGACCGATGAAACCGGCGCCACCACCGTGCCTGGGCTCTACTGTGCCGGTGACATGGCCAGCGTGGCCCACAACTACATGCTGGGCGCCTTTGTGTATGGCCAGATCTGTGGCGAAAGCGCCGTGGCATTCGCCAAGTCACGCAACGAACCCCAGCTCGACGAAGGGTTCATTATCAACGAACTGGAACGCATCCAGGCACCGATGAAGCGGGCCGACGGCATTCCCCCGGAGCAGATGGAATACAAGGTGCGCCGCCTGGTGAACGACTATCTGCAGCCGCCAAAAGTCACCAAGAAAATGGAGATCGGGCTGGAGCGCATTCTGGCAGTGCGGGAAGACGTACCCCTGCTGTGTGCCCGAGACCCCCACGAACTGCTCAGGGCCATGGAAGTGCAGTCCATCATCGACTGCGCGGAAATGGCGGCCCGGGCCTCTCTGTACCGCACCGAATCCCGCTGGGGCCTCTACCACTACCGCGTTGACTACCCGGACCAGGACGACAGTGAATGGTTCTACCACAGCCGCCTGTTCAAGGACGAAAACGGCCAGATGGCCCACGGCAAACGACCGGTAGCGGACTATCTGGTGTCGCTTGGCGAAGAGAAAGACGCCTACCGCAAGATGCGGGTTCAGAAAGCGGCCAACGAGTGACACCACGGTGCGCTCGGGATGGCCTGAGCGCACAACACTGATTTCGTGACGAAAGAGGAACACCAAAATGCCTATCGCCAATCACCACTCTAGCGTTCCCGTCATTGTCGACGAGGACAAATGCATTGCCGACAAGGGCTGCACCGTGTGCATCGACGTGTGCCCGCTGGACGTGCTCTGGATCAACGAGGAAACCGGCAAAGCCCACATGAAATATGACGAGTGCTGGTACTGCATGCCCTGTGAGGCGGACTGCCCGACTGACGCCGTCACCGTCAACATTCCCTACCTGCTGCGCTGAGGTAAGCCATGAAAACATACGACGATCCCGAACTACAGGCCATTGCGGTAAAGCTCACTTCTGATGATCCGGGCATTCGCCGGGTCGCGGTCATGGACCTGGTGGATTCCGGTGAACCGGAAGCGGTTGAACTAGTAATACTGGCCCTGCAAGACCCGGACACCAACGTCCGCCAGGAAGCCGCAAAAGTCGTTGATGAGTTTGAGGCTACCGATATGGCCGACGCCCTGATTGCCGCCCTCAGCGATAGTGATGAAGTGGTACGCAACAGCGCCGCCCATGCACTGGCCGACCTGAAAGACCCGGCCGCTGCCGAGCCCCTGCTGGAAGCACTGGAGACCAGCAGCGACAGTTTTGTAGTGTCCGGCATTCTGCGAGCTCTCAAACCTCTACGCAACGCCAGCGCCCAGCGCCCGGCACTGAAACGTCTTGGCGACGCCAGCGCACAAGTGCGCCGCGAAGCCGTCGGCGTGCTGGGCTGGCTGAAGCAACCCGAAAACCTGCCAGCCCTGGTGGAAGCCGCCCAGCACGATGTCGACCCGGACGTTCGACGGTCCGCCACCGGCGCTCTGGTCTATGCCAGCCCTCAGCAGGTTGGGCAGGCACTGGTCAGCCTGTTGAAAGACGACCACTGGCAGGTGCGCTGCGAGGCAGCCATCAGCATTGGCAAGCTGAACCATCAGGCGGCCGCAGCCGCCCTGATGGACGCCACCAGGGATGAACTATGGCAGGTCCGTGAAAAAGCAGTGGACGCCCTTGGCACGTTGGGCGTGGTGGAGGCCATTCCGGTGCTGGGCGAGTGCTCGAAGGATGCCATGAGCAACCTTCGCAAAGCAGCCATCGGCGCGCTTGGCACCATCGCCCACAACGATGGCAGGCCCTATGTGGTAACCGCCCTCGATGATCCGGACCCGGACGTTCGCAAACTGGCCCGCTGGGCTATCTCGAAACTGGACACCGCAGCCTGAGCCATTCGCCAGCCCGGTTTCATCGGGCTGGCCGCCGTTGCCGAAGAATCGAAAGGAGACTGCCATGACCTTTGTTGTCACCGAGAATTGCATCCGCTGCAAGTACACCGATTGCGTTGATGTCTGCCCCACGGATTGCTTCCACGAAGGCCCCAACTTTCTGGTGATCAACCCGGAAACCTGTATCGACTGCAGCCTTTGTGTCGCCGAGTGCCCCGCCGATGCCATCTATGACGAGAAGGATCTGCCGGAAGATCAACATCACTTCCTCCAGCTGAACGCGGAGCTGTCCCAGGTCTGGCCGGTGATCGACGCGACCTCTTCCCCCCTGCCAGAGGCAGAAACCTGGGTCGATCAGCCAGACAAAATGCAGTACCTGGAGCGCTGAGTCATGCCTCAACTTGTCATAACGAGTTGCCTTCGGGCGCTGTTGCTGGGATCGGTGGTGATATCTGCCGCCGCCCTCGGCAGCACCCGCCCGATGGAGCTGCCCGATCGCCACATCCCAATGCCTGAAACACCGGAGCTGGTGATCTCATCCCTGAGTGATGGAGTCCGTCATGGCTAACCAAATCCTGATCGAGCCCCCAAGGGAAGTACGCCTGAAACGAAAGCTCAACGAGCTGGAACTGAGCTGGCCGGACGGCCTGACCTCCCGGCTCAGCTGCCTGATTCTGCGCAAGTCCTGCGCCTGCTCTCATTGCACCCAGGCCAAGCGCTCCGGCCAGCTCAGCCTGATTGATGCCGACGTGAAAGTAGAGCGAGTGGAGTTGTCCGGCGTCAGTGGCTTGCAGTTTTTCTTTAGTGATGGCCATTACCGGGGGCTTTATCCCTGGGCCTTCCTGCGCGAACTGAGTGAGCGAGTGTCATGAACCAGACACTCCGCGCCCTCGACACCCACTGGTGGGCAACGGCACGGCTACGCTACCCCGGCACCGCCCTGTGCGTAGTGTTGGCGCTGGCCGGCAGCTTTCTGGCCAATCATTATGGCGCCCCAGCCCTGGTGCTGGTGTTGTTGCTGGGTTTCGGTTTTGCCAATCAGGCGACGGATAGCCGCCTGAAACCGGGCGTAGAGTTTTGTAGCCGCCAGGTGCTGCGTATTGGCATCGCCTTGCTCGGAGCACGAATCGGCGTCGAACAACTGATGACGGTTGGCAGCTTACCGTTGCTGGTGGTGCTCACCTGCGTGCCCATCACCATTGGCTCTGCCTTGTTACTGGGGCACTGGCTGGGATTGCCGAGTTTACAAAGCCTGGTGGCAGGCGTCGCCGTGGCCATCTGCGGCGTCTCGGCTGCAGTCGCCGTTGCTGCCGTGATACCCCAGGGCAAACTGGAAGATCGGCGTCTGCTGGGCGTGGTAGTGGGTGTCACCGCACTCGGTACCCTGAGCATGCTGGCGCTGCCACCCCTGTTTGCCCTGCTGGGCTACAGCGACCCGCAAACCGGTCTGTTGCTTGGCGCCAGCATTCACGATGTGGCACAAGCGGCCGGCGCCGGGTATCTGGTTTCCGACACCGCCGGTGACATCGCCACCCTGACCAAGCTGTTGCGAGTGGCGCTGCTGGCCCCGCTGGTGATATTGCTGGGCGCGCTGCTGAACCGCCATTCCACCGGAAAGGCTGAACACCCCTGGTTTCTGCTCGGTTTTGTCACCCTTTTCGGCATGAACAGCCTGGGCTGGTTACCCGAGGAGTTGCGGCAGGCGTTGGCCAGCACCTCACAGGCCTGCCTGCTGGTGGTCATGGCGGCTCTCGGTATGCGCACCAGTCTGCCTTCACTTTTCGCCCAGGGCTGGCGTCCTTTTGCCCTGCTCACATTGCTCACCATTCTACTGGTTATTACGGCCATGGCATCCATGGCCATCTATTCACTGTGAACTGTTGAACACCAGGCCAATACGGAGGACTACCCCATGGCTGCACTTGGAACCGAAAGCGTCATCAGCGTTCATCACTGGAACGATACCCTGTTCAGTTTCCGCACCACCCGAGATCAAAGCCTGCGCTTTGAGAACGGTCACTTCGTGATGATCGGCTTGCCGGTCGATGGCAAGCCCCTGCTGCGGGCCTACAGCATTGTCAGCGCCAACCACGAGGAGTACCTGGAATTTCTCAGCATCAAGGTTCAGGACGGCCCGCTGACCTCCCGCCTGCAGCACCTCAAGGAAGGTGACTCGCTGTTCGTCAGCCGAAAACCGGTCGGCACACTGGTCATGCACGATCTGAACCCGGGCAAGAACCTTTATCTCTTTGGCACCGGCACCGGGCTGGCTCCTTTCATGAGCATCATCCGCGATCCGGAAACCTATGAGCTGTTTGAAAAGGTTGTGTTGGTGCATTGCGTGCGTGAAGTCAGCGAACTGGCGTATCACGACTACCTGACCAGCGAACTGCCTGGCCACGAATTTCTGGCGGAGATCATCGGCGACAAGCTTGTCTACTACCCCACCGTTACCCGGGAACCGTTCCGAAACCAGGGCCGCATCACCACGTTGATTGAGACTGGCCAACTGACCAAAGACATCGGCCTGCCTCCGCTGAACCCGGAAACGGACCGGGCCATGCTCTGCGGCAGCCCGGCCATGCTCAAAGACCTTACCGCCATGCTCGACACACTGGGCTTCACAGCATCCCCCCATCAGGGAGAGCGGGGCGACTATGTGATTGAACGCGCCTTCGTGGAACAGTAACCGGAGTTATCATCATGACCCATCCCGTTTCCTATTTACCCTCTCATCCACAGGCCCGCTCTGGCCCCGAGCATAAAGCCGTGCCTGGCGTAAAACACCTGATCGCGGTGGCCTCCGGCAAGGGCGGCGTCGGCAAATCCACCACCACCACCAACCTCGCGCTGGCACTGGCCAGCAGTGGCGCTCGGGTTGGCGTTCTGGACGCCGATCTGTATGGCCCCAGCCAGCCTCGAATGCTGGGCCTGAAGGGCATGCCCGACAGCCCCGACGGCAAGATCCTGGAACCGATGATCGGCCATGGCATCCAGACCATGTCCATTGGTTTTCTGGTGGATGAGGAATCGCCCATTATCTGGCGTGGCCCAATGATTACCCAGGCCCTGACCCGACTGGTCTATGAAACCCGCTGGGACAACCTGGACTACCTGATCGTGGATCTGCCACCAGGCACCGGTGACATCCACCTGACCATGGCCCAGCGCCTTCCGGTCTCCGGTGCGGTAATTGTCACCACGCCCCAGGACATTGCCCTGCTGGATGCCCGAAAAGGGCTCAGCATGTTCGAGAAAGTGAACGTTCCCGTACTTGGCATTATCGAAAACATGAGCACTCATATCTGTGCAGAGTGCGGCCATGAGGAACATATTTTCGGCGCGGGAGGGGCTAAAAGAATGGCCGAGGAAGCAGGAACCGATCTACTCGGGGAACTACCTCTGGATATCCGGATCCGCACTGCCTCTGATTCGGGCCAGCCGATCATGGTTACCGATCCGGAAGGGACCCTGGCAGCGGCCTATAGCGAAATTGCCTCTTGTATTATTCAGCGAATTTCGGCCCTTGCGGACGCGACGGATAGCCAACTGGACGGATTACCAACCCTTGTGATGGAGTAGTCAACAAGTAGCACATTGATGGTCAGTCATGGGAGTCTGCCAGGGAAGGCATAGCGTATGATTGTGCGGATGCACTTCACATCACTCTGACACCGCTGCGACTATATGCATAGGAAACCACATCTGCCCGCGAAAATCTGCCCTGCCTGCAACCGCCCTTTCACCTGGCGCAAGAAGTGGGCAAAGGACTGGGACCAG
>CEVF01058697.1_pt1 | contig 11256 bp, 8 predicted proteins | sample 356441 | NCBI WGS metagenome assembly CEVF01 (sample SAMEA2622765, study PRJEB7988) | marine metagenome | biome: marine biome (ENVO:00000447); feature: surface water layer (ENVO:00002042); material: "saline water (ENVO:00002010), including plankton (ENVO:xxxxxxxx)" | depth 5 m
CATCCCGATTTGCCGTTGGCGTCCATCACCATTTTCATCACATATTTGCCAGCATTAAGCGGCACATTTTTCTTGGTTACACTGCCGAGTTTTTGGAAGCTGCCGGTGTTCGGAACGGCAATCGGTCCAGTCACATCTTTACCATTGAAATCCAAGTGTATCTTCCCGCCTTCGCTGGGTGCCGAAAGGACGAACTTTACGTCGTAGTCGCCCGACTCTTTCACCTCGACACTGTACGCGACCCATTCTCCAGCCTTGGTCCAGCCGATCCCGTGACCGTTTGAGGCGTCATCACGCTTTTCAATATCAACCTGCGTTACCCCGCGATAATCGACCCCAAGATTTTTTTCATCATCATCGTGATACGCCTCGCCTGGTTCACCTTCGTCATAATGCTCGGTCTCAATCTTACCGGGAATCACATGCTCCTTACCGCGAAAGGGCTTGCTCATCTTCTCTTCAGCGCTTGTTGCAGCAGTGGCGAGAGTAATCAGTGGCAGGGTCATTGCCAAAACCAGTTTTAAAACAAGGTAGCGCATAGTTTACTCCGGGTTATTGTTATTTTTCGGCGGACTGTTTGCCGCCCCTGAGTGTGACTAAGTAGGCAACCAGGTCTCGCAATTGATCGCGACTGAGCACCCGTGTGAAGCCGGCCGGCATCGCCGTGCCCTGTTTGTCAAAATCTTCAATTGCATCGCGGTCGACCACAATCTCTTGGCCACTGCCCAAATCACGGATCGTCACCGTGAGGTGCGCCCGCCGCGTAATATAGCCGGAAAGCACCCGACCGTCATCCAGATAGAGCGTCGTGAGTTCGTAGCCTTCTTTGATCTGCCGTGCAGGCCAGACCACCGCCTGAATGATTAAATCAATCGGCAGACCGGCCGACACAGCCGATAGCTCGGGACCCTTAAAGTATTCCTTCGTGTCGACCGGGCCCGGACCGACGAAGTGACACGCCGTGCAATTTGTGAGCGATGAATTGAACACCAACTTGCCAGCCTCTGGATCACCCGCCATTTGTACTTCCTCTGCCAACGTGGCGACAAACGCCGGATCGAATTCGATGGCTCCCACCGGTTCGATCCCCATTACTCGCTGCAGTGCGGCGGCCAACTGCGGCTGGTCCTTGCCGGCGGCGCTCAACCAGCGGGCAATCGACTCGGCATCCTCGAGAGAGAGGCCCGCTGATTCGATCAGTGTTGCCAGCGCAGCGCTGCTACCTTGCCGCTGCATCAGAATTTCCAGGATCCGTTTCTTGCCTTCCTCGTCGGCCTGGGCGTAAAGAGCAAGACCAGCGTCGATCGCCGCATTCAGATCGCGGCGGGCCAGTGCGGTCAATGCAGCTTGGGCAATGCCCGGGTCTTCGTTGCTCGAAATAAAACGTTCGAATCGGGCGGCCGCATCCTCCGGTGCTAATGTCTGCATCGCACGCATTGCTACGGCGCGTACTTCGGGCTGATCATCGGCATCAAGTAAACTATCTATCGGGTCAAGCAGTCCCTCTTGCCGCCAAGCCCCGGCCAGGCGAATGGTTGCCATGCGGGTTTGTGCATCCTCTTGCTTGAGCAGGGCGGTCAACGGACCGGTTAAATCAGCCTCGGGCACCGCGCGACGCTGCTGCGCGATCTGACTGAGTCGCACCAGCAAAGCAGGGTCGCTCTGCGCCGCCTCAAAGACAGTAATCAGATCATCCGAGTTGCCGACCTCAGCCAGCAGCATCCGAAGCTTACGTTGCATCACCTCATCGAGCGCGTCGGTTGCCAGCAGCATTCGAATCTGCGGAGCGATCCGCTGACCAGTGGTTCGTAGCGCATACACGAGATGGTCGGGATCTGCGAACAGAGGCTCTCCGGCCTCGATCGCAGCGATCCAGTAGGGCGCCAGTACCGCCGTGCATTCGGCTAAGGCATGGTTTTGAAAACGATCCATCGGTGAATTGAGCGCACGGGCGGCAATGCCCATCGCCCGGGCATTCGGCACTTCACTCGCGGCCACAATCGTTTCGAGACGCACCCGGGGATGTGGATCAGTGATCGTCTGCTCGAGAATCGCCAACGGATCGGCCAATCGGTCAGACCAACGGCCCACCACCCGCACCGCATAGCTGCGAAGTTTCGGATTGCTCGCTGCGAGTAACTGCTGCAGTAGTCCAGGATGCACAAGCTCGTGGTCCTCATACACACCGAGCGCCTCGTAAAGATGTTGCTCATAATCTGGATCATTGGGATCGAGCGAAGCCAGCCAGCTATGCAATGCGACACGCACCTGGTCGGCCTCATGCTCGCTCAATAATCGTTTGGCCGTTTCGCGATGAAAGCGTACTGGTGAGGCCAACTCGCGGCAGAGGTCCGCCGTATCCATCGCCATAAAATCGGGGATCTTCGCCAACGGTCGGTCTTTGGCGGTGATCCGCCAGATTCGACCGTGATCTTTGTCGCGATCAGGGTGTCGGAATGACGCCTGATAATGTCCGATGATCGGGTTGTACCAGTCTGAGACATAAATCGCGCCGTCCGGACCGATCTGAATATCGACCGGACGAAATCCTCGGTGTTCGCTCCGCAGCACCGGATCAAGATTGACCGCACGATGGCCGGATCCGTCGGGCGTGATCTGCATGCGGTCGATCAAGTGGCCGAAGTAACCGGCAATCAGCACATCATCTCGCATCTCCTCGGGCAAGTGAGGCGAGTCGGCATAAGTGATGATCATGCTTTTAATCGGCGTGCTACCGATATCATCGGGCCGCTGCCAGCGACCGCTATGCACCATATTGGCCAGCATTTCACTGATCATTGCCCCGCTCCCGCTTTTGATCAGCGGTACACCCGAGCGGTCGTATGCGATACCCCACGGATTAGCGCCCGACCCGCCATAAAAGGCGTTAAGGTCTCTTCGTCTCGGACGCAACCGCCAGAATCCGTTCTCATCGAGCCGTTCGATACCCCACGGTGTCTCGACCCGTGAGAAAGTGTGGAGGCCCTGACAAAACATGAGTTCTCCACCCGGACTCCAGGCGAATGAATTGATGTTCTGATGCGTGTCGCCGGTGCCGAAACCGGTGAACAGCACCTCCCGCGTATCCGCGCGGTCATCACCATCAGTGTCTTTTAGGTGTACCAAATCAGTGCCTTCGCCCAGATAGACCCCGCCGTGCCCCAGCGCGAAACCAGTCGGCATATCAAGCTTATCGGCAAAAATCGTTTTCTTATCGGCCCGACCATCGCCATCGGTATCTTCCAGAATCAACAACTTGTCATCCGGCACATCATCCGGTTCAAGCTGCGGATACGCCCAGGTGCAGAGCACCCACAAACGCCCTCGCGGATCGAAGCGGATCGCGATCGGATTGGCGACCCCGTCGCTTTCGTCGGCAAACAGATTAACTTCAAAACCGTCGTCCATCTCGAACGTGGCCATCTCGCCTTCGGGAGTGATGTCGGCTTCCGGTTTCTGCACGCTTTGCGCTAGCAACACGCCCTGCAGCGAGATTAAAAACAAAAACAACAGTGGACGATGGTAGGCGGTCAACATGATGTTCGTGCTCCGCAGGGATTTGAAAACGGATTCATCGAGAAATAGACCGGGCAGCCGCCTGGATCTCGACCTCCGCCTGATCCATCGGGGAGGCTAACGATTCGACTGCGGCGGGAAACCACCGATTCTTATAGTTGACATGGTCGCGACTGCTTTCCACAAATTGGCGATTCCCATAGAGGAAAGCCCAATTAGTGGGTCTCCAGTAGCGCATCCAGAGCTGATTTTTCGCCAATACCCTCTGCCTTACCGCTTCGGCCTGGGCGTCGAATTCTCCCTCCGGCCAGCTTGGCTCTGCCAAACGCACGACTGGATCGCTTTGGAGTGCTGACGCCAGTTGCGCTGCCACCCACCATTGGCCACGGCCATTTAAATGCGATCCATCGCGAGTTCGTGGAGGCTGGCCAGGTTGCTCCCCAGCCGCCCGATGCAGATCGACCAGATCTAAGTGCTTCTGCTGGGCTACATCGCGGATAATCTTCGCATGCTGGGCCAATCGACTGTTCCTCGAATCAAGATTGATGCCTAGCTTAAGCGGATCCTCAAACGGTACAGGAGTGACAAGCAGTAAACGGTGAGCAAACGGTCGCAACTGCTCTACCAACTGCGAGTAAGCTTTAGCAAACGTTTTTGGTGATCGTGCATCAAGGGCTTCGTTTTCACCCATCCAGAGAATAATCGTATCGGCAGCAATCCGGCCGCGGTGGTCTGGCTCCTGGTTGGGTGGGGCCAGGCCGTCGAGGTAAAAATTACGGGGCCGCTGTTGGCGATAAACCGTATCGGCTTGCCACGCCAGGTTCCGCAAGCGAGCCGCCCGGTCGGGTGCACCGGCAGCGAGCATTGTCTCCAGGTAACCGTGCCGTTGCATCTCGTGGGCATTGGTTCCGCCCAGAATCACGACCATCGGTGCTGATTGCGGATCGGGAGGACTGTCTGTGCGGGGAATCAAACCACGCAGAGCTCCGATCGGCGGATCTTTAGCTTGTGCCCACTGAGCAACCGAGGTAATGAAAGTAAGCACCCAGAGGGCCAGAAGCAGCTGGAATGCGGTGCAGCAGAGAGACCTGAGCAGATTCGTCACAGCGGGGACCGATTCTCGGATGTGGGCGTGCAGTACGCCTCTATCATAAGGCGAAAATGAACCGTCCACAACAATCCCGGAGCAGGCAGCGGACCCCACGTATAAAGAGGCGCCGATCGGATTCGAACCGATGATGGCGGATTTGCAATCCGCTGGCTTAGCCACTTGCCTACGGCGCCTTACCGTTTCGCAGCGTTAAATTAGGCACTACGTACCGATAGGTCAAGATCGACTGGGCAGTCAACGCTCGGCGAAAAAAGGCCCTGTTATGCGACATTTTCCGGTTGCGCGGCCAACAGCGTCGGTGCAGTGCCGAATGCATGCGGTGGCCCAGATGAACGGCTGAAGTTTCCCGGCCCTGTGAATCGAAAAGAAAGAAGGATGTGGTCCGATGTCGGTCAGTCAAGGAGGACAGAGCTTTGAAGAAGTGGCTTCAATTACTCCGTGACCGCACGATGCTTCGTCAAACGAAGCGGCAGGCCCTAGCAATCGCCAACGAAAGTCAGCAGGCCGTCTGGAACCGCGTTCAAAACTCGATTTACACGATGCCGATTGCGGAGGCCCGAGGTTATGTTCGAGCTCGCTCCGCGGCAGTCATCCGCGAACACACCGCTCAATTGCTCGGCAAGCGGCACCGTTTCTCTGAGCGGATGGTTGTAAAGATGCAACGTCTAGCAACCGAGCAAGTGATTCATCTCATTTTGGTCCAATTGCTCTCGGGCGACACGATCGATCGCCGCTTGGCAGCCTAGTAGTCTGCCCCTGCGGTCGGTAAAATAGCCTTCGTTCTGGCTTTTCCGCGTTGAGCGGGCGGTGCCTCTGCCAGTGCATGCCAGTGGACCGTAACACGGGGCCATTATGACTCAGTCTCTCGCGCTAAAAATTCCCCCTGTCTTAACGGCCGACGCCAGCGGATTCGACTTCCTCTCACTCGGGGCGATGGTCCATCGTCTCGATCCTGGTGTGGTGCCGATGCGTAAGGCAAAAGAGTGCACGATCCACATCAGCGGCGGCGAATACAACGTGGCGGCGAATCTGGCTGATTGTTTCGGGCTCCGTACAGCGATCACCACGGCCATGGTCGACCACCCGCTCGGCGATCTAGTGCAGCAAAATGTCCGTGCGATGGGCGTGCAGGGCATCTACAAAGAATTTAAACACAATGGCGTCGACGGGCCGAACATTGCCACCGTTTACAGCGATCGCGGGCAAGGTATCCGGCCACCGGTAGTATTTTACAATCGATCACAGGAAGCGGCCGGCTTGCTCAAAGCGGGCGATTTTCCCTGGGATCAACTCCTGCAGGGGACCCGCTGGTTTCACAGTGGAGGCATCTTCGCCGCACTTTCCGAGTCGACTCCGGAGTTGATTGTCGAAGCGATGACCGCGGCCCGTGCGGCTGGTGCGGTGGTATCCTTCGACCTTAATTTTCGCAATCTACTCTGGAAAAAACAGGGCAGCCGCGAGGCAGCCCAAGCAACGCTACGAAAAATTGTCGCTCTTGTCGATGTGCTGGTCGGCAACGAGGAAGATCTACAGCACGGCCTCGGCATTTCGGGGCCCGAGATCACAGGCGATGCCAAACTCGACCCGAGTGTGTTTTTCGGCATGATTGAACAGGTACACAAAGCGTTTCCTCAACTCAAGGTGCTGGCCACAACGCTGCGCGAGGTGCACTCGACCACGCGGCACACTTGGTCGGCGGTGGCTTGGGCTGACGGTCGCGACTACCTGGCTCCGCACTGCGATCTCGACGTGCTGGACCGCGTCGGTGGTGGCGACGGCTTCGCTTCAGGTTTCTTTGCCGGGTTACTAGAGGGACTGTCGGTTGAGGAATCGCTGCATCGAGGATGGGCCCACGGTGCACTGTTGACGACCTATCCTGGAGATACGACCATGGCCACCCGCTCGCTGGTCGATTCAATTCAAAAAGGTGGAGGAGCCCGTATTGAACGGTAACGCATATGCAAGTAGAGACTGATCCGGTAACAGCAACGTGCGATTTCGGCCTAATTGGCTTAGCCGTGATGGGTGAAAATCTCGCTCTAAATGTCGAGAGTCGGGGATTTCGAGTCGCCGTATATAACCGCACAACGAGTAAGGTCGACGCTCTGCTGGCAGGTCGCGGGCAGGGAAAAAAGTTTATCGGGTGCCACAGCGTGGTTGACCTAGTCCGCAGCCTGAAGCGCCCGCGAAAAGTGATGTTGATGGTGAAAGCAGGGCCGGCCGTCGATGCACTGATCGATGAGCTGCTTCCGCTTCTGGAACCCGGGGATGTCATTCTGGACGGTGGCAACACCTTCTATCTCGACACCGAACGGCGGGCCAAAAGGGTTGAAGAGGCCGGCATGCTTTACGTCGGGGTCGGCGTGTCGGGCGGGGAGGAGGGCGCACTGCTGGGGCCGAGCCTGATGCCCGGCGGAACGACCGATGCGTGGCCAATTGTGCAGGACATCCTCCAATCGATTGCCGCCCGAGTGGCGGATAACGTGCCGTGCTGTCAGTGGCTTGGACCAGGCGGCTCGGGCCACTACGTAAAAATGGTTCACAACGGAATTGAATATGGCGATATGCAGTTGATCTGCGAAGCTTACCAACTGCTCCGCGACGTACTGGGCCTTTCGAATGCTCGGCTCTACGAAGTGTTCGACAAATGGAACCGCGGGGAATTGCAGAGCTACCTGATTGAGATCACCCGAGACATTTTCAGTGTTCCTGATCCGGAGGGAGCGGGCGATCTTGTCGATGCGATTCTGGATCGTGCCGGCGCAAAGGGAACCGGCAAGTGGATGAGCCAGTTGGCCCTTGATTTAGGTGTGCCCAGTACACTAGTTACCACCGCCGTGTTCGCCCGCGGACTCTCGGCAGCCAAAGAAGCACGCGTGCGAGCCAGCAGCCAATTGCCGGGTCCGAGCGTGGGCGCGGAAACGCTTCCGAGGCAGGCCGATTTCATTGAATCGGTCCGGCACGCCCTGTATGGCTCAAAAATTTGCAGCTACGCGCAAGGATTCGTGCAACTGCAGGCCGCGGCTGCGGAGCACGGCTGGCAGCTGAACTATGGCAACTGTGCGCTGTTATGGCGTGGCGGCTGTATCATTCGCGCCCAATTTTTGGATCGGATCAAAGACGCATTTGCGGTAGACCCGAATCTGGAGAATCTGCTTTTGCATCCATATTTCCAACAGGCGATCGGCGAGGCACAGGATGCCTGGCGCGAGGTATTGGCAACCGCAGCGCGACGCGGAGTGCCGACGCCGGCTTTTGCTGCGGCCCTCGCCTATTACGACGGCTATCGCTCAGAGCGGCTTCCTGCCAACCTACTGCAAGCGCAACGCGATTACTTCGGTGCGCATACCTATGAGCGGGTCGACCGAGAGGGCACGTTCCACACTGATTGGCTCGCCGCACGCAAACCGCCGCAATCGTGAGAACTGCAACATGACCACCACGACAATTGAGAAACTTTTTTCCCTTGATTCCCAGGTAGGTGTAGTGGTTGGTGGCACCGGTGTGCTAGGAGGTGCTTTTTGCGACACGCTCGCGTCGGCTGGCGCAACGGTTGTGGTGGCCGGGCGATCAACAGAGCGTGGCGAGGCTAGGGTCAAAGCAATTGAAAAGGCGGGTGGCAGGGCTTACTTTTTGGAGGTCGATGCGACGTGCCGGGATTCAATCAAGCGGTTGCTCGTCGCCACGGTCGCCGAGCATGAACGCTGCGATATGCTGATCAACGCGGCTGGCGTGAATTCGGCGGCTCCCTATTTCGAAATTGATGATGCCGATTTTCAGAAAATCATCGACACTAATCTCAAATCCACCCACCTTGGTTGCCAGATTTTCGGCGAGCACATGGCCTCTAAGGGCCGAGGGGCGATTCTGAACATCGGTAGCGTCTCGAGCCATCTGCCGCTCTCCCGCGTGTTCACCTATTCAGCCTCGAAGGCAGCCGTAGTTAATTTGACGAAGAATGTCGCTCGCGAGCTTGCACCCGCCGGCGTGCGGGTCAACTGCCTCTGTCCCGGATTTTTTCCCGCCGAACAAAACCGTAAAGTGCTGACGCCCGATCGAGTGGAAACGATCTTGGGGAAAACCCCGATGGGTCGTTTTGGCGAGCCTGCTGAACTGGCCGGTGCCGTGCTGCTGCTGCTTGCCCCAGTGGCTGGCAGCTTTATCACAGGCACCGAACTCTACGTGGATGGCGGCTTCACGGGTATGAGTATTTAACAACGTATCGGTGGGATGCAAGCGATGCACACCGCGACGACGCAAGCAAGACAAACGACACGCATCGACAACCTGAGGATAGGCAACACAGCGATTGCGATGCCAATCGTTCAGGCGGCTCTTTCAGGATATAGCGACTGGCCAATGCGGGTCGTCGCCCGTCGCCTCGGGGCACCATATACGCTGTGCGAGGTAATGCTCGACCGGTTTGTGGTCGAAGTCTCGAAGGGTGGAAAAGCGCGGCAGTATCTCCATGTTACCGATGAGGAGCACCCGGTGGGCGGGCAGTTGATGGGTGCCGATCCGGACGACTTTGCCCCAGCCACGACGAGGCTTGTGGAAGCAGGCTTCGATGTAATTGATATAAATTTTGGCTGTCCTGTGAAGAAGGTGTTGGGTCGTTGTCGCGGTGGGTTTCACCTCAGTCAGCCGAATGTGGCTCTTGAGATTGTCAGTCGGGTGCGAGACGCGGCACCGATCGACGTTCCGGTAACAGTCAAGATGCGACGCGGAATTGATGACGACGCGGAAAGTCGGGATAATTTCTTCGAGATTCTTGACGGTGCTTTTGACCGGGGCGTCGCCGCTATTACGGTTCACGGTCGGACGGTACGACAACGGTATAACGGGCCTAGCAGCTGGGATTTTTTACGTCATGTGAAGCAGCATGCCGGGGAGAGAACGATTCTTGGCAGTGGCGATTTGTTCTCAGCGGCCAATTGCATTTCCATGCTCGAAAAGACCGGGGTCGACGGTGTCACCGTAGCGCGAGGCGCGATCGGAAACCCTTGGGTCTTTGCACATGCCGCAGCGTTGCTACGCGGTGAGCCGCTACCGGCGCCTCCCACGCTGCACGCACAGCGGGAGGTGATCCGCACCCATTTTGATTTGGCAACAGGGCATTATGGCTCGAAGCGTGCAGGAGGCCTAATGCGAAAATTCGGCATCAAATATGCAAGGATGCATCCCGAGTCGGTCAAGGTCCGAGATGCCTTCGTTGCTGCCCGCACTCCGGAGGAATGGCACGCCGTCCTTGACCGCCATTACCGCGACGATTTGCCCGGCCAGCACCCCCCCGCGCTCCCCGAGGCGGCCGAGACGCCCGGGGCCGAAGGCTGTGGTCCCGTGGTGACCGACAAGGCTCGCTGAATTTCGGCCCGCACCTGCGGATCCTGTTCGACAGCCAACTGTGCAGTCAGCTGCTTGGACGCCTCGGCCGTTCCGCATCGCCCGAGCGCCCAAGCCGAGGCACCGCGGACCAGCGATTCGGCATCGATAAGTCCCTTGGCCAATGCCTGCTCGCCTTCGAGGGTGGGCCGATTGCCGAGATTGATTGCCGCATTGCGTAACAAACCTCGTCTCCGTGCCCGCCAGAGTGGTGAACCGCGAAAGCGTTTGCGGAATGATGCCTCGTCGAGATCGAACAGGGCAGCGAGCGGCAACGGATCGGAATCGGGCCGCGGTAGAAAATCGGGGTCCTCGCAGGTGGGCGATCGATGATTCCAAGGGCAGACGTCCTGACACACATCGCAGCCGAAAACCCAATCGCCCACACCCTCACGGAGGGATTCAGGCACCGCGTCGCGGAGTTCAATTGTGAGGTAACTGATGCACCGCCGACTATCCAGCACATAAGGAGCTACAAACGCATCGGTCGGACAAGCATCGAGACAGGCGGTGCATGATCCGCAGTGGCCGGTCTCTTCCGGTGAATCGTAATCGAGCTCGACATCGGTCAGCAGCGCGGCAAGAAAAAACCAACTACCTGCCTGTCGATTAAGCAGCAAGCCGTTTTTTCCGATCCAGCCCAAACCAGCGCGTTGAGCAAACTCTCGCTCGAGCAGCGGCGCGGTATCGACCACACCGCGAACGCGGGCACCTGGAATCCAATCTCGCAATGTATCGGCAAGAAGCCGTAGATCATCATGGATACGATCGTGGTAGTCGCGGCCCCAACTGTAACGCGAAACTCGACCGGTGCCTGCCGGTGCGGGCGAAGGTTCTACAGTTCGATACGCTCTGCCGAGCATCAGCAGGCTCTTTACACCGTCGAGGATTGAATCGGGATGCGAATAAGCATCCCGACGGTCCGGCAAATAGTGCATCTCGCCAGCATAGCCTGCCTCGAGCCACGACGCGAAGTGGTCGATGCCGCTGGGGGTGACCGCCGGTGTGGCACCTGCCAGTGCAAAACCAAGGTGATTCGCTTCAGACTTCAACGCCTCGGTCAGCGAACGAGTATCGGATGGCATGCGATGACCCTCTGGGCGGGATGGCGGACGACTTTGCGACAAAATACGTTGACGATAGCAACTCTTTATTCTCGGCCATCGGAAGGACAAACTCAATGTACCGTTATCATGGGCCGTCGCGACCCTGTTGCCGACAGGCCGAAGCCGTTAGGTTAGGTACGA
>CEVF01142709.1_pt1 | contig 11237 bp, 12 predicted proteins | sample 356441 | NCBI WGS metagenome assembly CEVF01 (sample SAMEA2622765, study PRJEB7988) | marine metagenome | biome: marine biome (ENVO:00000447); feature: surface water layer (ENVO:00002042); material: "saline water (ENVO:00002010), including plankton (ENVO:xxxxxxxx)" | depth 5 m
CACTCACATGACCACTCACATGACCACTCACATGACCACTCACATGAGCACTCGAATGAAGATCAAGAATCTAGTAGTATTGAGGGTTTTACATCTGTATCTTTTCAAAGTTCTGAGCCATTTTCTTTAAGAAAATTTCAAAACTTTTTAGATAATCAACTTTCTAAAAATGTTTTCAGGGCAAAAGGTATTCTATGGTTTGTTGAAAGTGACAGAAAACATATTTTTCATTTATCGGGGAAAAGATTTTCCCTTGATGATGAAGAGTGGACTAATAAAAAATTAAATAAAATTGTTTTAATTGGTAAAGATTTAGATCATAATACTCTTAAAAAACAATTAGATTTCTGTAGATCTAATGTCAATATTGGTAGTTAAATTTTAGAAACCTTGAACAACTTATACTTAAAATTTATTGGACTAGTTAAAACATTTAAACCTTTAGATTATATTGCTTTTATTATTTCATTTATTTTACTCTTACCAATTTTAAATTTTTTAAAAGAAGGGATTGGAAATGTATTAAGTGATGGATTCTCTCTAGGAATTACAGGAAAAGAAGAAATATATGGTTCAGTAAAAGTTCTCTTATTAACAAGCTTTTTTGGAGGTGGATTAGGTATTATAAATGGCTGGTTATTATCAAATTGTGAGTTCCGATTTAGGAAAACTTTAAGGCTATGTCAATTAATTCCTTTGGCAGCACCGGCTTATCTTATCACAGCTATTTTACAAGATTTAGGGAGTATATTTGGATATCAAATTACAGGCATGTGGTGGGGGATACTAATTTTATCAATATCTACGTATCCATATGTTTTTATATTAACTAACGAAAGTTTTAATAAATCAGGCTTAAATCAAATCCTTGCGAGTAGAGGCCTAGGCGTTGGTCCATGGAAAAGTTTTTTTAGAATTGCATTGCCAATGGCATTACCTGCATTAGTAACTGGTATTAGTTTAATGTGTATGGAGGTAATGAATGAATTGGGAACTTTTGAACTCCTTAATATCTCAAGTATATCAACAGGAATAACAGAAAATTGGATAATTGATGGTAATCCAGCTGGAGCGATAGGACTATCCTTATGTGCATTAATTATTGTTTTTTCATTAATATTTATTGAAAAATTTTCGCGACTAAAAACTAGGAGATGGAGCGAAAACCCATCATTAATAAATTCTCAAGGATGGAAATTAAATGGATTAAGATCTTTTTTTGCAATATTATTTTCAATATTTCCTGCTTTATTTTCTTTAGGGATTCCGCTTCTTTGGGTAACCTTAAACCTAGATCAAATACAAAGAGGTTTAACATCAGAGTTACTGATGCTCACCTTCAGAACAATTGGCTTGGGTGCTATAGCGTCTTTACTAGCAATTATATTCTCATTACTAATTTCCTTAGCTAGCAGATGGAATAAAAGTATTTTTTTAAGATCAATTACATTCACTTCAGGTATTGGATACGCGATCCCTGGTACAGTTTTAGCAATATCATTACTCACTCTAGTAAATTCAAAATTCTATTTTTTTCCAGTAATTCTTCTTATTTGGGGATATACTTGCCGTTTTCTTACTATTTCAAAAGGATCAATTGATTCAGCTTTAGAGAGAATTTCCCCCAATATTGATGAAGCTGCAACTGGTCTTGGTGCAAGTAAATCAAATATAATTAAAAATATTCAAATTCCACTTTTAAAAGAACCTATTTTTATTGGCACGCTACTAGTCTTTGTAGATACTATCAAAGAATTACCTATTACCTTCTTATTGCGACCATTTGACTTTGATACATTATCAGTAAGGATATATCAATATGCGGGTGATGAAAGAATGGCAGAAGCTATCCTTCCAGCTATATTAATTACTATTTTAGGACTTATCGCATCAAGCACTTTGATTCCTAGTTTAGAGACTAAAGAGACCTAATTATCTTCTGATATATTTTTTCCAAAGAAAAGGGGCACTTAATGATAAATCAGTAAGAGTTGAAATTATTCGAAAATAAATCAAAGACATGATAAGTGCACTCTCTGAATAGTTATTTCTTGAGAGAAAAATAAAACAAGCTTCAAATACTCCTATACCGCCTGGAGCCGCAGGTATTATTAAACCAATAGACCATGACAAACAAAAAATGATAAATATCGGATAGATATTTGAATAAATTTCTTGATTAAAAATATTAAAACAAAAAATAAATCCTAGAAACTTAAACAAAATAAATATCATTTCTATCAATATTGCTTGACTAGGGAAAAATGTCTTTATATTTACTTCGATATCGAATTTTTTTCTTGAGATATTAACTTTTACTATATTAATTGTATTATTCTTTAATGACTCTAACCTAGAAAGAATGTAATAAACTAATTTTTTATTAAGAAGAATAGTAGGAATAATAAAAAGGAAATAGATAGGATTATAAAATAAAAAGAATGATATCAATAAAGAGGCTGAGCTTAACATTAAATATGGTTCAATAAGTAATGAATATAATGCAATTTTAGGTTTAATATTCTTCTTTAAGAAATTATATCTTTCAATAAAATGCCAAATTCCACCAGGAATATATTTCAAACTATTTGTGAATATATAAACTCCTATTAAATTATTAATTTTTTTACTCTCTCCAAACCATTTAATTATATTTTTATATGCTATTCCATTAATAATTATACTAGATAAACAAAATGCAAATGAAATATATACATTGTAATTTTGAAGATTATTTTCAAATTTTATATCATTTATATTTAGATATAAATGATATATTACATAAGAAATACTTACTAAAAAGAATATCTTTTTAAGAATATGAAAATATCCTTTAAGAAATTTTTTAAACAAATTAAAACTTACACTTAATAATTTCATTGCCAATCTTCAAAAGGATTAAATTCACCCTTTGATTCATTAATCTCTTTTTTAATTTCATATGCTGATTTTTTATATTTTTTTTGTAAATTCAAAATATCATCATTTTCAGGCTTAGTGTATTTCTCTCCATTTAGTTTAATTGTCTCTTTACAATTTATTTCTCCAAAAGATGTAGTGTATCTTCCTCGCCTTCTGGGGAGAACCCATCTACCTTGACGTCTGACCCTCAATCCTATTGTATTTGAATATTGAAACCATAAGTCCCTAAAATATTTTTCTTTTTCTGTGGGTAGTAAAACCATAATTGAGAAACCTAAACGATTTTTTTTCATGTTTACTATTTGGTAAGAGACTTCATAAGCTCCTTCCTCTCTAAGGATTTCCACGAAACTAGAAACTTCTTCAGAGGATTGATCGTCAAGGAATGCCTCTTGAATTGAGATTTCTTCATATCTAGGAATATCGCCAGGCAAAGAATTATGTAGGGTATCAGAATTTATTTTTGAGATTCTTAAGAGATTTGGAAAATTAAATTTTCTGGAACCTAGACCTATACCATAAGAATTTATTGCATATTTCGCAGGCATCTCAAAAGTATCGACAAAATGTGAAAGTAATGCAATACCAGTAGGTGTAGCCAACTCGCCTTCAATAAGATTTGAGGTAGATAAGACCGGAATATTTTTTTTGGAAATTAGATCAATAACAGCTGGGGACGGTAATGGGATTTCCCCATGTTCTGTTAAGATTGATCCCCTACCTAACATAGGTAGATTACTATAAATTTTAATAGGGCTTAGAAAATCTATAGCAGCGCAAATTCCAACAACATCAATAATAGAGTCAAGAGAACCTATCTCATGAAAATGTACATCATCAACTTTAATCCCATGCACATTCGCCTCCGAATTAGCTAATGATTCAAATACAGAGATAATATTGCCTTTTAATTTATCTTCTAAATTACTTTTAAATATGAAGTTTCTGATATATCTCCAATCACGTCTTTTACTATCTTCTAAAACATTTATCTTTGTCTTTATACCCCTTAAGGAACAACTTTTAGATTCGCAAAAGGAAAGTTGATAATATTCTCTCAACCCAAGTTTATGCAAAGGTTGTTCGATAACACTTTTTGGTACACCTAAGTCATAAAAACCAGCTAATAACATATCTCCTGAAATTCCAGGTGAACATTCAATAAGAATCTCATCAAAATGCATTTTTAATAAGTAATTAATTTATTCAAAATAACTTATTTATTAGACACATTAGTTTCAATTATTTCAAAATTATCCATAAATAGATGATTATTTTTTCTAAATGTATTGAGGCTGACAAAAGAATTAATAAATTTTATAGGTATCTCTCCTTTTACAATGACTTTAAATGGTTTTTGCTTAGACTTATCAGTACGATTTAAAGGGCATATTTTTATAATAATCTCTTTTTCTGATTCATTTACAAAAATCAATTTTCCTCTAATCGAAAAAAAATTGTCCTTTAAATTTAATTCAGTTAATAATTGTTCTGGTTCTTTTGACGAATCAACGGTTGTGTTATTTAAGGTGAATGGATCCCAAATACCGACGATTTGAAGATGAAGGTTATCAGAGTTTTTATTTCTAGGGTAAACAATCCAATAATTTTGTTTTAATAAATCTACATGCTTTCTAATGAGTGGCAAAACTTTTCCAAGAGCAACTGCATCCACCTCTATTCCACTTTTATCAATAATTATGCCTTTATTTAAAGAATTTGATTTAAAAGGTTTATAAATACCTTTAATAATTCCAATCGCTCTGTATTGCAATTTATTTGTTACTTTCTGTATTGGACTTTTACTCATATTTTTAAAGATAAAGAGAAAATTTACATATTACTTATCTTTTAATTGTTAATCATATCAAAAGATTTAAGAGCCTCATCGATAGCATCAGAAGGATTAGTAGCATCATTCATACTATTCGCTCTTCTTATCATTTCAACAAGTTGAAATGGATTTGATGGAATATCGAGATTATTCTCAGGGCCTGACTTTGTAGAATTATTTATTTCAATATCATTTAACTTATAACTTTCTTGGGAGTAAAGAGGGTTCAAAAGCAATAGAAAAAGTATTATAGAAAACCTCCTTAAACTATTTAATAATACAATGAAAATTTTATTGTATGCTTTCAAAAACACTTAATTTAAGAAATACTCTGTTAGCTTAATCTTACACATTTAATAAACAAATTGTTAATAGCATCTTGGAATGTAAATTCAATAAGAACAAGAGCAAATCAAGTATTGAATTGGTTAATTAATACAAATGTAGATATATTATGCCTTCAAGAAACAAAAGTAATTGATGAAGACTTTCCATTAAAGATTTTTGAGGATATTGGATATAGATCGATAATAAATGGCCAAAAATCTTATAATGGAGTTGCCATCTTAAGCAAAAATAATATTGAAGTTAGTGATGTAAGGTATGGTTTTACAGGGGAATTAACAAATAAAATTAATGATGAGGTATTAAAAAGTTTTGACAATCAAAAAAGAATAATCAGCGGATTATTTAACGATGTAAGAGTAGTAAATGTATATGTACCAAATGGATCATCAATTAATTCAGAAAAGTTTGGGTACAAAATTAATTGGTTGAATTTATTAAGTAATTATTTAATAAACCAAGAGAAAAGGGAAGAATTAACATGTTTGATGGGAGATTTCAATATAGCTCTGCAAAACGAAGATATTCATGATCCAGAAAAATATGCAGGTAACATAATGGCTTCTGATATCGAAAGGGACGCATTAAATAATATCCTAAAAGGAAGATTTATCGACTCATTTCGTGTATTTGAAAAACTTACTGGTTTTTGGAGTTGGTGGGATTACCGTAATAATGCTTATGATTTGAATAAAGGATGGAGAATTGACCATATTTATATCAGCAATAATCTTTTACCTAAACTAAAAAGTTCAGTAATAATGAAGGATCAGAGAGAAAATCCACAGCCAAGCGATCATGCCCCTGTTTTAGTTAATTTAGATTTCGAAGAATTTGAAGAGAATTATGAAGAAGAGGACGAAGATTTTTTTGAATTATAATTTCAAAAATATTATTGTTTTATAAATGTTTAAAACCCTGTTTAGTAAGGAAAAGTAAGCAGAAAAAATTCCTATTTTTAATATTACTTCAATATTTGTATTAACAATTCAATAATTCGCAAAGAATTTATCTTAATGTAGAATCTCTAAATAAACAGACAAACTTTACCCTTATCACTAATTTAGTTTATGACACTCAATTCCAAAAAATTTAATTATTGATATCGTGACGGAAATATTAAATACTCCTAATTCAAAAGAAGTTTTTGCTTCTGCTCAGTCATTAATGCCCGGTGGTGTTAGCTCACCCGTAAGAGCCTTCAAATCTGTTGGAGGCCAGCCTATTGTTTTTGATAGGGTAAAAGGACCATTTGCATGGGACATAGATGGGAACAGATATATTGATTACATCGGTAGCTGGGGGCCTGCTATTTGCGGCCATGCTCATCCAGAAGTAATAACAGCTTTACAGGAGGCCATCGAGAAAGGGACAAGTTTTGGCGCTCCATGCATTTTGGAAAATAAACTTGCAGAAATGGTTATTGATGCAGTTCCATCAGTTGAAATGGTTAGATTCGTTAACAGCGGTACTGAAGCATGCATGGCTGTATTAAGACTTATGAGGGCTTATACAGGGAGAGATAAGGTTATTAAATTTGATGGTTGCTACCATGGTCATGCTGATATGTTCCTGGTGAAAGCTGGATCTGGTGTTGCAACGCTTGGTCTCCCTGACTCTCCAGGTGTACCTAGAACAACAACCTCTAACACGCTAACTGCTCCTTATAACGATCTTGAAGCAGTCAAAAAATTATTTTCAGAAAATCCAGATGCAATATCAGGTGTAATCTTGGAGCCAATAGTAGGAAATGCAGGATTTATTACTCCAGAGCCTGGTTTTCTAGAAGGACTAAGAGAACTTACTACCGAAAATGGAGCTTTACTGGTATTTGATGAGGTAATGACTGGCTTTAGAATTAGTTATGGAGGTGCTCAAGAGAGATTTGGTGTGACTCCCGATTTAACAACACTTGGCAAAGTCATTGGAGGAGGTTTACCTGTAGGTGCTTATGGAGGCAGGAAGGAGATAATGAATATGATTGCTCCCGAAGGGCCAGTTTATCAAGCCGGTACTCTAAGTGGTAATCCCTTAGCAATGACTGCAGGAATAAAAACATTAGAATTACTTAAACAAGATGGTGTTTATGAGAAACTAGAGGCTACAACCTCAAGATTAATTGATGGTATCAAAGAGGTTGCTGAAAAAAATGGTATCTCTATCACAGGTGGAAATGTAAGTGCAATGTTTGGTTTCTTTTTGTGTGAAGGGCCAGTTAGAAATTTTGCAGAAGCCAAAGCAACAAATTCTGAACTATTTGGAAAACTACATCGTGAAATGCTTACAAGAGGAATATATTTAGCTCCAAGTTCTTTTGAAGCAGGATTTACTTCTCTAGCTCATTCAGAAGAAGAGATTGATCAAACTATAGATGCGTTTGACCAATCATTTAAATCTCTAAATAATTAACTCTTAGAAAAAGTTTATCTTCTCTCTCCATTTACTATTACTGGAGGAGTACCGCTTGAAGTACCTGGCAAGCCTGGAACAACTTGGGTTCTTCCATCCCACTTGTCTAAGAATAGTTTAAATAGGACTTGATCATTTAGGCCTTTGTTTAAGGTCTCGTATCTCAAGGCTTCTTGTTCTGCAATCTCGACCTCTGTTTTAGCTCTTAAAAGCAGCTGACCAGCAATTTGTTTTTGTTCGATTGCTGCTCTGTATTCCTCAGCTATTTCTAATCCCGTTAGATCTAAACTTTTAACATCAACATAGTCAAAAGAATTTAATTCTCGAGCTACAGTATCTGCAACTTTTTCTGAAATCACATTAAATTCAGTAGCAATTGTTTCTAGTTCGTATTGAGAGAAAACTGATTTTAAAGCTTTTAGTAAAGATGGCTGAACAATTTTTTGATATACATCACTATTTCTGCTTGCAATGGTTGCAAAGATCCTACCCGCTTCATTTGGTTTAACAGAATACTTAACAGTAGCAGTTGCCCTTATAACTTGAAGATCTTTTGTTAAAGTTTCAAATTTTTCTGGTTGAACTTGAGTTTTTATATCAAACGGGTAAACATTTTGAATGAAAGGTATTTTTACATTTAAACCAGCCCTTCTTGAACCTCCGCTTACTTTCCCAAGAGTTGTAACAACAGCGACCTGGCCAGAAGGAACAACAAACAGAGCTTGTGTAAGAAGTAGAAATCCAGTAAAGGAGAGGACAATTAGTAAAGTTGCTGTCCCTCCAGGTCCTGTTGGAGTGACATTTTTAAAAGAAGTAGACATTAAAAACAGATTTATTCAAATTTTATTTAATTAAATCTATAAATGCATTGATTAATTATTTAAATTAAATATATTTTTAATAATTGAGAAAACTTATGTCTTTTTTAAATAGTTTTATTTAAATTCTTTTAATAAAAGTAAATAAAGATTTTCATCAATTTCTCTTATATCGTACTCAGAAGGTAAAACTCCATGCTTATGCTCATGGGCCGCCATCCAACAAAATTTTTCAATTTCAGAATCAGAAAAACGAGGGTAATCTTTGATTTTTGAACACAATGATTTAATTAAAGAATTTGAATATTCTGTCATTATCTAGTCATTTTTTTAATAATATTAAAGAATTTTTAGCGAAAATTGTTGGCTTGTAATGGTACATTAAAATCTTCTTCAAGTTTTTCTAACATTTTTATTGCCAATTGAAGGTCATTCTTGCTTTTACTTGAAACCCTAAGGCAATCACCTTGGATACTAACATTAATTTTTTTTATTTCATTTCTGAAAATTTTACTAATTTTTTTTCCCGTATCTTGATCAAGGCCCTTCTTAAGCCTGACATTCTGCTTGACTTTATTTCCGCTTATCATTTCAATTGATTCAAAGTCAAAAATCCTAAGGGACAATTTTCTTTTTGTAGCTTTTTGTCTAAGAATATCAACTATTGAATTAAGAGTTAATTCGCTATTTGTAATAATAACTATATTTTCCTTGTCCAAACTCAGAGAGGAATTTGTATCTTTCAAATCATATCTTTGAGAAAGATCTCTCTTTACCTGATCTACAGAATTTATAAGCTCTTGATGATTAAAATCTGAAACCACATCAAATGAAAAATTTTCTGCCATTATTGAAAATCATTTAACCTAATTATTACTCTAAAAAAAGATGCTAAGAAAAATAATTATTAAAAATTTAATCAAAAAACAACAAACTTACTACTTTCCCCATGTCTTCAGCACATCTACAACTATTTAACAAAGTCTCACTATCGTGAAACGCAAAACAAATTAATTGATCACATCTATTAATTATTTCTTGGTTACATAAACTACTAGCAAGCGGTAAAGGTAAATCATCATTCTCATTCTTTTCTACCAGATGCATAACTCGCTCTAGTTGATCTTTAATTTCTGGAATTTGCCTATCTAGGCTCTGAGGCAACAAAACTGTAAGTAAAGCAGGATTTATATCCAAGACAGCTCTGATTACAGCAGCATTTACACCTTGTGAACCTGAAGTAATAATTGAATGACCCTCTTCAGCAAGAGACCTAGCAATAAGCTCAATAAGGTGAATATCAACAACGGGTACATGTCTACTTCCAAGAAATGCAATCCTTCTTGTACCATTATGCTGAAGTTTTGCAAGTTCTTGTGCGAGAGTATCAACGCTTCCAGTTGAGGGGAGATCTAAAGAACGACTCAAAATAATCTAAATACCATATTTTGAAATTAGCATTTTTCTGAAAAATTGCAGTCAAAATCAATTTTTGAAAGAATTCTTTTGATATTTACATTCTCTTGAACAAGTTGAATCGCGTATGAAGCTTTAACTGATTCATGCAACCTAACATGACCAAATGCCTGTTCTATAACCTCCACGGAGGAAAGTGTATCTATATCAACTTTAAGTATAGGAACCTCTAGTTCTTCTGCTCTGTGGATTAACTGAGGTAAAGGATCTCCAATCCCAGTCAAGATAAGACATTGAGTCGAGGCTTCTAAAGCTGCCAGCTGTATATCAGTTCTATCAGCACCTGTGACAACTGCCATATTTCTTCTCATCCTGAAGAATTCCATTGCTGAATTTACACCCATTGCACCGATACTTAAAGTTTCAACTAATAATTCACTCTTTTCAGGACAACATATTACTCTTGCATTAAGTCTTCTAATGAGTTCACCTACAGTAACGCTTCTCAACAAAGGAGATTTAGGCATGATACCAAATACTTCTATCCCCATTTCTTGTAATGAAGGAATTATATTTTTTTTAATCTTTTCAATACTGTCTGGAACAACTGCATTTAGAACTGCACCTGCAAAATATTCACCTAATTGATTTTTAGCATCTAAAAGCGCATCTACACTTTTACTATCTTTCCATAAATTAACCACTACTACTTTGGAATTTAGTTGCTTTGCAAGTTGTGGGAGACTCAAGCCATAAACTAGTCCCTCATTTAGACTTCCCGCAGCTTCAAGTATATTTAAACCCTCAAAATCATCATTCATTAACTCTTTAATTTGCTCAAAACCTCTACCAGGAGATAGATCTTTATTTGAAATCCTTTTCTCAGCAGAAATATTGTCTAATAATCCAACAGATGAAATTAAGTTATTTTCTTTAATCCCCAATGTTGAGCTTATAAATTTAACATCATCATCTATCAATCCCTCGTAAGCCATGGAAGGAAGATTTGTAAGTTCTATACAAGTTGCTAATGGTTTACCTAGACGTACTTGCTTATTTGAGTTAATTACTTTTTTAGCGATCCCTAATACTAAGGCAGACTTGCCACTATATGGTTCACATGATCCAATTAATAAAATATCGCTCATAGATTAATCAATTGTCTTTAATTTAGAGTAGTATTTTTCCAGATAGTATTCAATAAATTATTCGCGACAACAAAACAAATTAAAAAATGATTTATTTAAAGTTCTTGAGTTAAGATTTTACTTATCTAGAAAATAGAATCAAAACATATTTTTGAAATGACCACAAAAAAAACCATAGGTATTACTGGCGCTACTGGAGCACTTGGGAAATCATTAACAAAAATATTTAAGTTAAATGGATACTATGTTATTGGATTTACGCATAAAAAGAAAATTAAAGATTATTACCAAGAAGGTCCAAATAAGTGGGTTTTCTGGGAATGCGGTAAGGAATATTTATTAGAA
>CEVF01154604.1_pt1 | contig 11216 bp, 10 predicted proteins | sample 356441 | NCBI WGS metagenome assembly CEVF01 (sample SAMEA2622765, study PRJEB7988) | marine metagenome | biome: marine biome (ENVO:00000447); feature: surface water layer (ENVO:00002042); material: "saline water (ENVO:00002010), including plankton (ENVO:xxxxxxxx)" | depth 5 m
GGCGGGATTGACCCTTTTGGAAGTTTTGGAAGAAGAAAGCTTATTGCAAAAGGTGAAAGAAGACCAAGAGTTTATGAAGAAATCGCTCTATAAAATGCACCGAAAATATTCTTTGATAGGAGATATAAGAGGTGTAGGACTGTTATGGGGCATAGAACTGGTAACCAATAGAACCACCAAAGAAAAAGCAACGGCCGAAGCCGAAGAAATCATGTACGAATGTTTGAAACAAGGCTTGAGTTTCAAGGTTTCCAAAGGAAATGTACTCCAACTATCACCACCATTGACCATAACCAGGGAAGAACTGGAAAAAGCTTTCGAAATATTAAACTGTTCCTTTCTAAAAGTAAACACCATAGCCTAATGAGAAAAATAAACCAACTGTTGATTGTATTTTTTGTGGGCGTGATTCAAATCACGGCCCAAACAAAACCCCAAATTTTAGTACAGCCCTACCTTCAGGATGCGGAACCCAATTCCATAGTGATCATGTGGGAAACGAATAGCGGTGAAGAAAGTATTGTGGAATGGGGAACTACGGAAAAATTGGGCAAAAAGACCTCAGGAAAAGCCGAGGACATCAATTTTTCCGATTCTAGAGTACATACGGTAAAATTGGAAGGATTAAAACGCTTTACGGAATACTTCTACCGTGTAAAAACCGGTAAAGTTACATCCGATATTTACCAGTTTAAAACACCTCCGTTTTCAAGTGACGAGGAATCTTTCAATATCGTGGCCATGAGTGATATGCAATATGATAGCCAACATCCGAACAAGTTCTCGGAGATTGTGAATCAAGGAGTGCTCCAATATCTCGAAAAAGAACATGGCGGCAAATTGCCCGATAATCTGGCCATGGTGATGATACCCGGTGATTTGGTTGTTACGGGAAGCAAATATTACCAATGGAAGGAACATTTCTTTGATCCCGCCCAAAAACTGTTTGCCGAAGTTCCAGTATATCCCGTTTTGGGGAACCATGAACGGAATTCTGTTTTCTATTTCAAATATTTCAGCCTTCCTGAGAATGGAACCCCTGCCTACGCCGAACATTGGTGGTACAAGGATTATGGCAACACGCGAATCATTGGGTTAAACTCCAACGAAGGTTACCGTGACCTTCCAGAACAGTATCAATGGTTGGAAAAGGTGTTGTCCGATACCGAAAAAAATGATGACATTGATTTTGTTTTTGCACAATTGCATCATCCACATAAATCCGAACTTTGGATTCCCGGTGAAGAAGAATCAACAGGAAAAGTGGTAAAGATGCTTGAGGATTTTTCCACTAAAACAGGAAAGCCCAGTATACACTTTTTTGGACATACCCACGGATATTCCAGAGGACAGTCCAGAGACCACAAACACTTATGGATCAATGTGGCATCCGCTGGTGGCGCTATTGACAATTGGGGCGAGTTTGAAGGCAGGGATTATGATGAGTTCACTGTCACCCAAGATGAGTATGGTTTTGTAATGGTGGAAGTGGACGGAAACCGAAATGATCCTAAATTCACCATTAAAAGAATCAGCCAAGGAAACAATGTAAAGTCTAGACAGAATGAGCTTCGGGACAGTATCACCATTTGGCGATTGGAAAAAAAGCCCGAAGCACCCAAGGCGGTTTCCCCGGTGAACAATGAAAAGGTAACGGAAGAATTCACTATTTTGAAAGCTAGTAAGTTTTCCAGTCCACTTAGCGGAGCATTCCATGCAGCATCACACTGGCAGGTTTCCGAGAATAAAGATTTTGAAAAATTGGCTTTGGACAGTTGGAAGCAATTTGAAAATTGGTATTACAAAGAAAATCGCCAAAAAGATGATGACCTTACGGATGAAATCACCAAACGTTTAAAACCTAACACTACCTATTATTGGAGGGTACGGTACCGAGACCAAAATTTGAATTGGAGCGATTGGTCCGAAACAGCAACATTTAAAACACCACAAGAAAATGAAAAATAGCATCTTGTTTTTGATGGTTGCCTTGGCAGTCATTTTTAGAATCAACGCCCAAAATGAAGAAGAAACCAAAGTGATATTGATTACCTTGGATGGTTTTCGTTGGCAGGAACTGTTCACAGGAGCGGATTCCTTGTTAATCGGGAACAGTGATTATGTTGACGACACCGATATGTTGAAAGAGGCCTTTTGGAGGGAAACCCCTGAAGAAAGAAGAGAAGCATTGCTTCCGTTTTTATGGGGTCAGGTTGAAAAAATGGGCCAAATACATGGAAATAGAGTTTTGGGCAGTAAAGTCAACTTGACCAATACCATGTGGTTCTCGTACCCTGGCTACAACGAAATTTTGACGGGAGCTGCGGACGATGCCCGTATCCGAAGCAACGATAAGATACCAAACCCCAACACCACTATTTTGGAGCGTTACAACAATACCCCCGAAGGAAAGGGCAAAGTTGCCGCTTTTGGCAGTTGGGATGTATTTCCCTATATCATCAACGAAGAACGTTCCGGTGTTCCTGTCAATGCAGGGTTTGAAGCTGCAACAGAAAACTTAAGTGAAAGAGAAAAATTCTTGAACCAGCTTCAGGATCAAATACCAAGCCCTTGGGGTACGGTTCGGTTGGATGCATTTACCCATCATTATGCATTGGAGCACATGAAAAAAGAACATCCGAAATTGGTTTATATCTCCTACGGTGAAACAGATGACTTTGCCCATGATGGGGATTATCAAGCTTATTTGAAATCCGCTCACAATACTGATGCATTGATCAAAGAGATATGGGAATTCACCCAACAGGATGATTTTTACAAAGACCAAACCGTCTTTATCATTACCACGGACCATGGCAGGGGAACACAGCCACTTGATACCTGGAGAAGCCATGGTGGCAATATAAAGGGGGCCGACCAGGTTTGGATGGTGGCCTTTGGAAAAGGTGTGCGACCAATGGGAGAGGTTTGGCTAGGAGAACAGTTGTATTCCAATCAGTTCGCACCCACCATTTTAAAATTGTTGGGGATGCCCATTGTTGGAGATATTAAGGGAGAACCCATAAAATTGTAAGTCTAAGTGAGTTTGATTCAGTTTATTAGTTTGCGTTAATCTGCAATAGACCCGTACTGTTCGTATGGGTCTTTCTTTTTAAGCTATTGCGGCATACAGTTGTTTTTCCCAAAATAGTTACCTTAGGGGAGTGTATTTTAACAATATGGAAGAAGAACTTTTAGGAACATTCAGCAACTATTTTGAACAACCCCTTATCGATGAGATACTTGAAGAGGGAAAACTAATGGAAGTCCCTGCCGGTGAAACGATTATGGACATTGGACAGTACATTAGAAGTATACCCTTGCTGTTGTCAGGAGCCATAAAAGTACTTCGGGAAGATGATGAGGGGGATGAACTGCTCCTCTACTATTTGGCACAAGGTGAGACCTGTTCGGTAACCATGGCATGTTGTATGGGACATACCAAAAGTGAAATTAGGGCAATAACCGAGACCGACACTAAAATTGTGATGGTTCCCGTTCAGAAGATGGAAGAATGGATGGCCAAGTACAAAGGTTGGCGCAATTATGTTTTTGACAGTTACCAAAACCGTTTAAATGAGTTGCTGCAGACCGTGGACAGCATTGCCTTTAAAAATTTGGACCAAAGGTTGGTGGACTATCTCAAAAAGAAAGTTGAGGTCACCAATGACAATCGTATACGGAGCACACACCAGGAAATTGCCTATGACCTGCACACATCAAGGGTAGTGGTTTCCAGGCTGTTGAAAAAACTGGAAAAAATGAAAAAATTGGTGCTCCATAGGAATTATATCCACGTTGTGGATCTATAAGTTTGTGCCCTTTGTTACCGTAGTTTGCTTATAGGCAACTTATTTTTGTATAAAGCCAATCGAATGCTCAAAAGGATTTTTCCTTTTTTAACGTGGATAAACACCTATAATCGCTCAATGCTCTATAGCGATTTAATTGCAGGTATCACTGTGGGCATCATGTTGGTTCCCCAAGGAATGGCCTATGCCATGATTGCGGGCCTACCACCCATTTATGGACTTTACGCTGCATTGGTTCCACAATTTGTTTATGCGATTACCGGATCTTCCAGACAATTGGCCGTAGGGCCGGTCGCCATGGATTCATTATTGGTCGCGGCGGGTATTGGGGCCATGCAATTGGCCAACACGGAGGATTATATCGCAGCGGTACTTTTCTTGACCTTGCTCGTTGGTTTGGTGCAGCTATTGCTGGGGATTTTAAAAATGGGCTTTTTCGTCAACTTTTTATCCAAACCGGTTATCAATGGGTTTACATCGGCAGCGGCAATCTTGATAGGTCTTGGGCAATTAAAACATATTCTGGGAGTCGATTTGCCACAATCAGGGAAAATATATGTTTTGCTGGGCAGTATTTTTGAAAATATCACCGAAGTGAATCTTCTGACACTGGGAATGGGTGTTTTGGTCATTCTCATGATAATCGGTTTGAGAAGAATAAATAAAAGATTACCGATTCCATTGTTGGCCGTGATTGTTGGAATTTTGGCCGTTGTATTTTTGGGATTGGAGGCAAAAGGAATCAAGGTGGTTGGAGAAATACCCAAAGGATTGCCCAGTTTTCAGGTACCAAGGATGAAATGGGAGAACATAGGACAGTTCCTCCCCATCGCATTGACCGTCGCCCTTTTTGGTTTTATGGAATCCATCTCCATTGCCAAGACCTTGGAAGAAAAACATCCAGAATATGAACTGGATGCAAACCAAGAACTCCGGGCATTGGGACTATCGAACATTTTGGGCTCTTTCTTCCAATCGTTCTCCGTTTCAGGCGGATTTTCAAGAAGTGCCGTTAACGATGAGGCAGGGGCAAAAACAAACATGTCACTCGTATTTAGTACCTTGGTCATAGCAGCCATCCTATTGTTTCTCACACCATTGTTTTATAATCTGCCCACCGTTGTCTTGGGCGGTATTATTATCGTTTCGGTTTTTGGTCTGATTGACATTAAATACCCGTTGATGCTATGGAAAAACAGAAAGGACGAGTTTGTTCTGTTGGTCGCTACATTTTTAATGACGTTGTCCATAGGACTCATTGAGGGTATACTTTTGGGTGTTTTGCTCTCCTTGTTGTTGCTGGTTTACAGGATTTCAAACCCGCATATAGCCGTATTGGGCAAAATAAAGGGAACAACCTATTTTAAAAATATAGATCGCTTTTCCGAAGATGTCGAAGTGGATGAGGATAAGTTGATTTTAAGGTTTGATGCCCAACTTTATTTCGGCAACAAAGATTATTTTAAAAAACAATTATATCATCAGATAGAAAAAAAAGGACCCAAACTGAAATATATTATTCTCAATGCCGAGGCCATCAATTATATTGATAGCAGCGCGGCGGTCATGCTGGAACGAATTATTCTGGAACAGCGGGAAAAGGGCAGGCAATTTTTGATTGCAGGGGCCATTGGCCCCACGAGGGATATTTTATATTCAAGTGGTATTATAAATGTGCTGGGAGAAGAGAATCTCTTTGCACATACATACGATGCGGTGGATTGTTGCAGTAACCGCAAAACTTTGAGCACCATACAAAAAAAAGTATCCCTGCAATCCAAGTCCAAGACTTTGTAACTTTGGTCACAAGACTTTAATAAGCACAAGATTATATTTGGTAAAAACCATTTTCATATGAAGATTGAACAGATTTACACAGGATGTTTGGCCCAAGGGGCCTATTATATAGAAAGCGAAGGAGAAGCTGCCATAGTGGACCCCTTGAGGGAAGTAAAGCCCTATATTAAAAAGGCAGAAGAGGATGGAGCAAAGATAAAATACATCTTTGAAACACATTTTCATGCCGATTTCGTGAGTGGGCACGTTACCCTGTCCAAAGAAACAGGGGCAAAAATAATATATGGCCCAACGGCAAAACCTTCCTTTGAGGCTATCATTGCCGAAGATGGACAAGAATTCAAATTGGGAAAAATCACCATAAAAGTGCTGCACACACCTGGGCACACCATGGAAAGTTCCACCTTTTTATTGAAAGATGAAAATGGTAAAGACCATGCGATTTTTAGTGGGGACACCTTGTTCCTTGGCGATGTTGGTCGCCCGGATTTGGCCCAAAAAGCGGCCCATATGACACAGGAAGAATTGGCGGGCACCTTGTTCGATAGCCTTCGCGAAAAAATCATGCCTTTGGCTGATGATGTCATTGTTTATCCGGCACATGGGGCTGGTTCCGCTTGTGGAAAAAACATGATGAAGGAAACCGTGGACACATTGGGCAATCAGAAAAAGATGAACTACGCACTAAGGGCGGATATGACAAGGGAAGAGTTTATCGAAGAAGTTACAGAAGGTCTTTTGCCACCACCACAATATTTCCCCTTAAACGTAAAAATGAACAAAGAAGGGTATGAAGATATCGATATCGTTCTTGAAAGAGGTACACAAGCATTGTCCCCTGATGCTTTTGAAGTTGCGGCCAATGAGACCGGGGCCATCGTGCTTGATGTACGCCATCAAGATGATTTTGCCAAAGGACATGTGCCCAGATCCATATTTATTGGTTTGGATGGAAGCTTTGCACCTTGGGTCGGAGCGTTGATTGCCGATGTGGAGCAACCGATATTGCTCGTTACCCCTGAGGGAAGGGAAGAAGAAACCGTTACCCGGCTTTCCCGAGTTGGTTTTGACAAGACCTTGGGCTATCTCAAAGGAGGTATCGAGGCTTGGGCAGCAGCAGGAAAAGAAATTGACACAGTTGACAATGTAAATGCCGAGGAGTTCAAAGAGATGGTGGAAAAGGGTGTCCCGGTATTCGACGTAAGAAAAGAAGCGGAGTATAGATCGGAACATGTGGTAGATGCCCATTTGACCCCCTTGGACTATCTGAATGATTATTTATCGGAATTTCCTGAAAACGAAACCTTTTACATACACTGTGCCGGAGGCTATAGAAGTATGATAGCATCATCTATATTGAAAAGCAGGGGAATCCATAATTTGGTGGATGTGTCGGGTGGTTTTTCTGATATTAAAAATGTTGGAGTGCCAGTAACAGATTATGTGTGTCCTTCTACTGTAAAGTAAAGGGAAGAACCTCTCCAATCACTTAAATTTTCCTTTGTGTAACTATCGTTACTGACCATAATGGGTGCAATGGGTACTTTGGTGCTTCAAAACAACGATAGTATGTCATTATTTGGTTTCTTGTTCAAAGAACAAAACCTTCCAGATGAAATTGATATTTTGGATAGGGAAGAATATAAAAAAGCCATTTCCAAAGGAAAGGTTCAACTGGTTGATGTAAGGACCAAAAGGGAGTTTATGTCGGGCCATATTAAAGGGGCCAAGAACATCGATTTTTTTCAAGGGCCTGCATTTGGGGCCGCTTTCTCAAAATTAAAGAAGGACCAACCCATATACCTGTATTGCCAGACCGGAAACAGAAGTCAAAAAGCGGCCAGAAAGCTGGTGAAAATGGGTTTTACCAAAGTCTATGACCTCAGGGGTGGCTATAGAATATGGAACTATTGATCAATTGCAAGACCAGAAAACATGAAGACAACATTACAGGTACAAAACCTTAAATGTGGGGGATGTGCCAACACCATTTATAATAAACTTTCGGAAATAAAAGATATAAAAGATGTGATTGTGGAGAAGGATAGCTCATCGGTCAGCTTTGTTCACCAAAGCGCCGATGAGGCTTCCTTAGTCAAAGAAACCCTCAGGAAATTGGGTTATCCCACTGTTGATGACGAAAATGGATTTGTGGAAAAAGCGAAATCTTTTGTAAGTTGTGCTAGCGGTAAAATATCACGGTAATGAGAAAAATATCCTTTTCCATAATATTTATGTTGGTTGCATTGTCTTGTAAACAAGGACCAAAGACATCAGGGGAGAAATCGACTTTGGACGAACCCGATTATGCAAATATGGGTATGACCTATGCCCAAGAGACACAGAAAGTTTTGGGAAAAACACTCATGGGAACCATTCAGAACAAAGGGGTGGAAGAGGCTGTGGTTTTTTGTAATGAAAGAGCTTATCCGTTGACCGATAGTATGGCCACAAATTTCAACGCCAAAATTAAAAGGGTTTCCGATAAACCTAGAAACCCCAACAACAAGGCCAACTCGGTTGAATTGGCCCATATTGAGACTTTTAAGAAAACGATTGCTGCAGGTGATTCCATAAAGCCCATTTTAAAAAAGGATAATGGGAAGGTATATTTCTATTATCCCATTGTTACCAATGCGATGTGCTTAAATTGTCACGGAACACCGGAAGAAAATATTGCTCCGGGAGTGTTGACCCACTTGACCGAACTTTATCCAGATGATAAGGCCACGGGATACGGCCCGGATGAGGTAAGGGGAATATGGAGCATTGTCTTTGATATTTCGGAAAGTAGCTCCAACTAAAATATTATTTCTTTGGCTTTTTGAAGCCGTACACCAATTGCCCCCAAAAACTTTTGGGCAACTTTTCATCACCTGGGAACCCCAACTCAATTTTACCCCCGCTTTCGGGAATGTAATTGGTCTTGAACAAATAATCCCAAATACTCAGGCTTATACCAAAATTCACACCGTACGAACCTTCTGGAATGGTATAAGCATGATGGTATAGGTGCATTACGGGGTTGTTCAATAGATACTTTAGCGGACCGTAGGTGATTTTTATATTGGAATGGTTAAAATGACCTATGGCAATCGCGGCAAAATGCACAATATATGCCTGCTCTGGTTCAAAACCACCAAGGACCATCACCCCTATTGTTTTTAAGGGCTTATAGAGTATGTTTTCCATCCAATGGAACCGCAGATGCGCAGCAAACCCCATTTCCTTAACACTGTGGTGTACCTTGTGGAACTCCCATAGCACGGGATATTTGTGCAGTAGTACATGGGTGAACCACTGTACAAAATCCAACACTACAAAAAAGACGAGTAATTGAACCCATCGGGGCCAATGGGCAATATCAACAATGGTCAATGTTTTTGAGGTTATCCCCACATCATTAAAAAAGACCCCAAGCACCTTGTAGATTCCGCTTATGACAATGGCAAAAATGAAAAAGTTGAAGAACATGTAAAATGCATCCAACCAAAAATCTTTTCTAAAAATGGATTGCTCTTTACGCCATGGGAATAATATTTCCAACCCCCAAACCAAAAGAGAAATCAGGATCAATCCCCAAAAATAGTTGTTGTACCAGGGAACATCGAAAAGGATGGACTTCCAAGTCCATCTGATGGTTCCCAAAAAACCGTTGATAAAAGCATCAAAATAATCCAACATATCCATGATTGGTCGTTAAAAAAGCTTAAAACTGAATGAAATCTAAAAATACTTTAAAAATAATGCCGTCAATGTAACCAATGTTACTATAATGCACCGATCGAAGCCATACTTTTGGTGTAATGCTCTGAGTATCAAAAACCGTGCATATAAAAGAATGCCGATTGTTTTTTGGCATCTTCCAAAGTAAGAACGATAAACTCACGATTATGAAAAAGAACATGGGCGGTGCAGACCGTACAATTCGAATTATCCTTGCACTTGGTGTTGGAGCATTGTATTATTTTAATGTGATCACAGGAACACTGGCTTATGTGTTGCTGGCTTTGGCAGCAATATTTGTATTGACAAGTTTTATTGGTTTTTGTCCTTTGTACACCCTTTTCGGGATCAATACTTGTAAGGTCAAAAATTAGGTTTTTTTGGTTGGTTGATAAGGAAAGCCGCTCTTGATGGAGCGGTTTTTTTATACTTCTTGGTCAATACTTATAGATCCTTTAAAATTAGGGGGTTGGTTTTGATTTATATGAGCATTGTCATTTTTTCAGTTGGGTCTAGCCTTTAAATTTGATTCAAACTTAAAACCAATACATTGTGAAAGCACTTAATAATATTCCTCTCGTAGTTTGGGAAAACGGTATCTGGATGATAGGTCTTTTTGCCCTTGTGGTCATTATACTGATCATTGCAGTTTTGGCCATGATGAACAGTGGTAAAAAGTAAACCACATATATGCATGGAATGGATTTAATATAAGGATAGTTTGTTTTTATGTTAAATCCATTTTTTATGTAACCTTGGTAACCTAAAGTTCTAGGTTTCAGCTTTATTTTTGAAGAACAAAACGATATCTATGGAAACCGAAATTCTCGCCCGGATTCAATTTGCCTTCACCGTTGCTTTTCATTATATCTACCCACCTTTGAGCATAGGCATAGGCTTATTATTGGTCATTTTTGAAAGTATATACATCAGGACCAAAAATGAAACGTACCATAAATTGGCCCGTTTTTGGACCAAGATTTTTGCACTGACATTTGGGATAGGTGTCGTCACCGGTGTTGTTATGGAATTTGAATTTGGTACCAACTGGGCCGTTTATTCCCGTTATGTAGGGGATGTGTTCGGTAGTGCCCTTGCAGCAGAAGGAATTTTTGCCTTTGCGTTGGAAAGTGGATTTCTGGGCATCTTGCTGTTTGGTTGGAACAGGGTTAAACCATGGGTGCATCTAGTATCTACCATTGGGGTGTTCTTAGGTTCTATGTTCTCGGCGATATGGATAGTGGTGGCCAATAGTTGGCAACAGACCCCTGCTGGGTTCCATATTGTTGGTGAGGGCTTGGATGCCCGTGCAGAAATCACTGATTTTTGGGCCATGGTGTTCAACCCCTCCAGTGTGGATAGGCTGACCCATGTATGGCTCGGAGCCTTTTTGGCTGGGGCTTTTTTGGTGTTGAGCGTGCATGCCTACTATCTTATAAAGGGGAAATATGTGGAGATTTCCAAAAAAGCGTTCAAGATTGCCTTGGTGGTCGCCACCGTATTTTCTTTGGGACAACTGTTCACAGGACATCAATCTGCGGATGGTGTGGCTGAAAACCAGCCGGCAAAACTAGCGGCACTTGAAGGTCATTTTGAAGCCTCCGCCCCAGCGGATATGTATATTTTTGGTTGGGTGGACAAAGAAAAACAAGAAGTAACCGGACTCAAAGTGCCGGGAGGGCTCTCTTTTCTGGTCGATTATGATTTTGAAACCCCGGTAATCGGTCTCAATGCATTTCCAGAAGATGAACGTCCATCCCAGGTCAATGCGGTTTTTCAGTTTTATCACCTTATGGTGATTATTGGAATAATGTTGATCTTTTTATCCCTTTATGCTAGTTTCTTGTGGTGGCGGGGCAAGTTGTTCAATAAAAAATGGCT
>CEVF01149508.1_pt1 | contig 11205 bp, 10 predicted proteins | sample 356441 | NCBI WGS metagenome assembly CEVF01 (sample SAMEA2622765, study PRJEB7988) | marine metagenome | biome: marine biome (ENVO:00000447); feature: surface water layer (ENVO:00002042); material: "saline water (ENVO:00002010), including plankton (ENVO:xxxxxxxx)" | depth 5 m
TTATCGCAGTGGCGGTGCCGGCTGCCTTACTTCGTACTCGCGGAGAGTCGGGATGCTGGACCACTGGGGGCGGTTTCTGGAGTCTGCTGGCGGGTGCAGCTGGAGCCTTTGGTGCGTTAGGAATCATTCTGGCATTTGAAAGTGGTGGAAGCCCCTTTTACGTGATGCCGATCGTATTTGGGGGTGCTCCCATCGTTAATTCGTTGATTACCGCACGCATGAACAGATTGACTCGTGAAATTGGCCCAGTCTTTATTGCCGGCCTAATGATGGTCATTCTGGGAGCCGTCACGGTGCTAATCTTCAAACCGTCTGCCCCGCCAAACGCCGAGGGCTCCGGTTCGGTGCATTGGATATGGTTGGTATCGGCCATCGCCGGCACGGTTCTTTGCTGGGGTGCTTATGGCCCGTTTTTACACCGGGGACAAATGAAGATGGATGGCAGTCGCCTGCGCCCGCTGCTTTGTGTGGGCATTGCCTATTTCGCTATCGCTGTGGTCGTGCCCACCATGCTACTCAGTGGAGGCTTGGATGGTGGTTGGGACGCGTTTCGAGTCAGCGGGACCTGTTGGAGCCTAGCCGCAGGTGCGGCAGGCGTTTTGGGATCGCTCGGGATTATTATGGCATTCAATTGGGGTGGCAAGCCGATTTATGTAATGCCTCTGGTATTCGGGGGGGCACCGGTAATCAATACGTTCTGGGCAATCGTCCGACGCACCGACGGTGGATCTATCAGCCCATTTTTCTGGGCCGGTTTAATTCTAGTCATCGGTGGTTCGGCAATCGTATTAATTTTCTCTCCCAAGGGTAGCCCCGGTCCAAAAAAGACCCCAACTCCCCAAAAAAACACGCCCCCGCCGGAAGCGTTGCCAGTTGATACATCATCCGCGGCGGAGCACCCCCGCAAATCACCACATCAGCAAGATGCAAAACCAAGCGATCCCTTGCAAGATCATGAAATGGCACGACCGGAAGATCCATTCCGTGAAGAGCATCGGCAAGGCGATTGAAGAAAATTTCCTGACCGTGTTGCATTGACGGTCGAAGCTATTTGAAAATTGAGATTAATAATGAATTCAAATGAAAAAATGGGCCAAGTGGATGACCTATTAACTCATGTCTGGATGGTGCGCACTTTTCTAAAACACTCGGAAGAGGCCGAGGAGGATGAGGATCTGCAGAAAGTCCATCGCATGCTTTATGACTACATGCATGCGTTGGGAGTATTCTGGGATAAACGTGATGCAGACGGATACATTGAGCAGGCGACTCGTAAATGGCATCGTCTCCGCAACGCCAAAGATGATTTTATCGACCTCCAGCCGGAAATTTCGACGCACATGAACTTTCAAATGGCGCGGCGATCCCTGCAGGCAGCCGTCGATCGGATTGGCCGAATACTCGGCACGCTAAACTAAAGTCAATAATGGCACTTTGTCGCCGAGGTTTGCCCGTGGTCTTGATGTGAGATGAGCCCCAGTTGCTGGATGGCCCTCTTTTGCACGGCGCCTGAGCATGCCACAATACAATTGCAACTGGGGCGCTGCAGATAGAATGAACAACCGAATTATGGAGTCCCCAGCGATGGCCAACGTCAGTACGGAAATTCTGGAAACTTTCGAGAATCCATTTCCCCAGCGCAATTATCTAATAGAAATTGTATGTCCTGAATTTACATCGCTTTGCCCCAAAACAGGGCAACCCGATTTCGGGACTCTGACCTTCACCTATTGTCCGAATAATCACTGTGTCGAGCTAAAAAGCTTAAAGATGTATTTGCAGCAGTTCCGCGATCAGGGAATTTTCTATGAGAATATCACCAATAGTATTGTGAACGATATTGTCCGCGTAATTGAACCGAAGCATCTAAAATGTGAAGCCGCATTTAGTGCACGGGGAGGCATCACAACCAAGGTAACCGTTGAATATCCGTCTGCCGATGGAGAAAAAAGTTGACTGATGGCTGAAACCCCAGAAATTATTCTGAGCGGATTTGCGGATGAGGCTGCCAATCACAAGACAGCAGTCGAGCAGTTTGCCGCCTTCGCTGCAGTCGGTCTCCAGTACTACAGTATTCGTTTTATCGATGTCGGCAATGGCATCAAAAATGTGATGAAACTTACGAAGGGGGAGATCACCAAGATTCGTCATCTTGAGGACGAGTACGGAATGAATGTCTCCTCGATTGGCTCTCCCATTGGAAAAGTAAAGCTTTGCGACGTTGAGGATGGAACAAAAAATCCTTACGTTCCGTTCAAGAAGTATCTTGAGCGGGATGTTGCGAAGGCTTGTGATTTGGCCCATACCTTCGAAACAAAACTGATTCGTGGCTTTTCGTTTTACCATCCGAAGGGGAGTTCCGCGGAAGATCACCTCCCGCAATGTGTTGACCAGTTATCTCAAATAGCTGAGGCTTGTCATCGCAGTGATTTGACTTTCGGGCTGGAAGTCGAAGCAAATTTGGTGGGGCAAAATGGCGAACTGCTTTCCGAGATTCATCAACGTGTAAATCACCCGGCTTTAATGTTAATTTTTGACGGAGGGAATCTGGTCACACAGGGATTCGATGCGGCTGGTGTCTTTACTCAATACAAGGCCATGAAAGAAGCGATCGGATGGTTTCATGTAAAGGATTACCGTCATTCGGGAAAGATCACTCGAATTGAGCATGTGGATGAGGAGGCGTTACGCCACTTCGTGCCTGCCGACGAGGGGCAAAGCGGACACGAATTAATTTTCAAGGATTTTTCTGACACGTTGCCGCGGCTCACAAAAAAACTGCAGCGACGCGGGATCCCTGGAGTTTTTCTTGACCTTGAGCCCCACTTGAAGGGCGGAGGACAATTCGGGGGATTCAGTGGTCCGGATGGGCTGGGCGTTGCCCTCCGTTCCCTTTGCAGGATTCTGGACCTCGTGGGGGTGAAATATCGTTTGCGCGATTTCGCAGATGTGAAGGCAATGCTGGGTAACTAGACTGTCGACCACTCACAGCTCATTTCCGAGCCGCGGGATTTCTCCATCCGGATAAGCAGGCGGTGCCGACATTGCTATCGATGTCGGGGGTGATTTATTTTTGCAGTATTTCTCCCGCTTTACCCTCGGGTCGTCTCTCGCATTCTTCTGCCCCGTGTGCCGCTTAGACAAGAAATGTCACTTCGGCAAAAAAACGAGTGTATTAGCCTGCCGATTGTGTCGATTATCCCAAGGCAAAGATCGTCTTCTGCTTTGCACACGGGCGGAAATGTCAAAAAACATGGTGTCCGGTGATGGGGAGGACAGTTCTTAAAGGCTTTAGATGGCCGACTAAAAATGTCGTTAAAGTGTTTATTCATAGGTACTTAATTGGATCGAGGACAATGTGTGGAATTGGCAGGATAAACCGTTTGCATAAACTCTTCGGCAAGTAGTGCGTACTATTGGTTGGCCCAGGTGGTATAGATGCTTGATCGAAGCACGATTGGCAGCAGGAAGGATAGGCTTACGATGGCGAGAAAAGATGAAATTCAGCGGATGCGCGATGTGTTGGTCATTCGCCGCGACGCACTTCGTCGCGCGTTGGCTGGCGATTTGAGTTTGCTATCTGATTTGCAGCAGCAGGGCAGTGGCGATGTGATTGATGCTGCCCTCGATTCCGCGCAGGGCGAAATCAACTCACAGTTGGCCGAGGTCGAGAGTCGCGAATTGGGGAGTATTGAGAAGGCACTCGAGCAAATGCGGGATGGCACTTATGGGTTGTGCGAGCATTGTGAAAAGAAAATTCCTCTTGCTCGACTCAAGGCACTGCCCTACGCAACCACCTGCATTGAGTGCCAGCGTTTAGCCGAAGAGGGGCGGCTAGAAGGTTCGGGCGACGCTGATTGGAGCCGCGTTCTTGATTCCAGTAATGATGCAGATGTGACGATTAGCGACATCGAGATGGACGTGTCCTGATTCGTATCGTGAAGCGTCTGGTGCACTTGCTAGATCTCGCTACAGATCTCTGCGCGGAAATTCGACAATCGCCTAATTGTGTGACTGAGGGGTTAGAGTATGTATTCAGCGTTGGAGCAGGAGGCTACCAAATCTGGTTGTCTTCGTTTTTTTTTACTTTCTAGCTTTTTTACCTTCACGATTGTCTGCACACCATTTTCGGCCTCGTTTGCACAAGTTGGGCCTCCGCCACTCTCGACAAAACAAAGAGACGAACTTTACAAAGAAATTGCTCGTCAAACGGCGTCTTTAGAAAGTCAGATTGGTCTTCTCAAAAAGATTGTGAAGGTGGTGCAGCCTTCGGTCGTTCACATTGAAATCAATGGAGGCGGTACCCGTCGCAACCGATTCCCCGATGAAACAGGTTCGGGCGTCGTATTCCAGCGAGGCGAAAATTTTTATGTGTTGACCAATCGGCACTTGGTTCGTTACGCCGATCCCGATGAGGTCACCATCCGATTTTCGGATGGCAGCGAGATTCGCCCAAAAAACATGTGGCTAGACGCGGGAACCGATATCGCTGTACTCGCGATTGATGCATCGGAGGTGATGCCAGCCAGAATCGGCAACAGTCAAGACTTAGAAATGGGCGACTATATTCTTGCAATTGGGAGCCCCTTTGGTTTAAGTCACTCAGTCACGTTCGGCATTGTCAGCGCAAAAGGACGTCGCGATCTGGAGTTGTCAACGGATGGGGTTGCTTATCAGGATTTCCTGCAAATTGATGCATCCATTAATCCTGGAAATAGTGGCGGGCCCCTGGTCAATTTGTCTGGCGAGGTGGTCGGTATCAACACCGCGATTGCCAGCACATCAGGACGACATGAGGGGGTTGGCTTTGCGATTCCGATCACGATGGCAATGAAAATCGCTGACCAGTTGATTGAGAAGGGCAAGGTCGTTCGTGGTTTTCTCGGAGTGAGTCTCGATTCCCGATTTTCGCATGACACAGCAGTTCGACTAGGACTAAAAACTCCGCGAGGAGCACGTGTTACGGGAATCACGGAAAATTCTGCGGCGTCGCGAGCTGAGGTAATCCCGGGTGATGTAATTTTGCGTTTTAATGGCACCTGGATCGATAGCGATGATCATCTCGTGAATGAGGTCAGCATGACCCCTGTTGGAAATCCGGTGTTGATGACCGTTTTTCGCGATGGGGAAATGGTTGAATTAACCGTCACGGTCGGAGAACGTGATTTGGACAATCGATAAGCAACCTTAGCGAAGGAAAGTTCATTTCGCGAATCATCGTGCTAAGTCATGAGGCGGTTGCAAGCCCCCGAATGATATAATCCATCGTGGCGACCACATCAATCTCGGTAATGACCTCCATATTTGGTTGATTGTCTGGCCGAATACGACAGTCAAAGAGAGTTGTTCCGAGGCAGATATCTCCGGCAGTTTCCACATCTCCGTAGAGCGACTTGCTGGCGAATAGTTCCGGGTGGGAAATCACCGCAAGCGCGACCGCGCTCGGCAAGTGAATGCCCTCCAATCCCCAAATGTTTCGATACGAGCGAACAATGAATGGCAAAAATTTGCGTAGAAGAGTACCAGATTTGGTGGTGATATCGGAAATCTCATCAAGTTGGTCGTAGGTCATCATCACCTGCTGAGTGATATTCAGCGGTATGAGAGATTTGGTACTTGCGGAGTGGAAAATGCGACGTGCTGCTGTCGGGTTACAGTAAATGTTAAATTCGGCGGCAGAGGTGACATCTCCACTTCCAAGGCTGCCAGCACGAATATAAATTTCGCCAATCAGACTTTCCAGGTCGGGCTCTCGCGCCAGGGCCAGGGCCAAGTTCGTTAGAGGTCCGAGAGCGACGATGGAAATTTCACCCGCTGACTTCCGGATCTCCTCACAGATGACTTTGTCCGCGGGATGCCGGTGGTGAAGTTCGGAAACAGCTAAGTTGGCATCTCCTAGACCATCTTTTCCGTAGAGGTGATGGAGATCTCCCAGATAACCAGCGTCTGTTTCCGTTGCAACGCCGATTCGAGGTAGCCGCGGTGGGTCTAGTTGCTCAATAATCGCCTGGACGTTTTTGGTCGCCTGTGTCGCGGAAACACAACCGGCTGTTGCAGTGACTGCGACAACGTCCAATTCCGGATCAAAGAGCGCTAATGCCAGCGCAACAGCTGCATCGACATGAGGATCGACGTCGAGAATTACCTTTTTTGGCATCGGATCTAGAATTTGTCCCGAACGCTTTAAACAATGCACCTGGACACCGTGTCAGCTTGGTCTGATTTTAGGAGCCCCTTTGTAGGATCACAAGAGGCGGACCCTGTTCTCTACCTTCCCTATTCACCACTTCCTATTACAATCAATCCTTTCCTGCTAACCTGCTACTTCGGTCGGACTATTTCACAGAATTTTTACCGCGGGATAAATTCATGATCGATCGAATAGTGGGAAGAGTTGCTTCAGGTGAGCAGCTTTCGCGAGTAGAAATGTGCCAAGCCATTGATGGCATGATGCAAGGGGAGTGGTCTGATCAGCAGATCGCAATTTTTCTCACATCGTTGCATACGCGGGGAGAGACAGTTGACGAAGTGGTCGGTGCCGCCTCTGCCATGCGAAAGAATATGACTCCCATCCGGTCATCACTTGCCGGGCTCATCGATACCTGCGGAACCGGTGGTGACGGCGCGGGAACTTTCAACATCAGCACGGCCGCAGCCTTTGTTGTTGCAGGCTGCGGACGACCGGTTGCCAAACATGGAAATCGCAGTATTACAAGTAAGACAGGATCTGCGGACGTCTTGCAGGCTTTAGGCATATGCATTGATCCACCAATTACAACGGTGGAACGGTGCCTGGAAAATATTGGAATTTGTTTTTGCTTCGCGCCGCAATTGCATCCTGCAATGAAACATGTGGCCACCGTTCGTAAGCAGTTGAAATTGCCAACCATCTTTAATCTTCTGGGCCCACTATGTAATCCGGCGGAGGCACCTTATCAGCTTCTTGGGATAGGTAAATCTGGAGTGCGGCACCTGATGGCCGAAGCATTGCGTGGCCTGGGCACCGAACGAACAGTGATGGTCACCGGGAGCGATGGCTTAGATGAGGTTACCCTAAACGGCCCAACAGATGTCTTTGTAATCGAGCAAGACTCCATCTCCGAGACTCAATGGGAGCCTAGTGACTTTGGTCTTTCTGATCGCTCACTTGAATCATTGGCGGTTGAAAACGCGGCAGACAGCGCGGACATCATTAAGAAAGTATTAAGCGGGGACAAAGGGCCTCACCGGGACATTGTAGTGCTCAATGCGGCTGCAGCGTTGTGGGCTGCCCGAGTGGATCAAGATTTGCGGAATTGTGCTGAAAGGGCGATCGAGGCGATCGATTGCGGCGCCGCTGCAGAAAAGGTTGTGCAGATGCGAGACTGGACGTCGCCCGTGTAACCACTGCCGATTCGATACCGCCCAGATAGTTTTTTGATCGACTTGGTGCCCCATTTCGTCGCGGTCGGTTATCGCGGAACCACAGTTTATTTTCTGAAGTTAGATCAAAAATGAGTTCCAGGCAGGTCTCGCCCGATCTTTTCCTGCATGTGTACGATTGTTAGAATTGAGACTTGATGTGTGTCTGATTGATAGCCCGAGGCGCTGCGTGAGGTAAAGAGACACTGGGTGATCATTTGGGCAATAGCATCCACTGCGTAAAAAGATTAAAAGAGGATCAAACATGGCAAAACCTGGAAGAGTCGCAAAAAAAGCGAATCATGGCAAACGTCCTGCTAACAGCAAGGCTCGGAAGGCAAAGCGAAGAAGGGTAAAGACCTAACGTGGCAGCCAAAGAGCCGCTCATACCATTTTCGAAGTACGATGTAGATCATGTGATCGCCGATCTCGAGGCGATTCGCAGATGTAATCCGCAGCGCTTTGAAATTGAGCAATTAACCGCTGTTGTTTTTGAGGACTTCGAAAGTCGTACGATTGTGGGCTATGTCGATACAAGCCTTGACGACTTTTGGGTGCGCGGGCATATGCCAGGAATGCCGCTGATGCCCGGCGTTTTAATGTGTGAGGCAGCAGCGCAACTAGCTTCTTATTTTGTCCAGAAAAATGACATTCTCGGCTGTGAGATGGTCGGATTCGGCGGGTTGGATGGCGTTCGATTCCGCGGTGCGGTACGTCCCGGTGACCGCCTTGTAATCCAGTGTAAGCAGAAACGGGCCCGTAAAGGGGCCCTTGTCCTTTGCGACTTTATGGGATTTGTAAACGAGAATCTTGTCGTCGAGGGATCCATCCGCGGCATTCCGCTTCCTGCTGATGCTCTGCGAGAAGTGAGCCCCGAGTAATAGTTTCATACTATCTTGTTGCCGCGGGGTTTGAGGAGTTTGGGTGGTCTCCGCAGATAAATCCTTAGGTTTACAAATAAATTTTTATAACGAGCGACGATGCAGGGTTGAGGGATTGATGGGACGCCGAGCTCTGGGAAAAATTAATGCCCAACTGGACTTAACCCGTCATTTATTTCAGAGCGATGGACTGCCACAGCCGTGGGATCCGCAAAAAATTTTTTCAACAAATTGTTTGCCAGAGGTTGAGATTGGCTCAGGTAAAGGGCTATTTCTTCAGCGACATGGAACCGCCCGGCCAGAGAAAAATCTCTTAGGCATTGAAATTTCATTGAAGTATGCCCGCTTTGCCGCATCGCGACTGGCTCGATCTAAGGTGGACAATGCTCGCGTAGTGCATGCCGACGCCCGCCACGTTTTTTCGGAAATTTTTCCGGACGCTTCGCTTGCTGCAGTCCATATTTATTTTCCGGACCCTTGGTGGAAAAAAAGGCATCATAAGCGAAGACTTTTAAATCCGGATTTTGTCGCACAATTGAGTCGAACAATAATAAGGGGCGGTCATTTGCATTTTTGGACAGACGTCGAAGAAACATTTACCGCAGGCCTTGCGGCCTTAGAGACAGACGCACGCCTCGATGGTCCTCAAGAGGTAATCGCTACACAAGCAGTCCATGATTTAGATTATCAAACGCACTTCGAGCGCAGGATGCGACTCAGCGGAAAAAAAATTTACCGTTCAAAATTTGTGCGATTATAGGCTCTTTTAAAGCCGGTCACGCTTAGCCATTTGGCAAAGCACAAAATAACGTCATGAACCTGTTCAATAGCTGCGACACTCTTTTTTCTCATAAAAGTTCAGGAATGCCTTGTGGACAACACGATATCCTCCCGGCGTAGGATAATTACCCGTGAAATACCAATCTCCGGCATGATGGGGTAATGCTTCGTGTAGATTTTCAATGTTCTGATATATAATCTCGACGTCGGTCGATCCGCGTAGGCAATCAGGACATACGAGAGAAGCAATCTTGCGAGAAATTTCATCGGCGGTGAAATTTTTGTAGATCTGTTGGACGTGGTTCACGCAGTCAGGCTCTGGTGCATTCAACGCTTCAGCGCACTTGGCGGCTACTTGGTCCAAAAGGTCTTCGTAGCCATGTTCCTCAATAAGGGCAACAGCCGCTTCGAACGCGACAAACTTACCCAATTCCGACATATCGATTCCATAGCAGTCCGGGTAACGAATCTGCGGAGCGGTCGATGCGATAACTAGCTTTCGCGGGCGAGAGCGGCCGAGAATCTGCAAAATGCTCCGCTTGAGTGTGGTTCCCCGAACAATAGAATCGTCGATGCAAACCAGCGCGTCCTCGCGCTCTCGAACTACTCCGTAAGTGATGTCGTAAACGTGCGAGACCAGCTGGGCACGCCCCGCTTCTTGGCTGATGAACGTGCGAAGTTTAATATCCTTATTCGCAATTTTTTCACCTTTAGGCCAGTTATCGATCACGAGTTCGTTGATCAAATCGTCAGTTAATTCGTTATTTTTACGCGCTTCTATCAAGCGTTGTTTTACTTCGGATCGCCTGACCTCATGTAATTCTTCCATGAAACCATAGTACGCGCTTTCTGCCGTGTTTGGCACATAGCTGAAGACGCTTTTGGAAAAGTCTTCCCCAACTGAGTCGAGCACTTGAGGCACGAGTAACGCGCCCAATTTTTTTCGCTCTGTATAAATGTCCGCATCGTTGCCACGGGAAAAGTAAATGCGCTCGAATGAACACCCGACCTCATGTCCTGGGTCGTCAGCGTAACGCTTAATTGTCACCTCGCCATTTGCCCGCACAACCAGAATGGTACCCGGTTGAACCTGGTGTACATCGTCAATCTCCTTGTCAAAGACGGTCATCAGCGGGGCCCGCTCCGATGCAACAGCGACCAGTTCGTCGTCCTCGATATAGTATGCTGGTCGGATCCCAAGAGGATCGCGCATAGCAAAAGCGTCCCCGTTTCCTACAATTCCCGCAAGCGAATAACCCCCATCCCAGTGCATTGCCGCCTCTCGGAAAATCTCTGCGAGATCAATTTGATCACCAATCCACTGGGCAAGCACACCACCGGAAATTTGGCTATCTTTCGCTAATGCTGCTAATCGATCGTTGACATCGTCCAGATGGTATCCTGTCTCTTCTAAAATAGCTTGTGTGTCCGTGTCAAAAACCGGATGCTGTCCTCGCTCGACAAGCCTCTGATTCAATGCATCGACGTTTGTAAGATTGAAGTTGCCGGCCACCATTAAATTTTTTCCGGGCCAATTGCTTTTACGGAAATAGGGGTGGCATGTTGTTGATCCGTAGGCTCCGGAAGTCCCATAACGGAGGTGTCCCAATAATATTTCACCACCATAATCAAAATGTCGCTTTATGGTTGCCGGTGAGTCCAAGCTCACTTGCCCCTCATTGATGAGTTTATCCAGTTGTGCCTGCTGTCCGCCAAAAATTTCACTCAGGGCTTTAGAACTAGTGCTTCTCTCTCGAAACATGAATGCTTCACCAGGTGGCATATTAAGCTTCATCGAGCCAATTCCGGCGCCATCCTGGCCACGGTTATGCTGTTTTTCCATAAGGAGGAACAGTCGATTGAATCCCCAGAGGGAGGTTCCGTATTTCTCAAGATAATGGTTGAGGGGTTTTTTTAAGCGAACAAGAGCAATTCCGCAGTAGTGTCCGATTTCGTCGCTCATGAGGTTCTTTCGACTTGTCGCGGGACCGAGGCTTGCGTGGTCGGATGTAATGTAGTGATGGGTAAATCTGTTGATCTTCTCAGTTGGCAGCTACGACACATATCGCGGAGACGAAGTCCTCATGTGGAAGATTAATCTATAAACAAGGGTTTGACTTCCAAGCATGAAATTCCACTTACT
>CEVF01025619.1_pt1 | contig 11189 bp, 7 predicted proteins | sample 356441 | NCBI WGS metagenome assembly CEVF01 (sample SAMEA2622765, study PRJEB7988) | marine metagenome | biome: marine biome (ENVO:00000447); feature: surface water layer (ENVO:00002042); material: "saline water (ENVO:00002010), including plankton (ENVO:xxxxxxxx)" | depth 5 m
ATAATAATTTAATTTTATTTTTTTTGTTAAATAAAATTGATAATATTTATTATAAATATCATCAAAAATGACTAATGATAATTTATGGTTATCCTATATTACCCCAATTGAAAGAAAACCACACAAACGTTTAATTATTTGTCGTTGGTTTAACCCTTGTTTTCATAACGGTGTAAGTTCCTTTATTGAACAAAAATCATGGGGTGGACCGAATTGGGCATTAAAAGGTCCACCAAGAGTACATCATGATATGTTAGGTTCAACAGTACATACTGAAAATTTCCATGTGAACACAAAATCTGAAACTACTACTACATCTTCTTATCTACCTATTGGTGCTGAAATATGGTACATGAGGTGCTGGTGATATTATTCTAATAATTTAATTTTATTTGTTTTCGAAGAAATTATATTAAAAATATTTGATTTTAATATATCTTTTACTCTTGGTCTTTTATTCGGTATTTTATTTAATAGTCTTTTAAAAAATAAGTTTAAATCTATATTATTACTAAGTCTGTACCCATTTTTTATAGAATTATGAATTTCATATCTTGTTTCACCTTCAAATGGAAATTGTTTAAATAATAAACAATATAATACTATACCTATCATCCAAACATCATACTTTTCACAACTATATGTTAACCCATTAGAAACTTCGGGTGCATAATAACTTATTGTACCATGAATATTACTTGAAAAACATCGATCTGTAGAAAAACCAAAATCACACACCTTAATATATATTTTTCCTTTATATTTCTTATATATAAGAATATTTTCTAATTTGATATCTTGGTGATATATATTTTTATTATGCATGTAATTTATTGCCTTAACTAGTTGTTTGAATATTTCTGAAATTTCATTATTTGATAGTTCATTTTTTTTGTAATAGTCAAATAGGTCACAACCACAATAATCCATAAAAAGTACCATACCACTTGTATTACAAAAATAATCATGTAATCTTACAATATTTTTATGTTTTAATTTATTATGAATATCAATTTCATTTACACGTAATTTACTAATTTTTGCCACATATTTATAGAAATTAAAACATCTATTTCTATTAGATTTATAAATAATAACATATCGATTTGAGTAAATAATATTTTCACTGATAATCCATTTATTTTTATAGTCAGTTATACCAAAGTGATTGTATATATTTTTATCTAGTAGTAAATCAATTACGCGATTATCTTTCTTTTTTTGTTTTTTTACAGATTTACACACATTTGACAATGATTTACTCATATAAATTAATATTATAAATTTATTAGTTTATATTAGTTTATATTGCTCCATATTATTTTTTTTTGCATACGTTAAATCTCATTATATTACCATATCTTTCACACTTGAAGGGGTTTTTATCTAATGATCTACATTCTTCATATTTTTGCATTTTATCTTTACATGTTTGGTCGCTACTACACCTTGTAATTGCACCCATTTTTTTATAACATTTTTCTTTGTTTTCTATTTCTTTTCGAAATACATCTGAACTTAATTTTCTGTGATGAGAAGATTTTTTTGAAATTTTTGTAGATAAAATTTTCTTTGATGATTTCTTTTTATTTTCTGATTCCTGTATTCTATGTTCTTTATTATATTTCTTACTATTTTTCTTTGTTTTAAAATGAATATTTGGTATAAATTTTTTTAATTTTTGTTTTAATGTGGATTTTTTATCACTTACTTCAGATAATTTTTGGGAAATTTCCTGAGTTGAAGAATGCACTTGTTTACCTTCTTTATTATATATAAGAGTTGTTAAATTTTTTACCCCTAGTTTATCCTTTTGTATTGCAAAGGATACATCATTTATATATGTAAATAATAAATTAAAATTAATTTCTATAATAAGATCAAAGTAACTATATTTATGACAAACTCGTGATATTTTTTTTAAGTTGAGGTTATTTAATTTATGTAAATTTATACCAGTTTTCATTTTTCTAGTATCTATTACATAATCTATACCATCAAACCTAAATTTAAATATGTAATCCAATACCTTTAAGTTATTCTCAGAAGTTAAGCTATTTATTTTTGTGTATATTTCATTTAAATCAGTTATTCTTTTTTTCCCGTCTTCGTATATATTACCATGTAAATATAAATCAGATGATACAAATGATTTATTTGGTATAATAGATACATCTTTTTTATAAGAACTAAGGTATTTAAGTAGTGCTAATAATTCACCAATTTTTTCAAGTATATCTCTATCATTAAATAAATCATTTTTTTCACCTAATTGATTAATCTGTTTTTTAAGATCATCTTTCCAGCTACTTAATTTTGGGTATTTATTAAAAAATACATATAAATTTGATAAAACAGCTAATAAACTGTCTTTATTTTTTACATCATTCAGACTTGCAATTTCTTTTACTATAATACTTGATACAAATTCCTCTGTAATATTATTAATTTTATAGATATGTTGCGAAACAAGTTTGTTTTTATGAGGTGTTGAGAACTGAATAGCAAATTCACTATCTAATAGTTCAGAAGAATATCTATTTTTACATTTTCCATCCCACCTACATAAATAATCCATATAACAATCTGGCTTGCTATGATTAAATTTAGTACAATCCATTCTTGGAAGTTTTTTCTTTTTACAATAATCACCGGATTTTAATCTCATACCATGTTTAACTTGCTTAATAAAACCACTATCATTCCAGTAACAATATGGGTTAACCTTACATTGATGTTCTGTAATTTTAGAACAATCTGTTTCATCTCGTGATTTATAAGATTGTATAAATACATTATCTACATCATAATTATGAGTACTAGTTGTATTTGTTTTTTTTTGAGGGGTATTCAATCCATATGTACTAGGGCGATAGCATTTAAGTTCTGGTTCATTCATATTTTTAAATACCTGACAATCAATAGCAGATTCTTTCATTAAAGTTAAGAATTGTTTTTTAACTAAATCGCGACGATCAGCTAATTTATCAAGATGATAATCAGTTGACATAGGTAAGCATTTATCACCATCATAATTACAGTATTCAGTAGAATTACATAAATCTTTATCAGTAAATTGTTCACAAATTTCAATATGTTTAACAGTTTTTTTTTTAGTAACTTTATCTTTCTTGGTTTTTTTTAAAGTTTTAGAAGCACCACCTGAAAATGATTTCATTTCAGTTCCAGACTGTTTATCCCTGAAACTATTTTTTTTGTGTGGACTTTCTAGTACATCTTTTAATGTAATTTCTTTTCTTGGTGTTTTAACAGAGCTAATTCCAGATGAGATATAATTTGGTGTATACTTAGAAGTATGTTGAGAAGAGGAGTAATATGTATATACTTTAACTCTCCATCTATCTGGATAAGGAAGTGCAGTATGAGAACACCAACGAACAGCTCGACCAATAGCTTGGTCGCGATCTGAATTATTATCCAATGGTTCTAATAAATGAACATGATTTACTCCTTTTAAACTAATACCTTCTTTATATTTTTTATCACCTATTATAATATTTACATAGTCACCATATGAATTAAATTTTTCATTAAAAAATGTGAATATTAATTTTTCTTTATAGTCGGCAGAAGAATCAAGTATAGAGAAGCTTTTTCTGTTTTTTTGTATTTTTGGTGGTAAAGGTTTACCATCCTTATCTTGTAGTTTTGTTGTTCCATTATTATCTGCATAAAAATGATTATCTTCCCAGCTACCACGATTTATTTTACCAGCAGCTGCGGCACCATTTTTACTATTACCCGAATCTTTATGTAATAAATCCCTAATAGCAATTTGATTCTTATCTTTATTTGAAGTTGTTGCTGTAAATTCAATCCACCCCTCTTTCCTTAATGCTTCTGAAATTAGGTTGACGCCTTCTAATGCCCAATTTGTATAAATAAAGTGTTTTCCATCATTTACTGATGTTCTAATATTTTCCAGAAGTTTTTTAATTTTTGGTGAAAATTTATCCATATCTTTTAAATTTTTAGCAATAACACTATAGTTTGCATCAGCTGTTGGTATATTAGATATTTTTCTAGATTTAGCACATGTATTTACAGATTTATCAATATTTAATATACCTGTATCACCACACGATATATTTTTTTCTTTTTCTCCTAAATCACACTCACCCTCACATTTAGTTGATTTAGTTGCAGCACTAATTTCACTTTTCCTTGCTGTTAACCATTTTGAATACTGGTAATCAGACATAGATGAATCTTGAAGTGGCATAATATCTTTCTGTGCAAATTGTGTCATATCTCTATCTACAGAGTAATAGGATATTAACCCTTTTATGTATTTCAAAAATATTTCTGGACTTTTAACTTGTTTAACACCATCTTTATCTTCTATAAATATTTTATTAAACTCTTCTTCTGTTTTTTCTTCATCAATGATACTTAACATTTTACGTGTGCATCCAGCAACACCTAAGGATACTTGTTGAGTTTTGAGCACTTCTGGAAACCTTGTTTCTGAATTTTTATTTTTTAGTAAATTTAGTAATGTACCTAATTCATATGGTTCTTTTCTCATTGGTGTGGCTGTTAATACAACTAATTTAATATCACTCGCCCTTCTTATTGCTTGTGTAATAAGATTACAGTGAACAGGACCCTCAGATATATCTGGATTTATAAATTTTTGTATTTCATCAATAATAATAAGTGTATTTTCAAATAAAGGATCTGAATCTGTGTCTTCTTTTTTTTTACCAAATGGAATTCCGCCACAACCTTTTTTGGATTCTATTTGAGATGTATCTGTTTTATTGAAAGGTCTGTCCCACTTGGAACATCCTGCAAGACGATTACCCATCATATCTCTTGATATAACGTCAATTTTCTTTCTCTTATCTTTATCAAATTTAATTTGAGCTGCTTCAGCAGCAAGTGTTAATTTACCGGAAGAATCCCTATCTCTTTCACCATAATCAACACCAAATATTTGTTCTGAAGTCATTTTATTAATATCTTTCCACATATTACCAATTAAATTTTTTGTAACTATTACAAGAATAACTCTAGCTGGATCTCTTTGAATAAAGTTTCGAATAACATTAATACAGGTGAGTGTTTTACCAGAACCAAGACCATGATATACAAGTAATCCACGATATGGTGATTCAGGACTTACTATTGTTGGTATAATTTCCTGATGTCTCATCATTTGTATTTTAGGTCCAAATTTGCACCTATGTTGACTTACATCTACTAAAGGTGATATTGTAAAATCACATTTTCCGGTTTTACCTGAAAGGAATTTATCCATTTCTTTGTAATAGACAAGACTATCTTTAACTTCTGGTTCAGTATCAGGTATTCCAGGCCATTCTTTCAAAAATTTAGGCTTATCCTCTGTTTTTTTTTCCTTTAAACCGAAAGGCATTTTAAATCTGTTAACATGGTCAAGTAATTTTCTCCTCAATTCATTATTACAGTATTCTTTTGTTAAAAATAAGCTTTTACTGCAATTTTTATAATCTTCTTTAATTAATTTAACCCCTGGATGATTTTCGTCTACACTATCAAGTGGATCAGGGTCTTCACAGAAACCTTTTTGTTCCTTTTTTATTAATGGGCTAGCATTTGCCAATGGATCTGCTCTCCAATCTGATAATGTTTTTTTTTCTCCACTTGATAACATATCTTTTAATATTTTAGACTTTTCTTCTAAAGGTAATTTTAATATACTTATTGCCCTTAATGTTTCCCCTCTATCTTTAAATAATTTCAATAAACACTTGTCTATCTCAGTTTCATTCTTACTTTGAATATGGTTATCACATAGATTAATATCAACTTCCTCTTTTTTTGGTGATGGTTTTGGAGAAATAGGGTGAGATTGTTTTTTCTGTGAAATACTATCACCAAATAAATCCTTTTTTTTTGCTAAATTAGCAGAAGATGTTCTTTTTATAAATTTTGTAGGAGATGTAAATAAACTAGTATCGCTATCTGAGCCAAATAAATTTTTTCTTTGTATTTTTTGTTCTGAAGATGTTCTTTTTATTTTTTCTGGACTCTTAAAAAGACTTCTGTCGCTATCTGAGCCAAATAATCCTTTACTTTTTCTCTGTGAAGAAGTTTTACTTTTTGATTTTTTCTGAGATGTTTTATTACTTCTTGATAGATATTTTTTAGTAAAGTTTGCACTTTTTGGTTTGGATCTAACTGGATCTGATATAGCTTTTTTTTTTAAAATACTAGATTTATTTACTCCAAAACTTACACTTCTTTTTATTTTTTTTCTTCTCTCATTTTGTTGCATTTCTTCCAATATTTTTTGTGCCAAATTTTCTGGTGATTTTTTATTAATTTTAGCCTTTTCCTTTGATGTTGATTTAGTATCTGACATTTACTATATTATAGTATACAGACATAATTAATTATAAAAATTTAAAATTAATTATTTCTTTTAAATAGTATTTAATTATGCATTAATGGTGACCATTATGCCCACCATTATGTCCATTATCATTTTCAGGTTCAGGTGGTGATATATAATCTGGCTGCATAATTGATGGAGTATAAGGGAATTGATAAGGTTTTTTTTTATAAACAGTACCTGGATATGCATACTTAGAGGGCGTTGGTGGATATATTATATGACGTGAAGGTTGTATTTGGTTACTATTGGTATTGAAATCACTTAAACTACCGCCGTTTTGAAGTGCAGATCTGTAATTTTGAATTTTTGTTAGATTCTCCCTTATATTATCCGATTCTATTTTTTTTTTTAAAAGATTTATCTGTTCACTACTAGACATTGTTTCTTTTATAAGGCGTGTTCTTTTTTTACCACCTGTAGGTACAATGGGGTGTGGTTCTGGATAAGTCTGAGCTGTATGGCTATTACTATTAAACCCAGGATCGTTAATAGTACGACCAAATAAATCACACTTAACTCCATTTTTATAATAAAAACGCCTAGAAATCCATCCATTAATAGATTTGAATTCATGTACAGTATATAATTCTCTATCCGGTAAAGAAACTTCACCAATATGATGTTTTGGTTTCCCAACTGAAGCATGTTCTAATATTGCCCTGAGACTTAAAGGATTTTTACCAGGTCGCGTATTTACAGCATCTCTTCTAATTAATGATGTCATTTACATATAAACTTAGATTTTTTTTTTACTAATATCATTTTTCGGTAATTTAATTATATTTTTTTATATTTATATTCTTAATATGGAAAAAATACATCATTACAGAAAAAAAGTAGACGATACTATATCAAAATATTTTGTAGCCACAATAAAAAATGAAAAGATGAAAGAAATGAGTGAATGGGCACTTAATGGTGGGAAAAGATTAAGGTCAATGATTGTATTAGATATAAATAACTCATTAAATAAAATAAATAAAACAGAAATAAGTGCAGAATATTTATCAATTACAGCTGAGTTATTACATACGTCAAGCCTTATAATAGATGACATGCCATTTATGGATAACGATAATAAAAGAAGAGAAAAAGAAACAATTCACTATAAATATGGTAGTACATCAGCACAGGTTTTATCAATCTATCTTATATCTAAATCAATAGAATTTTCTTGTAAAAATTTGAGTGAATTGAAAAAAAGTAAATTACTTCCAGATGACGAATTTAATAATAAAGCAACTACAATAATTAATAATATATTAAAACAATGTAAGAGCGCAGCATATGGTCAGTATATTGATACTTATCCAATAAAATATTCACAAGAAAATAACATCTCTTTTACGGGGAAAATAAAAGTTGAATTATTGAGAGAAATAATAACAAGAAAAACAGCACCATTTTATGATATAGCATTTGTTGGTTCATATCTGTTATCAGGGGGAGATATTAATATGACTGCTGATATACACGAAATTTCAAGGCTTTTTGGTCTAATATTTCAGATTAGTGATGATTTTGAAGATAAGGAACAAGATAAAGAAAAAAGTGTTGATTCAGTAATACAGAATTATGTTGTTATTGTTGGTGACGAAGAAGCATACAAGCATTTTAAGTCATATTTAATTCAATTTGTAAATAAATTAAAAAAATTAAACTTATATTCACTTTTTTTTAAAGAAGTCATATCCTACTTAGTTAATAGAGTAAATAAATATTATGTAAATGTATAGATAAAGTATTTTAATTAATGTGTATAATTATCAATAATACTTTCAAATAAATAGAAAATGAATAAGAAAGAAATTGAGGCAGATATTAAAAATATAGTTACTGAAATGTATAATGTAGACGAAAATACAATAGTAACCGCTTCAAAATATCTTAGTGAAAGTATTGATAACTATACCTATTATAGTATATTATCAGATATTTTTTTGAAAATGGGAAATATTTATAGTGAAGACGTTAAGAAAATTGGTTTAGCAATTGAAATGATTAACATTGTACTTGAATCAATAAGAAATTTACCACAATTTTGTGATAATAATTATGATAAGAATAATAGAGCCAGTGTACACTATATATTCGGAGAAACAATAAGTGAACTTACACTAATATCGTATATATGTAGTTCGTTTAATTTGATTATAGATTCAATACAATCAATGAAAAATAAAAATATAATAGAAGAAAATAAATATTTTAATGTAATGGAAATTTCTATAGAAAGAATGTGTAATAATATAAGTTTAATTGAAGAGGAAGATTTTCAAGATAAAGAAATAAATAGTTTGCTAGACAATAATTTCAACTCAGATAAAAAGGGAGAAATAATAAATAAATTTATAAATGAGAAAAAAAAATATTTATTTGAATTATCAATATTAATACCATATATAATATATAGAGATCAAGATAAGCAAGAAGAAATATCTATTTTAGCTAAAAAAATTACAGATCTATACTATAATAAAAATGACAGTAACTTAGAATATGAATGTAATAATTTATTAAAAAATATTAATTTAGAATGTGATATTTTGAATATTATAAAAAAAATATAAAAAACAATTACTATAGATATAGTAAATGAAAATAATTGATAAACTAAATAGCATAAATAAAGAAGATATATACTATTCTTTTGAGTATTTCCCTGCAAAAACAGAAAAAGGAATGTATAACCTATATCAAAAAATAAAAAGAATGACCTTTCTAGAACCTCTTTTTATTGATATAACTTGGGGTGCAGGTGGATCTACATCAAAAAGAACATATAATATTACACAACAATGTTATAGACAATTATGCATTGAAACCCAGATGCATCTTACATGTACAAATATCAGTAATAATGACATAGATACAGTATTAGATAATTTAGCGAAAGATGGAATAGAAAATATACTTGCATTAAGAGGAGATATACCAGATAATAATAATGATTTAGTAAAAAATAGTATGACTTATGCATCAGATTTAGTTGAATATATACGAAAAAAATATAAAAATCGTTTTTGTATATCAGTAGCTGGTTACCCTGATTGCCATCCAGAATCTAAATCAATTGAACAAGATATTCTGAATTTAAAGAAAAAAATAGATACAGGTGCAGATTATATTATTACGCAATTTTTTTTTGATGTAGATAATTTTTTTAACTATGTAAATAAATGTAGAGAAATAGGAATTAAATGCAAAATAATACCAGGAATACTTACAATTTCAAGTTACCAGGGTTTTATAAGAATGGTTGATTTTTGTAAATGTAGTGTACCATCGAATATTCTTGATGATTTAAAAAAAATTAAAGACAATGATATTGATGTAATAGAATATGGTATAAATATTACTGTAAATCTATGTAAAAAATTAATAGAAAATGGATTCAATGTATTACATTTTTATACTCTGAATCGAGAGGATATAACCATTAAAATACTTGATAAATTAAATCTTATTTCAAAAAAACAAAATAAGAAAGAATTACCATGGAAAGCGAGAATAGATTCTAGTGAAGGTACAAGACCAATATTTTGGGCAAACAATTCTGAATATTATATGGAAAGGACAAAGGAATGGGAACATTTTCCAAATGGAAGATGGGGTAATCCAGATATGGATAGTTTTGGTGATATAGATGACTATCATTTATTTAGTATTAATTTAGGTTCAAATGAAGTGAAGAAAAAAATGTGGGGGAAAGAAATTACTTCTATAAATGATATAGGTGAAAGAGTGATAGATTTTATAAATGAGAAAATAAAATACCTCCCTTGGTGTGATAATTTATCTGAAGAAACTGAAATAATAAAAGATAAATTAGAAAAAATTAATAGAAGTGGGTATATAACAACAAATAGTCAACCATCACTTAACGCAATAGACTCTGATAGTAAATATGGTTGGGGAGGTAAAAATGGATATATATACCAAAGAGCATATATTGAATTCCTGTCAAGTCCAGAAAAATTAAATATATTATTAGAAAAAATAAAAGATAAAAATTATTCATATTGTTCCATTAATTATAATGGTAATATAATTACAAACTGTGAAAAATCAACTAATGTTATTACATGGGGTATTTTCCCAAATAAGGAAATAATACAACCAACTATAGTTGATCAGAGACTATTTATATTATGGAAAGATGATATATTTAATATTATAAAAAATAAGTGGCAAAATATATATGATAAGGATAGTATTTCATATAATGTATTTGAAAATATAAAAAATAATTATTATTTGACTTTTATAGTTGATAATAACTTTATAAATAGTGATATCTATGATGTTTTATGTAATTAACATATATGTTTGAATACGCCCAGTAAATAGACCCACTATAAAGAAATATATAACTATACAGATATAAATTTCTTATTGGGTAATTTAAGTGAATATATGTATTAAAAATAATATATGGAGAAATGATTATCCTGAGTAAAATATATGATAACCAATTAAGTTTAGTGACAATATTAGCATACTTCGATTTATTTTTTCTTAACATATAGGAGATAATGTATAATGGATTAGATATTTCACCCCAAAATATAGCAATAGTTAAACTATTACTAAATTTGTTATAATAAAGTGAAAAAAATAAGGGAGTTATAACTATTAGATGGTGAAGTACATGTATATAACTTTTATTAATTGTTGACTGATATATATCATATATGAAGTATGATAAACTTATAACAAGAGCATAATTATCAATTAAGTCATTATCATTTTCAAAATTTCCTTGTGGGTATATGAAAAAATTAAG
>CEVF01019715.1_pt1 | contig 11161 bp, 9 predicted proteins | sample 356441 | NCBI WGS metagenome assembly CEVF01 (sample SAMEA2622765, study PRJEB7988) | marine metagenome | biome: marine biome (ENVO:00000447); feature: surface water layer (ENVO:00002042); material: "saline water (ENVO:00002010), including plankton (ENVO:xxxxxxxx)" | depth 5 m
GCGAGAGAATTCATAGGCCTAAAATGATACAATCTCCCATCTTCGCATTCCATTATCTTTATTATGCCCTCAAGTGGACCAATTTAGTGAGTTTCAAGGGAATGATTTTTAATAGTCAAATGAAAACTTTTTTAACTGATCGAAAGTCTTTTTTATTTATCTTAGCAGTAGGCAACACGATCGCTTTTGCTACATGGCAGGTTTTGCTCAATAACTTTGTTGTTGAGCGAGCAGCATTTACCGGGGAAGAGATTGGCATCCTGCAGAGCTTACGAGAGGTGCCCGGTTTCCTGGCATTTACTGCTATTGGAGTTCTTCTTTTCATCCGTCAACAAAACTTCGCCACTCTATCCCTGATCACTCTCGGGGTTGGCACCGCTATAACAGCATTTTTCCCAACTGCCCTATGGCTTTACCTCTCGACAGTAATCATGTCCTTTGGTTTTCATTATTTAGAAACCATGCATAACTCTCTAAGCTTACAATGGTTAACAAAGGAGGAAGCACCTAAAGTCTTGGGCCAATTACTTAGCACAAGAGCAATAAGTAATTTGTTGGTGCTCAGTTCGATTTATTTATACCTAGTATTCTTCCCAGCTAACTATGTTCTTATCTACCTCGTAGCCGGAGGCTCAGCGATACTGATCGGGATATTTTGTTGGACGGCGGTGCCACAATTTGAGGAAACTGTAGTTCAAAGGACTGAGTTGTTCTTGAGAAAGAAATACTGGCTGTATTACGTTTTAACTTTTTTAGCAGGCGCCCGTAGACAGATCTTTGTGGTTTTCGCTGGATTTTTAATGGTAGAAAAATTTGGTTTCGCGATTGAAAATGTCGTTATGTTAACGTTGGTTAACGCAGCACTCACCTTTTGGCTTGCTCCAAAAATAGGCACTTTAATTGGTCACATTGGAGAAAGACGCGCCTTGACTCTGGAATATCTTGGCTTAATCCTTGTTTTCGTTAGCTATGCTTTTGTGAATTCAGCGGCGGTTGCCGTGGCACTTTACTTACTCGACCATCTTTTCTTTGCCATGGCGATAGCAATTAAGACATACTTCCAAAAGATAGCTGATCCCGCAGACATAGCGGCTACTTCTTCTATTAGCTTCACGATCAACCACATTGCAGCAGTCGTCTTGCCTGCCGCGCTAGGTTTATTATGGGTAATAAACCACAGCGCTGTATTCTTTGCCGGAGCAGCTATTGCTGCAATTTCCCTTGGATTAGCTCAGCTAATTCCTGACAAACCAGGACAGGACTTAGTTACCCGCCGGGTCTACTCTTTAACATCCTAATGTCTTGATTAACTATTTTTAGTGTCCCTGCTCAAAAACAACGTTAAAGCTCACGGGAACAGCGCGACTGATACTAGGTAATCCGGCAACTTCTCTGAGAGCCTCAACCCCACTAACAAGCCCGTGAGTATCAGCCATCACAATAATTGGCTTCACTGTTGAGGCTAGAACCCCACTCTCGGTTCGAGTCACTAATACATCAGCTGTGTAAGAACTTGATTCACCGTGAATCGCTAGATCAAAATCGACTGATATTGCCTGAGAGACACCCGCATCCATTTCAGCTACAGCATCAAGATCTATCTCTCCAGAGATAGTCGCCTGAGGAAACAAATTGGTCTCAAACAACATATTCTGCATTCGCTCATTTCTAATGTCGATTAAAGTATTAACACTCGCTAATTCGATCGTAATTTGAACACTGCCGTCGTCATTGATGTCTCCTGAAAGTTGATCAAAGGTATGAACTTCTCCGACGTGATCAGCTTTAACGGTAACAAAACTTAAGGTTGAAGAATTATTATCAAGTTCCCAATGGGCTGCAGCCGAACTGGCCAAAAAGAAAACAGCAACGAAACAAAAAATACTCTTTAACTTGGATATGAGGGTCATCCTCTTTCTCCTTCTAATACGTTATTGAATGATTATGCTCAAAATGAGATTCGTAAGCTTACCTGAAAACCACTTTCTAGGTATAGGGTCAATATTATCATCTCACGAATAATGACATTTTTAGGGTAAACTATACGCTTTCACTGATAATTTGTTCGATTCTATGATCGCCAAGAGCCCCATAGTAAAGCACCTCGTCTTGATTGGCGGAGGGCATAGCCACCTCGCAGTGTTAAAGCATCTTGGCATGCATCCTGTGCCTGGCCTAGCCGTCACTCTAATTAGTCGAGACATTAATGTTCCGTATTCGGGTTTACTTCCAGGTTTTATTTCTGGAACCTATGACACCAAAGAAATTTCTATCGACCTTCGCCCATTAGCTCAGTTCGCTAAGACAAGAATAATTCAGGCAGATATTCAGAATATTGATCTTAATGATAAAAAACTGATCTTACCCAATCGCCCAAATATTCCTTTTGACTTACTTTCCATAAATATAGGTTCAGAGCCTAACTTAAACATGATACCTGGTGCTCAAGATCATGCAATTGGGATCAAACCACTGCCCGCTTTTTTAGAACTGTGGCCCCAATTACTTCAGAGGACTATCAGTACCTTGACTCAAAAGGAACAATTTAAATTTGCTATTGTAGGAGGGGGTCCAGCCAGCGTAGAGCTCGCATTCTCAATACACCATCGAATAAAAAACGACTTGAATTTAACGGGCGCGGAAAAGTCAAATCTGCAGATACAAATCATTAGCGCAGAGAAGACACTTCTGCAGTTTCACAATAACAGAGTTCGAAGTTTTGCTGCTAAAGAACTTACTACTCGGAATATCGATATTTTACTTGAAAAGAAAATGTCTGCTTGCGAGAAAGGCACTATTATTTGTGAAGATGAAACGGAGATAGCGGCAGATGCGATAATATGTGCCACTGGTGCAAGCCTCCCCTCTTGGCCAGCAAAGTGTGGTCTCGCTATCAGTCAGGACGGTTTTATTGAAGTAGATAGCTTCCTTAAATCAACTTCCCATGACTACGTTTTCGCAGCTGGTGATGCAGCGACGATCAAAGGACAAATAAGACCAAAGTCTGGGGTATATGCTGTGAGACAGGGACTTCCTTTGGCAAAAAATTTAATAAAACACGCGACGAATAAACGCCTTAAAAAGTATAAACCACAAACTCATGCACTAGCATTAATGAGCATGGGCAATAAAACTGCTATCGCATCAAGAAACAAATTTTTTATGCATGGAAGGATTGTCTGGTTAATCAAAGACAGAATCGATATAAATTTCGTGAAAAAGTACTCAAATTTCCCTCAAATGGATAATAATTTAGACCTCGAAAAAGGTCTTGTGGACAATACAACTCAGCAACTCCTGGAATCTCACGCAATGCGTTGCGCCGGCTGTGGCGCAAAAGTCGCTAACAGTGTGCTTCAAGACGTGCTTAATCAACTTCCCAATACCGAGAAACAGGAAATCCTGACTAACTTTTCATCTGCAGAGGATGCCGCATTAATTCAGCTAGGGAACAACAAGGTTCTTCTTCAAAGTGTTGACCAAATCAAAGCTTTCATAAACGATCCATGGGTTTTTGCCCGCATAGCCACGAACCACTGCTTAAGCGATATCTACGCAATGGGTTGCAAACCGCATTCCGCACTGGCGATTGTTGGTCTACCGTTTGCGTCAAAAGAGTATTCCCAATCAGAGTTACGTCAACTAATGCTCTCGTGCAGTGAAACACTGAAAGAGCAGAATTGTTCTCTTATTGGAGGGCATTCAGCGGAGTCAGAAGATTTAACTTTTGGCTTGTCTGTCAATGGATTTACAACTGAAGATAAGGTGCTCTGTAAAAATGGAATGCAAAAGGATGATGTCCTGATTCTGACAAAACCTCTAGGCTCTGGAACCCTCCTGGCGGCAGACATGCGCTCAAAAGCTTCACATTCCAATATTCAAGGTGCCTTAAACGCGATGGCAATTTCAAACCAGGAGGCATCATCGATCTTGGTTAAGCTAAAGGCAACTGCCTGTACAGACATCACGGGTTTCGGTCTGGCAGGACATTTGCTAGAAATGTTAGCCAAAGACAGGATCGAAGTTTCAATCAACTTGGATGACATACCAATTATGGATGGTGCAGTAAACAGTTTAAAGCAGGGTATTTTTAGTTCACTGCATGAGGATAATCGCACAGTTTCTTCCTATATCTCCAGCCATAGCAACCTAAGCAAGATGCCCAAATACGAAATTCTTTTTGACCCTCAAACCTCTGGGGGGCTGCTTGCAAGCATTTCCTCTGATTTGGCGGAAATTTGCGTAAATCAATTAATAGGAGCGGGATATCAAAGTACTCGCATCATTGGCAGAGTTCTTTGTAGTAATACAGAAGAGCCAAAAATCATAATTGAATAACCGCATAATTCTCAATCAAAAGACATGAGCTCAAAAAACCTAGGGTAATATTTTACTTTTAAAAATTTTATTGAAGTTTAGCTTTTCTCTGAGTTTCATTTAATTTTGCAAGTTCTGCAACTGAACTATAGAAAACTTCCAAATCATCACCACTTTGCTTCAACAGCTTTTCAAAGTTTGGCACTAAATCGTTGTACGAGGTCACTGTCGAAAGTTGTGCATTATTTAAAGAATTTGCAAACCATGATTCATATCCGCCGCCACTCCCCCATTCCTCCGACAAAAGAAAAAACTCTTGTCTAAGTTCGTCCTGAAGTTCCTGTTTTTTTCTACGCTTTAAAGTATCTGGTAAATCATCTTCATACAATATACTCAAAGTGTCTCGATAACTCGTAACTAGGTCGACAAACTGCTGTCTCTGGAGTTGACGTGAGTTTATCCGGTCAATAGTGTCAGTCTGTCCTAGCAATGATAACCAGCGACGAAGACCCTCATTCTCAACAACTGTCGCAAAACTTTCATTGAATGTGGTATCACCGGGAATGTATACAACTTGATGTGCAAGTTCGTGGAAAATTAGACGAGCGAGCTGATTACTTGAACGATTTATAATAGTGTTAGTAATAGGATCATCAAACCACCCAAGGGTAGAGTACGCTGCGACACCTCCCGTATACACATCAAATCCTTGATTTTCCAAATTTTTTGCATATCGCAATGCTCGATCCTTTGAGAAATAACCACGGTAGGATACGCATCCAGCAAAAGGGTAACACCACGTCGAAGGTTTTGTAGAGAATTCTGGCGCAGCAAATACATTCCATACTAGATAATCTCGCTCGACGTCTACATAGCTTGAATAGTTATCTCCCACGGGCAGTCCAAGATTAACTTCTGCGAAATTCTTGATTCTCTCAATGTCTTCAAATTTATGTTTTAGATCTTCGGGAATATTTCTAGCTGATACTAATTCATCGATATTTTGTCGCTGCAGAATAAGACCCAACTGACCTTGTGCTGCTTGGGAGTAGTATCCAATCGTCTCACATGAGATCATCACTACAGAGCATATTAGGTAAAAACCTAACTTTATCAATTGAATTATTTTGATATCCATCGACGCGAAACTACTTAAAATTTTTTATTTTTTAACCAGTTCAATCTGAAATAAATTAGACCAATGCTTACCAGTAACAAATAGCCTTTCTAAATGCTCATCCCAAGCTATTCCGTTTAACACTGCCTCCCTGCTGCCCAGATCGGTTTCATTGCTGAGTCCTGTTAAGTCGACTAACGCAACTACTATACCAGTTTCAGGGTTAATCCTTGCGATAAAATCGGTTTGCCAGATATTGGCCCAGATTTCTCCATTTATGTATTCAAGTTCATTCAGATTGGCTAGGGGGTTTCCTCTTAAAGTGACTGTTATTGTTTTTGTCCGAGAAAATGACTCAGGATCTAAAAAGTATAGCGAACTACTTCCATCGCTAAGAATTAACTCTGTTCCATTGAATGCCAATCCCCAACCCTCGGTTGAGTTATAATATGTATCAATCGGTTCAAAGTTTCTCTTATCCCACACAAATACAATGTGAGACTGCCAGGTTAACTGATAAATCCTATCGCCAACTATCTCTATTCCTTCCCCAAAATAGCGACGACTGAGATTTTTACTCATGAGCACTGTTGAATCGTCCAAATTTATTTTGCTGAGAGAAGACAGGCCCCTCTTGCCGGTCCCTTCGAAGAGATAACCTTCATGGAAGATCAAGCCCTGAGTGAATGCCTCTATATCATGCGGGTAAGTGTTTAAAATCCTATATCCATATTCAGAGACCGAATCTTGTGCAAACACAGTGTTCAAGCCAGAATAAAAGATGAGGACTAATATGGATATTTTCACAACCTTCACAAATTTCATATTTAGGATAATATAAGCTTAATAGAATAAAATTAACATGGATTTCAGCGATGCCTAAAGACTGCCTTTTTTGTAAAATTATTTCAGGCGAAATACCATCGACTGAAGTCTACCGCGATGAAGAAATTTTTGCATTTGAAGATATAAATCCCGCTGCCCCCACTCACATACTTGTCATACCCGTAAAGCACATTCAAGACATTAGTTCGGCAACCGTCGAAGACCGAGAAACTTTAGGCAAATTGTTGCTGGTCGCAAATCAGATCGCGGAAGATAAAGGTCTGACAAAAGATGGTTTTAGGTACGTAATTAATACCGGGGCGTATGGAGGGCAAACCGTTTTTCATCTTCACTTGCACATCCTCGGTGGTCGGAGTTTAGGATGGCCACCGGGTTAATCTAGCAGTGTCTGCAATGAAGCTTCAGTCGCTTCAAAAACACCCCTCTCTGTTATTATTCCTGTGACAAGCTCAGCAGGAGTCACATCGAAAGCAAAGTTCTGCGTGTTTGTCCCATCCTCACAAATTCTAACAGAGGTTGGTTCTTTTGCAGCACTGATCCCTTGAACAAAGCTTATCTCCTCCCCTGACCTCTCTTCTATTGGAATAGAGCCAACACCTGTCAGTAAATTAAAATCAATGGAAGACACGGGGACTGCAGCATAAAACGGAACACCGTTAGCTCGAGCAGCCAAAGCCTTCAGATAGGTTCCGATTTTGTTACAGACATCACCATTAGCAGCTGTCCGGTCTGAACCAACCAGGCAAACGTCAACCTGTCCGGTTTGCATTAGATGGCCGCCAGCATTATCGACAACTAGAGTATGAGGAATACCCTTTTTAGAAAGCTCCCAACATGTTAGTGAAGCCCCTTGATTTCTGGGTCTTGTCTCATCAACCCAAACATGCACGGGAATACCATGGTCAGATGCCTTGTAAATTACGGACATTGCCGTCCCCCAATCGACTGCCGCAAGCGCTCCAGCGTTGCAGTGCGTGAGAATATTCAGGTATCTCTGAGAGTTTTTTCGACTCTCCCAAAGCTCCTGCAAAATAGGAGCGCCCGCCTCCCCGATGGATTCGCAAATTAAAATGTCTTCTTTTTCGATGAGTTGGCATTGCTCCAATGCCTTATCCGCTATATCGATGGACTGAGCTTGAGAGAGATCTTCTTTCATTCTCTCTAAAGCCCATTTTAAATTAATTGCTGTTGGTCGAGTCTCCAATAGTTTTGAACAGGCTTGCTGAAGACTATCCGGATTCTTTCTTAGCGAGAGGTAGACGCCATAGGCCGCCGTAACGCCAATAAGCGGTGCTCCTCGGACCTTCATACCACAAATCGCATCACACACCTCCGAGAGAGTATTCAGCTCAACAATTGCAAATTCATGGGGAAGCAGTGTTTGATCAATAATTTTTACGGAATCACAATCAAGGTCATACCAGATACTTTGCACATGCTCCCCAGCTATTTGCATTTTAACTTCCAACTACAGAGATACTGACACCTCAACTCAAATTACTCGCTCATTTCCACCGTCAATGGGTATTTGTGATCCTGTTGTCATATTCAGATCAACCCCTGCAAATAATGCTGCCGCTCTAGCCACATCGCTTGAGCTAACCTCCTGTTTCAATATATTTGACTTCTTGTATTCATCAACGGTTTTGCCATACATCGAGGCACGGGTTTTCAGAATCTCATCATCCCAAATCCCAGTATCATAGACGGCGTTGGGGTGAAGAATGTTAATCCTAATTCCGTGCTCGCCCAACTCCATTGAAGCCACCCTGGCAAACTGAGTGAGACCGGCTTTTGCAACTGAATAGGCCGCCGCTCCGGGACCTGGAGCAGGTACATTCTTTGAAGCCATAATTACCACGGACGGGTCAAAACCTAATTTTAAATAGGGAACACAGGCTCGCACCACTTTCATGTGGGAGGTCAAATTCACATCTAAGGATGACGCCCAATTTTCGTCGCATATGGATTCGACGTTCTGACTCGTAGAAAAAATTCCAGCATTGCTAATTAGGACATCTACCCCGCCAAAATATTGCACCCCTCGCTCTAACGATGCTTGTATTTCTCTTTCATCCGTTACGTCACATTGATTCGTTAATATTGTGGGCTCATTAAACATTTCATGTACCTTCGAATCGATATCAAGCGCTATTACGGCTGAACCCCTATCGCTCATTTCTCGGACACACTCTGCACCTATTCCAGATGCAGCTCCTGTTACAAGAGTTACCTTACCCTCAAAGGGTGGTCGTCTCTTCTGAGATTTCAGTTTGGCTTGCTCAAGCTCCCAATACTCCACCTCAAACAATTTTTCCATCGGTAAAGCCTTCCAACCTCCAAGCGCCTCACCTATTTGGATGGCATTTATTGTATGACTAACAATGTCACTGACTATTTCCAAACGTTTAACATTATCCGCAAAATAAGCTAAGCCTTTTCCTCGCCAAGCCGCAAAGCGTGGCATCGTATCAAGCATTTGTAAGCCCTCTGTTCTATAGCGCAAGAAGTAGTTCTTATACTTTTCACTGAAGCTTTGAAGCCCAAAATTTGTTGTAGAATCCAACATCGCACCAAATACCTTCGTATGAATCGAATGATCTGGTGTGAGCGGTCCGCGCGAAATGAGGTCGCTACATAGCTCTAACTCTGAAAAACCAACGGCTTTTTCGGAACTATCAAGCCGAGTCACAACAGCTCCTCCGAAAAGACCTCCTGCAATTTTTCTAATTTTCGCTAGCTGCAGATAATCATTTTTTATGATCTCTGCGTTGGCCTTGGCAACCGTATTTATATCTGTTTGCCCAATCAGAAATTTCTCTGCTGAATCAACTAATTCAATCATGTTGTCATAACTTGTCTTGGCATCATCGGCAAAGGTAAATACTCCATGATTAAGAAGGACAATCCCTTTAATTGCTGACCAATCGATTTCTCTCGTTGCCGCAGCTATCTGCTTTGCCAAAATAAACCCTGGCATAACATAAGGTAATACCAAGACCTCATTCCCAAAAAGGTGCTTAATATGCTCTTTACCTTTTGACGAATTACTTATTGTAACGACTGCATCTGCATGCGTATGATCTACAAATTTAAAAGGAATCAAAGCATGTAGAATAGCCTCAACCGATGGGTTTGGATCTAGCGGATTAATTAAGGACAATCGTAATTGTGACATCATCTCGGTATCAGACAACGAATCCAACTCACTAAGTTTTAGTAAGTGATCCAATCTTGTGGCTGGGAAGCCAGCTTTTTCGATTGAACGCAGATCCCAGCCAGAACCTTTGATAAACATAACGGTTTCTTTTTTTCGAAAAATTGACTCGACAGTCCCCTTTAAAGAGGTGTTACCACCACCATGCAGAACGAGGTCTTCCTCCGCTCCTAATAGATTCGAAGTGTATACTCTCAAAGCTAAGTCATCTTCAGCGATGCTGTCAGCGAAAGATTGATCCCAACGGTTTTTCATAACTAGACTCTTAAGCAATAACGGCCACAAACAAAAAACGCACCGTCTTACGAGGGTGCGTTTTCTTGAATAAGTTGATACCTCTAATTTGGTTCGACAATTGAGATATTTGCCATACCGGCCTGTCTCGCTGAATCCATGATTAAGACTAACGTCGAAACATCAGAGTCATGATCTGGCTGAATAATCACAGATGCTGCAGGGTTCTCTGCTTTCAATTGATCAATATTCGATCGAATCTGAGTAGGAATAATAGGTCGAGGATTTCCATTAAGTATAATTTCGTTATTCGCACCTATCTCAAACAAAATATTCTTCTTATCATTATCTTCTGGAGGGGTGTCATTATTATTGTTATCGCTACTGGCGGCACTAATAGATGTCTCAGAGAGAAAAGTAGCAGTCACGACAAAAAAAATCAGTAATATAAACACCACATCAAGCATCGGTGTGAGATCAATTTTTGCATCGTCTTCAGATTTCCGGCCAGCGATCTTTTTCATACTTTGTTACCCATCTTACACATCTTTATTATTCAAAATCTTTCCTCGATTTTCTCAAGTATAACAGCCAGCTGTGCATAATCAAATTTCAGATTTTTAAATAAAAAAGTCATTTTTATCAATTGTTTATCAAATTTCATCTGAAAAGAAGTTATTCTAATTTACAATCTTTCAAAGTATCCATCATTTTTTTAGCGAGTCTATTGAGTGTTTCACCAACATTTTCAGCTGCTTTATTTCCCTCCCAGACCGAGAATTGACTCGAATACCATAGAGTGTATTCATTAGTACGTCCGCAGCAAAATCAATACCTAGTCCTTTTTTAAGTTTTTTATTAGCTTTAGCTTCACTTAATCGCACCAAAAACTCTTTACGTATTAGCATCAACGAATCTCGAACGAGCTTTCGAAGAACCCTGTTTTGATTGACACTCTCACACAAAGAATTGACTAACATGCAGCCCATGGCGCGTTGTTTCTGAGATACATTTGATATGGTTTCCTCAAAATACTTTTCAATAGCGTTCCAACAGCTTAAATTTTCATCTTTTAGAGAACTTTCAATCTGTTTCTGAACGATCATATTATAATGTTCGACACATGCCCTGAAAAACGTATCCTTGTCCCCAAACGAATTATAAAGGGTGCCCCTGTTGATGCCTGTGCAATCTAAAAGTTTTCTAACAGAGCTTGCTTCATAACCTTCTTTCCAGAATTGTTCCATCGCATTAGTTAATACTTTATCTTCATCAAACTCAACAGGTCTTGCCATAATTCATACTCAACAACTTACGTAGGTTCTTTTTAATGATACTTAAACTTTCAAGGAACTAAATGAATCAAGCTCATCGTGTGAGAATATTGTATTACAGTATATTACGATTTACATCACGCTCTGTATTTTTTT
>CEVF01306933.1_pt1 | contig 11134 bp, 10 predicted proteins | sample 356441 | NCBI WGS metagenome assembly CEVF01 (sample SAMEA2622765, study PRJEB7988) | marine metagenome | biome: marine biome (ENVO:00000447); feature: surface water layer (ENVO:00002042); material: "saline water (ENVO:00002010), including plankton (ENVO:xxxxxxxx)" | depth 5 m
TATTAATATTAGTATTAATATCAGTATTAATATCAGTATTAAGATCAGTATTAATATCAGTATTAATATCAGTATTTATATTAGTATTAATATCAGTATTTATATCATTATTGATATCAGTATTAATATCATTAGCATTAGCATTATTAGTTTTTTTATTAAATAATATTTCATCATTGATTTTAAACGAAACTCTTTTTTTAGTATAGTTAGGTCTTAATTCATTAGATATTTTAGTATTAACAAATATATCATCTTTTTTTTTATTAGTTTTTTTATTTTTTTTCTTGTTAATGTGTAAATTATTTAAGAACATTAAAGATTTATTGAATTCGCTATCAAAATCAGAATGAATATTATCGGATGTATTATGATTTTCTTTAATATCGGGTTGAATATTATTATTATTTTTTTCATGATTTTTAATATTTTGTAAAAATTTTTTTTTCATTTTGTCAATATTTACATTATTATCATTATTTATATTTTTTTTTTCTTTTTTTTTGTGTTCTTTTTTTTTTTTACCCATTGAAAATAGATTAGGATCTATTTGTAATTTTTTTAATGAAGACATATGATATATATTTTTTATATTTATTAAATTAGAAAAAAACATAAAAAATTTAATTAAAATTATATTTTTTTAATTTTAATTAAATTGATATAGAATAATATTTAAAGCTATTACATTATAATAAATAGTTAATCATTATGGATAACACAAATAATCAATCAAATAGTAATTCAAATGATGAATTATTTAAAGATATTGATAAATCGGAAATACCATGGATGATTATTAAATCATATTTTAAAAACAATCATTTACAACAATTGATAAAGCATCAAATAGAATCATATAATAATTTTATAGAATTAGAAATAAACAAAACGGTAGAAATGTTCAATCCATTAATTATTTGTTCAGAAAATGATTATGTAAAAGAACATGATTTATATAGATTAAAAATAGAAATAAATTTCAAAAATTTGTCTTTATTTAGACCTCAAATATATGAAAACAATGGGGCAACAAAAATTTTATTTCCACAGGAAGCTAGAACAAGAAATTTTACATATTCGTCTGCATTAACATTAGATTTAGATATAGATTATATTATTACAAATGGAGAAGATTACAAAAATGTAGTAAAATACAAAAAAGTATTAAAAAATATTAATTTTGGCAGGATTCCAGTAATGTTGAAATCAAATATATGTGTATTATCTCAATATAAACAATTATCAACGGATGAAACTTATGAATGTTATATGGATCCAGGTGGATATTTTATAATTAATGGTTCAGAAAAAACAGTATTAGGACAAGAGAGAGCATCAGAAAATAAGATTTATTGTTTTAACATATCTAAAAATAGCACAAAATGGTCATGGATTGCAGAAATAAAATGTGTACCAGATTGGAAATGTATATCTCCTAAACAAATAAATTTAATGATTGCTACAAAAAACAATGGTTTTGGAAATGCAATTTATTTACAAATTCCGAGATTAAAGAATCCGATACCATTATTTATTATTTTTAGAGCTTTTAATGTTATAAGTGATAAAGATATATGTGAGAAAATTTTGATAAACATAGATGATAAAATTATTGAAAAAAATAAAGAAAGAAAAAAATTATTATATTGTTTGAAAGCATCTATTGTAGATGCTAATACATGTTTAACACATGATGATGCTATTAAATATATTTTGACATCAGTTATTTATAATCCAATAAATATAGATAAAGAAACTGGATTGAAAAAGAAGAGAGAATTTACAATGGATGTATTAGACAATGATATTTTTCCAAATTGTAAATGTAATAACAAAAAGATATATATGTTAGGTTATATGACAAATATATTATTAAAAACTTCATGTGGTTTGTTATCTCAAAGTGATAGGGATTCATATATAAATAAAAAGATTGATTTAACCGGTAATTTATTAAACAATTTATTTCGTAATTATTTTAACAAGTTGGTTAAAGACATGGTAAAACAAATTACTAAAGAAGTAAATAATGGTTCTTGGAAATCAAATGAAAATTATGAAAATATAATTAATAATACTAATATTTACAAAATAGTGAAATCAACAACAATAGAAAATGGTATTAAAAGGGCGTTAGCAACAGGTGATTTTGGTATTAAACAATTAAATACGAATAAGGTAGGTGTAGCACAAGTTCTAAATAGGTTAACATATATTTCTAGTCTTAGTCATCTAAGAAGAATAAATACTCCTATTGATAAAAGTGGTAAATTAGTTCCTCCACGACGACTTCATAATTCGTCGTGGGGATTTTTGTGCCCCGCAGAGACTCCGGAAGGAAGTTCGATTGGTGTAGTAAAAAATCTGAGCTATTTAGCACACATTACAATATATTCACATTCAGATGCATTATATGATTATGTGAATAAATTTATAAATGATAATAAAAAAATAAATGATGTATATTATGATGTAAATAATAATTATGAAGATAAAGTAAAAGTATTTATTAATGGTATATATCAAGGTGTTACAGATAATCCAAAAGAATTATATTATGATTTAAAAGATAAAAAATATAGAGGAATTTTAAATATTTATACATCAATTATATTTGATACAAAATTATTAGAAATAAGAGTTTGTAATGAAGCTGGAAGATTAACCAGACCTTTATTAAAGTTAAAAGATAGAAAACCCTTATATAACAAATATATTCTTGATAAAATGAAAAATAATACATTAAATTTTTATGATTTATTAATTACTATTAATGATAATGAATCAATTGTAGAATATGTTGATTCAATCGAACAAGAACACATTTTAATTGCTATGAATGAAGATGATTTAATAAAAAATAAAAATTACAAATATACGCATATGGAGATTCATCCTAGTTCTATTTTTGGTATTTTAGCATCATGTATTCCTTTTCCTGAAAATAATCAATCACCCAGAAATACATATCAATCTGCAATGGGTAAACAAGCAATGGGAATGTATGTTACTAATTTTCAATCACGAATGGATAAAACTGCATATGTATTGACATATCCAATGAGACCATTAGTAGATACTAGAATTATGAATATTATTAAATTAAATACTATACCATCAGGGTGTCAAGTTATTGTAGCTATTGCTAGTTATACAGGTTATAATCAAGAAGATAGTATTTTATTCAACAAGGGTTCAGTTGATAGAGGTTTGTTTTCTGCAACAATATATCATACTGAAAAAGATGAAGATAAAAAATTATTTGGAAATGAAGAAATTAGATGTAAACCAGATAATAGTAAAACAAAAAATATGAAATTTGCTAACTACAGCAAATTAAATTCTAATGGTGTAATAGAAAAAGATAAATTAGTAGAAGATAGAGATGTAATTATTGGTAAAATTGCTCCTATTAAAGAAAATAAAAATGATTTTACAAAAACAATAAAATTTCAGGATGAAAGTCGTATTTACAGAACAAATGAAGAAACATATGTTGATAAAAATTTGATTAATAAAAATGGTGATGGGTATAATTTTTGTAAGGTAAGATTGAGAAATTATAGAAAACCCAATATTGGTGATAAATTTAGTAGTCGCCACGGCCAAAAAGGAACCATTGGTAATATTATTCCAGAGGAAGATATGCCATTTACTGCAAATGGACTTAGACCAGATATTATTATTAATCCACATGCTATTCCAAGTCGTATGACAATTGCTCAATTGAAAGAAACCATTTTAGGTAAAGTTTTATTACAATTAGGTTTATTTGGTGATGGAACTAGTTTTAGTAATTTAGATATTAATCTTATTATTGAACAATTACAAAATGTAGGATTTGAATCAACTGGTAATGAATTGATGTATGATGCTTTGTCTGGTGAACAATTAGAATCTAATATATTTATTGGTCCTGCATTTTATCAAAGATTAAAACATATGGTAAATGATAAACAACATAGTAGAAGTATTGGACCTATGGTAAATTTAACGCGACAACCAGCTGAAGGAAGATCAAGAGATGGCGGATTAAGATTTGGTGAAATGGAAAGAGATGCAATGATTTCGCATGGAACATCTAGATTTACAAAAGATAGGTTATATAATTCATCTGATTGTTATAATGTGCATGTCTGTAATAAATGTGGTATGATTTGTCAATATAATGAAAAAGAATCAATTTATAAATGTAAATATTGTGATAACAAAACAGATTTTAAATATATTGAAATTCCATATTCTTGTAAATTATTATTTCAAGAACTTATTTCTATGAATATTGCACCAAGAATACTATGTGAATAATAGTTTAATTAACTTAAAAACAATATAGTATTATCTATAATATTACAAAAATGCATAAATATGATTATTTAGATATAAAATATGGTATTAAAAATTATACTTCAAACGATAAACCTTTTTTTTTACAAATAAATGATGTTTCTAATAATTATAATGAAGACTATCAAAAAGTTGATGAATATATAGAAACTAATTTAAATATTTTACCAAAATGTATTAGAGATTTTTATATTTATTGTAAAACAATTGATCAAGAAATATATATTAATAAATGGACTTTTATGTCATTATCTAATATACTTAAAATATATGAAAATTATAAATCACAAAATATTAAAATAGTTGATATTGCATTTAGATATGATGGTATGGGAAATATAAAAGTTTTATTCTATGATACAAGAATAGATCATATAAATTTTAGAATGGATGGTGGTTCTAATTCATATGAACGAGAAAATAATTTTAACAAACTTATTACATATAATAATAATAAACCACCTAAGGATATATCTTTTAATTTTGATACATTATTAAATAATATATCATATAATGTTATATGAATTAAATATTTTTACAATATTTTATTATATTTTATTTTATAATATATTATAATATATTATAACGAAATGTTTAAATTCAACAATTTTGAAATGAATACTATAAAAAATAAAGCTAATGATATTGTTCCCCATAATTCTAATAGTACTTTAGTAATGAATAATAGTCAAATAGTTAGATCATTTGGTAATATGTACAACAGTGGTTTAAATTCATCACCGTTAATATATTCTAAAAATGTATTGGGACCATTTAGAAGTGCGACTAATGCTGGTGATGTTTTAGGTTATGATAGAGGTGCTACTAATAAAAAGTATGGAGACGAACCTAACAAAATGAGTGGACATAACACTTTAGGATTTTCTAACACAAAAATAGGTGGTTCATTAAGTCGTTCAGGTGAAGCTAGTTATTCTGGTAACCCTAGATATGTATATGATGGTTCTGATTATGTTAGATTTAAAAAATTACAAGCTCATAATAAGAGATTTAATAATTATAATGATAATATATTAAAAAATGGAAATATTAAATTATAAACTTTAGTTATTTTATTTATATATTGTACAAATAATGAGAACTGTATCAAAAGATAGAAAATTACGTAATGGTAGAAGAAAAACAAGTAAGGGTAGAAGAAAAACAAGTAAGGGTAGAAGAAAAACAAATAATGGTGGAAGTATTGGGTTTAGTGAAATGACAGACGCATTAAATGAAATTGCTCGAGGAGATTTAAAAAAAAGAAAGAGAGCCGTAAATAAGAAACAACAACAAGCTCTAAAAGCAAGAAATCAAATTAATACTGCAACAAATAGCGGCATTAGAAAAACACGCCATACTCATAAGAATCTAATAGCTGCTCAAAACAATTTAAATGAAATTCAAAAAGTTTTAAATACTGAACAAAAAAAACTAGATGTAATGCAGAAACAATATAGAATGAATAATATGATTCAAAATGAAGCTATTGCAAGAGGAAAATCTGGAACCGTAAATCTTCTTGATTTAATGAATGCTTTACCTAGTAATAAATCTCCGGGTAAAATTTAAAATTTAAAAATTATTATATATTGATATTACTAAATATAATAATATATATATTATAATTATAATATATATATATACATGTATGAAAAAAATATAACATTAAAAAATTTGAAAAGATATTCTAAAAATTTTAATAACAACAAAACTAATAAAATCTTAAAAAATGTTAATACAAAAGGACAATTTTATAAACTTATTGAAAAAGCTGATTATAATCAAAAAAACAAACAAATATTCAAAAAATTTATAGATGTTGAAAGTAAAATAACAGAGCAAGGACAAAGTGGACGTTGTTGGTTATTTTCATCATTAAATGTGATAAGATTTAAAATGATAAAAAAATATAAATTAAAAAATTTTGAGTTTAGTGAAGCATTTTTATTTTTTTATGATAAATTAGAGAAGGCTAATCATTTTATTAATTTAATAGTAAAAAATAAACATTTATCTAATAATGATAACAAACTTGTTCATATATTAAATGAAGGAATTCCTGATGGTGGAACATGGCCATTATTTAAAATGTTAGTTAATAAATATGGATTAATTCCTAAAAATAATATGAAAGATTTACACCATAGTGGTAATTCGAAAGAATTAAAAATCTTTTTATCAAATTATTTAAAGAAAGCGGCTAAACTTATAAGAAAAACAGACAATCAAAACATAAATAATATAAAAGAACAAATATTAAATGATTGTTATAAGATACTTGTAATATTTTTAGGAGAACCACCAAAAACTATAACATGGGAATATTATTCAACAGTTAAAAATAAGAAGAAATATAATATTGTACGAAATATTAAACCTACTGATTTTTATAAAAAATATGTACCATATAATGTAAATGATAAAATTAATTTAATTAATTATCCCTGTAAACCATATTATAAAAATTATAATAATGAAATTAGTCTTCATACAGATGATTATTTTAATGTTCCTATTTCTGTTTTACATGATATGTGTATAAAATCAATTGATTCTAATGAAGCTGTTATGGTAGCTGTTGATTGGGGTAAATTCAGGTCGAGATATAATGGATTTTTAGATCAAAATGCATTTAATTATAAAGATGTTTTTGGATTTAATAATATAATGGATAAATGTGATTCATTAATATATAGAACAAGTTATCCTAATCATGCTATGACAATAAAAGGATACACAAATGATAAACATAAAAAAAATAGTGGATTTTATGTAGAAAATTCACATGGTAAAAATTCAGGAGTTGATGGATATTATTATATGTCAAATGATTGGTTTAATCAATATATGTACGGAATAGTTGTTGATATAAAAATTTTACCAAAAAATATAAAAAAATATATAAATACAAAAACAGTTATACTGCCTTACAACGATCCATTTGCTGCTTTAGCTTTACAATAATTGTTATAATTTATTAAGTTGTCATGTTCAGGAAACTCATAAATATATAGTAATAAACATAATGGCCATTGTACTAATAATATATGAATTATTGTTGTATCATATTTTTTATTAGTCAAAAATGAAAATGCAGATAGTAATGTAACAAAAACTGTAAAGGGTTGTTTATGAGTAAAAATATTGACATATATACATGCAAATATATTGAATAGTATATCGTTGTATTTAAATATTTTGGTTAATTTCATATCAAATGCTTCACTTATATGATATAATGTGCCATTACAAAACACACATATACCAACCCAACCATTATATGTAAATGGATAACTGGTAAAAATATATGGAATAAGGGATAAAGTCATTAATATTTCCCTGTAAAAATAATAATTATTGTTCAATTTGTTCTTATTATTTATCATATAATATTATTTAAATATTATATAATAACAAAATATATTTAAATATATTTTATATATTTATAGATGTAGTATTATTTTCTAACAAAAATCTAGCATCTATATTATAATAATCTTTCATTAAATTTAAAAATTCTTCTCGTGTTAATATTAATTTTTCTTCATTATTTATAAATTCTATATAATTAGAATTTTCTAATAAATTATGTCTGCACAATGGACATCTTAAATCTTTAGATAACCATTTATGTATATTATCATAATTAAATGAATGTGAGCATTTTTTAATAATTCCTATTTTTTCACCATTTTTATATTGTTCTTTTGTAATAGGACATACATTGTCTTCATTTTCTTCATTTTCTTCATTTTCTTCATTTGAATTATTGTATATACTATGATCTAAACAATTTTCAATAATATTTGAAATATTGTTTCTAGAAAGATTATTGTACATATTATATAAATTATTATAATAATTCATATCAGTACTGTTAACAATGTCATCAAATTCTGCATTATTATTTTGATTGTTTTGTTGGTTATTTTGATTATTTTGGTTATTTTGGTTATTTTGGTTGTTTTGATTATTTTGAATATTATTAGATATATAATTTATGTAATTCATATTTGATATATTTCTATTGAAGTTACTCATATAAGTAATTATTTGAGAATTTAATTCTATCATCCTATTAATAGCTCTCATATTATCATTTGTATAATTTTCAATATATTGTTGATTCATATTTTAATAATATACAATATTATTAATATTGTAATATGTTTAAATAAATATTAATATATTATTTAATATGTTATAATGATTAATATGATAGGATTAATGAATTTAGGTAACACATGTTATATAAACTGTTGTATTCAAATATTGAATAATATAAAACCATTAGAAAATATATTAAACAATTATAAAAATAATTATAAAAATGATAATCATGATGATGTTATAACCAATGAATTTTTGAATTTAATTGATATGAAATATGAAAATAATAATAATAATAATAATAATAATAATAATAATACTGTAATTATAGCTCCAAAAAGATTTATATATTGTGTTAATCATATATCTGTACAAAAAAAGTTATCATTTTATACAAATAATGAATGTGATGTAGTTGAATTTTTATTTTTCATTATAGATTGTTTCAATAATTCAATAAAGAAAAACAAAACTTCTAAAAATAATATTTCATCAAATATTGATATTAATAACGAGAATTTTTTGAAAAATAATATAAAATATATAGATGATAAAATAAAAGCATATAACTATTGTAATAAATCAGAAATAACTGATTTATTTTATGGTTCATATTTATCGTTTATTGAATCTTATAATACATCAGAGATATTGTCATTAAATTTTCAAACATTTATGATATTAGATTTATGTTTAATAAATAATAAAAATATAACAATATATGATTGTTTTGATTTTTTTGTAAAAAAAGAATTATTAAATTGTGATAATTTATTTTATAATGAAAAAACTAAAACATATGAAAAAGCTTATAAATATAATAAATTTTGGAATTTACCTAACATATTAATAGTAGTATTCAATAGATTTGATAATTATAATAATAAACTTAATCATATTGTTGATTCGCCTATTGAAAATATTGATTTTAATAAATATATACACAATAATGATAATAAATATATATATGATTTAACTAGTATTATATATCATTATGGTGATTGTACATCTGGACATTATACATGTGCAGTAAAAAAAAATAATGTATTTTATGATATAAATGACCAACATATAAGAGTATCAAAAAATATTATAAATAATAATATATATAGTTTTATTTATACAAAAAAATAATTATTATCAAAATATTTATATTTTAATATTTTGATATATAAAAAATGACTGAAACTGATACAAATAATTTGAATAATAATACAACAACTGATAATAAAAAAGATAAAACAAATATTAATTATATTGAACAAAATGACAGTAATAATTTATATTCATTAATAAAAATATTTATTATTTTAGTATTATATTTAATAATATATTATTTTTTAGGAAATTTTTTACCATCTCCTATACTTGCATTTATTAATTTATTTGTAATAGTTTTCTTTGTTGTTTTTGTAATAGTTAATTTTATCAATTATTTTTTTAATTTTAATATACTTAAAGAAATATATTATGTTATTTTTAATATTAAATATGAAGATGAAATAGTTAATAAATTATTTAACAGTATTGTAATATTCAACAACACTACTGATAATGTTACCAATAATAATGTAGTTGATAATGATGATAATAGTGGATTAATAGATGAAGAAAAAGAAATAGAATTAGATAATCAAATTAATGAACTAAAATCATCTAACAAAACACAAGAACCTACTGATATAAGTAATGTTGTTATGAATAAAGAAGTATTTCATGTACCAGGTTCAAGATTTACTTATAATGATGCAAATGCTATATGTAAATCTATGAATGCTGATTTAGCATCATATGAACAATTACAAAATGCACATAAAAATGGAGCTAATTGGTGTAGTTATGGGTGGAGTCAGGAACAATTAGCATTGTATCCTACATCACAAAATAAATTTGATGAATTAAGTATTAATCATAAAACTAAATATGATTGTGGTTTTGTTGGTGTTAATGGTATGTATGTTAACAATCCATATATGAAATTTGGAGCTAATTGTTATGGAGTCAAACCAAAAAAGAGTGATTTAGAATTGAAACATTCGGAAGTATCTGATTATAAACCAAAAACAGCAAAAGAAGTAATATTTAACGATCGTGTAGAATATTGGAAACGAAGATTAGGTAATGTTTTAGTAGCACCTTTCAATAAAGATAAATGGTATAATATAGAATAAATCAAATATAAATTATTTTGTATTATATAATATGGATACCTGGATTATATTATCATTAATTGCAATGATAGCAACTAGTCTACATTTAATAATGAATAAATATGTAAATTTGTATACAAAAAATAGTAATCATTTAGTAATATTGACAACATTTTTATTTTTAGGGTTCTATTCATTAATATATATATTGTGTAATAATAAAGAATACAAAGAATTTATAATTGATAAAAATATTAAAAATTTTTTATTATTAGCTTTTGGAATAAGTATGACAATAGTAACTTACAATATGTGTTTAAATTATGCTGTAAAAACAACAAAAAATATTAGTTATTGTCAGTTAATAATAAATTTTAGTATAATATTAACAATTGTATTAGCTACTATTTTATTTAATCAATATATTGATATATATTCTTTATTTGGTATGTTATTATGCTTTATTGGATTTTCTATTGTTATTTATAATAACAAAAGTTAATAAAACAAATATATATATA
>CEVF01000321.1_pt1 | contig 11129 bp, 12 predicted proteins | sample 356441 | NCBI WGS metagenome assembly CEVF01 (sample SAMEA2622765, study PRJEB7988) | marine metagenome | biome: marine biome (ENVO:00000447); feature: surface water layer (ENVO:00002042); material: "saline water (ENVO:00002010), including plankton (ENVO:xxxxxxxx)" | depth 5 m
ATTCATATTTTCCTCTTAAAACCAGTCCAAGTATTTGCTGATTTACCAAATGGCAACGCAGTTAAAGATCCCAATGCCATACTGAGAAACGCTCTACCGATTGAACAAAAAGAGCTTCGAGAACTTCAGCATAAGTTAGAAGATACGAGCGACTTAGTTAGAGGAGGAAGATGGCCATCATTAACAAAAACTGTTACAAAATGTCAATCTTTAGTTAAAAAGAACAAAGAAAAAATAATAAACAAACTAAATCCTAGTTACAAAGATTTAGCAGTTGATTTATTCTTGAATATTAATGAAGAATTAGAGAGCTTAAACATTCAAGCTAAAAACAAAGACAAATACGCTTTCATCAATAGTCGCAAGAATGCTTTAGATAAAATTGGAGAATTAGAAGAATTTTTCTTGCCTGATAGTTTCCCATATGAAATCCCTAACGAATTCGATGACCTTCCCAGATTATTAGGCAGAGCAACAGTTCGAATCAAAACAACTAAAGGACAAATGGACGCAATTATTGATGGATACAATGCGCCACTTACTGGTGGAGCATTTATAGATCTTTCATTGAAAAACTTTTATAATGACCTTCCAATAAATCGAGCCGAAGAATTTTTTGTGTTGCAAACAGGAGATCCCAAAGGTGATGATATTGGATATATAGATCCAGAAACCAATATAGAGCGACATGTTCCTCTTGAAATAAGAGTGCCCGGAGAGCCCAATACTTTTTATAACGAAACGTTTGAAGATCTTGGGTTTTATACCGAGACCCCAACTCTACCATTCGCAACCTTAGGTACTTTGGGTTGGTCACATTCGAGCGCAGAAGTAAATGATGGATCATCGCAATTTTTCTTTTTTTTATATGAAGCAGAATTAAATCCTGCAGGAAGAAATTTAATTGATGGGAGAAACGCAGCTTTCGGATATGTTGTAGAAGGTTATGACATATTAGAAGATCTGACAATGGATGACAAAATTATTTCTATAGAAGTTATTGATGGCGAAAATAATCTAAAAACTCATGCTTAAAGAATCAATAAGTGATATTGGTGAAAAAGAATTAATTAAAAGACTCTCTTATTTCATGCCACCCAATCAAACTTGTGATGATTGTGCTTATTTAAAAATCAATAAGAAAGAACTTCTTATAAATACTGATTTAATGGTAGAAAATACTCATTTTTGCGAAAAAACACTTTCAGCAAAAGATATTGGATGGAAAGTAACAACAACCAATTTTTCTGATTTAATCTCCAGTGGATGTGATGAAATTATAGGCATCAGTATCGGTTTGGTATTACAGCCAACAACTAAATGGCAATGGGTAAAAGATGTATATGAGGGTATTAATGAGGCTCTAACAATTTTTGGTGGCTCAATTATTGGTGGCGACTGCTCAAGAGGAGATAAGAAGTCTATATCCATAACAGCAATTGGAAAGCAAGGGGAATTATATTTAAGGAGATATGCCTGCGAGCCTGGAGAAGTTTTATTGACTTCAGGAATTCATGGAATGAGCAAATTAGGATTTCTCCTCAAAAGTGGCGCAGAACTAGATGAGAGTTTATATTCCCATAAAGAGTTAATCAAAAAAGCCATACAAGCATTTTGCAGGCCAGAGCCAAAGATTAAAACATTAAAAAATATAATCAACGCAAAAACCAAGAAAGATAAGAATATGATTGGCTGTACTGATAGTAGTGATGGATTATTCCAAGCAATTGCAGATTTATCATTAGAGAGTAAGTGCAATGCAATAATTGATTTCAATAAGCTACCCAAAAGTAATAACTGGCCTTCTGGGCAATCTTGGGATGAACATTATTTTTATGGGGGCGAAGATTATGAAATACTATTTTCACTTCCAAGGGAGTGGGCCAATACCTTGCTTAGAATTGATCCCTCAGTTAAAGAAATAGGTTATTTTGATAAAGGTAATGGGGCAATCGAAATAAAAAATTGCCCTCATACTAATTTTTATTCAAATAAAATTTATAATCACTTTTAATTATTCCCATTTATTAGCAACTATTTCGGCTAAATCTACAACTCTTTGACTATAGCCCCATTCATTGTCATACCAAGCAAGAACCTTAATAAGATTATCACCGATGCTCATAGTTAAATCACTATCAATGATAGAAGACTCGTTTGTTCCAGCATAATCACTAGAAACCAATGGCAAATCACCATATTTAATAATTCCTTTCATAGAGTTTTGTGATGCCTCTCTTAGAACCTCATTCACTTCATCGCTTGATGCATTTTTAGAAGATTCAAACACAAAATCCACTGCTGATACATTAGGAGTAGGAACTCTCATAGCTATTCCAGTTAACTTTCCTTTCATCTCTGGATATACCAGTGCAACTGCTTTTGCAGCTCCAGTTGAGGTTGGAACAATATTTGTTGCAGCTGCTCTTGCTCTCCGCAAATCTCTATGACTGTTATCGAGAATTCGTTGGTCTCCGGTATAACTATGAATAGTGGTCATCAAACCTTTATTAATACCAAAGTTTTGATCTAAGACCTTAACAACTGGTGCTAAACAATTTGTAGTACAACTGGCATTACTTAAGATATTAAAATCTTTATGATTGTAAGAGTTAGCATTAACTCCAACTACATATGTACCAACACCGGATCCTTTTCCAGGAGCAGTAAGAATAACTTTTTTTGCCCCAACCTCGAGGTGCTTGCTCGCTGCTACATCTGTATTAAAAACACCCGTTGACTCAATAACTAAATCAACACCCCAATCTTTCCAAGGCAAATTCAAGATATTTCTATCTGAAAAACACTTTATTGTTTTGTTATTTATGACAAAAGTATCATCTGTATACTTTATATCTACACCTTCTAGAGCTCCTAGAACAGAGTCATACTTAAGAAGATGAGCATTTGTCTTGGGGTCTGAAGTTACATTAATACCAACGACCTCTATATTGGTGTATGACCCTCTGCTGAGCCAACAACGCATAAAGTTTCTACCGATTCTTCCGAACCCATTAATCGCAACACGCAAAGTCATAAAAATTAATTTCTAAATTGGACCTAAAACGAAGATCATAGTGAATTTTGAGCAAGAACGTAAGGAATTTTTAATTTATTAAGAAAATAGTTTTGTTTTGTATTAATTCCAAATCAAAAAAGTCGATATTTGTAAAAATTAAATACCAAACCTCATAAGGGAAGTTATCTTATGTCTGATCAATAAAATATCTTTTGAGAGAGGACCTACGAAACAGATTTAATTTCCATTTCATTGGTATTGGAGGGATTGGAATGTCAGGTATTGCTCTGGCTTTAATCAAAAAAGGTTATTCGATATCAGGATCAGATGTAATTTATAATGAACAAACCAGAAAAATGAAAGCTCTCGGAGCTCAAATTTTTCATTCCCAAGATACAAGCAACATAGATATTATTTTAAAAAAATTTCCAAAAAAAAATATTTTTATCGTCAAAAGCTCAGCCATTAGTACAGAGAATATTGAATTTCAATATTGCATCAAACAAAAATTACCAATTAGGCATAGATCAGAGATTCTATCTTTGATTATGAAATCTTATAACTCAATAGCTGTAGCAGGAACACATGGGAAAACTTCTACTAGCACCTTTCTATCTACATTGTTAGATCAATGTACAAATAATGCTTCTTCTATTATTGGTGGCATTCAACCTTATTATGAATCCAACTGTCATATCAAGAAAAGTAAATATCTTGTTGCCGAAATAGATGAATCTGATGGCTCTAATATTATCTACAAGTCCAATCTCGGCATAATAAATAATATTGATTTTGATCACTGCGATTATTACTCAGATTTACAAGACATAATTTGTACATTTAAAAAATTTGAAGCAAATTCAAAGCAATTACTAACTAATTATGATTGCAAAGTAACAAGAAAGCATATAAATTCTGATTTTAACTGGTCAGTTAATGAAATAAAGGACATAAATTTTGCTTTATTACCTAAGCATTTAGACTTCAACAAAAGTATTGCTGAATATTATGAGAATGGCGTTTTACATGCCGAGTTGAATATACCGATACCAGGGCTTCATAACTTATCAAATGTTGCAGCAGCAATAGCGGCGTGTCGGATAAATAATATTAGTATTGAAATAATTAAGCAAAAGCTTAGCTTTCTAAAGCTTCCTAAAAAACGATTTGAATTTAAAGGAAAATTATCAGAAAGAATTATTATTGATGACTATGCACATCATCCTAATGAAATAAATGCAACTCTAAAATTAGGAAGATTATTTATTAATAGTTATAAAGCTCAAACTAAAAGATTAGTAGCGATTTTTCAGCCTCATAGATATAGTCGAGTCATAAAACTTGCGAAAGAATTTGGTAAAGAGTTAGGACAAGCAGATCTTATAATTCTTACAGAAATTTTTAGTGCTGGTGAAGAAAATACCGATAATATAAGTTCTCAAATAATTGCTAATCACATAACCAATATTAATAAAAATGTGATTATTTTAAAAGATAATTACGAATTGAAGAAAGAGTTCTTTACTTTAACAAAAGAAGGTGATTTTATAATAAATATGGGAGCTGGTAATTGTCATGAATTATATAATCTTTTAAAAGAAAAGTTTAGATAAAAAAATGAAAAATATAGATATTCAAAAAAACATAAAACTTCAAAATTATACCTCAATAAAAGTAGGAGGCTTTTCAGAATTCTTCGCAGAGCCAAAAAATATTCAGACCTTTATTAATCTAGTTAATTGGGCAAAAATCCATGGTATAAAATACAGAATCATTGGGGCTGGATCAAACTTATTAATAAGTGATAAATCATTAAATGGATTAACTATATGCACAAAAAAATTAAATCAAATTAAATCAAATTACAAAACAGGATTAATTTATGCAGAATGCGGAGTCATGCTTCCCTCAATGGCCAATCTTTTAGTAAGAAATTCCTGCAAAGGAGGAGAATGGACAATAGGCATTCCTGGGACAATTGGTGGGGCGATTTTTATGAATGCTGGGACTGGGAAATTCTCAATATCTGATAATCTATTATCTGCGCAAGTAATCGATACAAAAGATCTAAAAGTATTTTCTCTAAAAAAAAATGATCTTAATTTTAAATATAGATTTAGTGTCTTTCAAGAAAAAAGGTTAGTAATCCTATCAGCCAAGTTCCATTTTGAACCTTATGGCTTAATGCAAGACATCTCAAAAGAAACAAAAACAAATCTTAAGAAAAAAACCACCTCGCAACCATATCATCTTCCCAGCTTTGGAAGTGTTTTCAAAAATCCAAATAATAACTATGCTGGAAAACTTATAGAAGATAGCGGATTGAAAGGATATAAAATTGGGGGTGCACAAGTTTCAACAATGCATGCAAACTTCATTGTGAACAATAGTAATGCCTCATCGAAGCATATTTATGAGCTAATAACTTTAATTCAACAAAAAGTACTACAAAAAACAGGAATATTTCTTCATCCTGAGGTAAGAATGATTGGTTTTTGACTATCCTAAATAAAAATATATTTTTTACAAATGGCTGGTTTTGGACTTCCTAACTTTGGACAAATAACAGAGGCTTTTAAAAAAGCAAAGCAAATTCAACAAGATGCTCAAAAGTTACAAGAGGAACTTGAGAATACTGAAGTTGAAGGAGCAAGCGAAGATAATATGATTAAAATATGGGTCAGTGGTAATCAAGTCCCTCTAAAAGTCGAAGTTGATGAAAATATATTGAATTCTGACAAAAACACAATTGAAAAAAACATATTAGAAGCGATGGAAAGAGCTCATGAAAGCTCTACAAAAACAATGAAAGATAGGATGAATGATCTAACAGGAGGTTTAAACTTCAATCTCCCTGGATTTGAGAATGATGATTCTTAGATAAATCAATTAACTCTTTATAGTATTTATATCTTTCAAGATGTTTATCTAATGCACATCCAGGTTCGTGAGTATGCAAGCAATTACGAAATTTACAATTAATTGACTTTTTAGAAAGTTGGTTGTTCAATTCAGGAAATAAATTTATAACTAATTTATTATTGATATTTAAACTAGGAATATTAAAACCTGGAGTATCGACTATATAACTATTTTTTGATAGAGAAAAAAGTTCAACATTCCTTGTTGTATTTTTACCTCTTTTGATTTTACTAGAAACAGGAGAAGTAGAGTTGTTTAGATTAGGAATAATCCTATTTAATATTGTAGTCTTGCCCACTCCCGAAGGACCTATAAAAATTGAACATCTATTTTTTTTTAATTCCTGCAAAAAATATTTATAAGAATTTTCCTCTACTAAATTTAAAGTTTTTGGAAAATACCCCCAACTTTCAAATCTTTCAATAAACTGATTTTTTATTTGATTATTAATTAAATCACATTTTGTAATTACAAGAGAAACTTTTACGAATAATGATTCAGCACTTATAAGAAATTTATTTACTTGAGAAAAATTTAACTGAGGTTCTTTTGCAGAAATAATTACATAAATATTAGAAATATTTGCAACTGACGGTCTTTCAAAAAGATTTTTTCTTTCTAAAAGAGTTTCAATTATAGCTGTCTTATTTTTAAAGCTTATTTCACTAATGATAACTTCATCTCCTACAACTATTACTTGCTTTTTAAAGTAAACATTTTTCCTACTTTTACATAAAAACCTAACTCCTTCTTTTAATTGATTTCCTTCAGAAATATTTACATAAAAAAAATCATTAAATTTCTTTGTTACAAGACCTTTTGCTTTCTTATTAACATTCATGAACAATTGAAAGTCTAATCCAATCTTGGTCTTCGAATATCACTTTAATTTTATATCCCATTGAAATCAGAGTTTTAGTAACCATTTCTTCTGGCTCACCCTTATCAAGTTCAATTTGAAGTATATCTTTGTTAGATTGCTTTTCCAAAGCTAATTTGCATTTAACTACATTTAATGGACAAGGAATATTTTTCAAATCTAAAAACTTACTTGGTTGATTCAAGATTCTTTACCAAAAAACTTGCTAAATAAACCACTATTAGAATTTTTATTTTGAGTTGAATAATGCAAAGCAAGATTTTCTAATAATTTACGTTCTTGTTCATTAACTCTTGTAGGTAATTTAACTTTTATTAAAACATCATGATTACCTCTTGCAACAGGGTTACCTAGCCTTGGTACACCTTTATTTTCTAGTGTGAGAGTACTATTTGGCTGAGTACCTCCAGGTATAGCTAAATCCACTTTCCCATCAACAGTTTCAATACTCACAGTATCTCCTAAAATAGCTTGAAGGTAACTTATTGAAATTTCTGAGAATATATTAATGCCATCTCTTCTGAGTTTTGGATCATTTTTTACTTTAATAAAAACATATAAATCACCAGAAGGGCCACCTTTTAATCCAGCATTACCCTCTCCCGAAACTCTTAATTTAGTTCCTGTATCTACGCCTGATGGAATATTAATTCGCAATTTTTTACGTATCTGCTTCACTCCATTTCCTGCACAATTACTACAAGGGTCAGTAATGATTTGACCAACACCCGCACAAGAAGGGCATTCAGCAACCTGGGTGAAATTACCAAATGGAGTTCTAGTTGCTCTTCTAACTTGTCCACTACCTCCACAAGTTGAGCAATTAGTAGGACCGGTCCCAGGGCGAGATCCTGTTCCTTTGCAGAAAGTACATGCCTCTAAATGTGGGATTTTTATTTCTCTTTGTTCTCCAAAGATCGCTTGCTTAAAATCGATATTTAAATCATATCTAAGGTCATCTCCTTGCTGAGGTCCACGCCTTGTAGATCTTGATCCTTGCGAGCTTGGTCCACCAAAACCATTAAAAAACGTTTCAAAAAGATCTGCAAAGCCACCCATGTCTCCCATATCTGGCATCCCAGCAGCACCACCGAGTCCAGCTTCTCCAAACTGGTCATACCTAGCTCTTGTATCAGGATCTGCTAAAACTTCGTATGCACGACCAATCTCCTTAAATTTATCTTCAGCTCCAGGTTCTTTATTTATATCAGGATGATATTGTCTAGCTAATTTCCTGTAAGCACGTTTTAAGGTATCAGAATCAGCATTTCTTGAAACCCCTAGTAATTGATAAAAATCAGCCATTAATAAATTAAGTAAATGATAAAAAGATATTATGTCTCCTCAGACAAATTTTCATCTGAGCCTATATCCTCTACAACTGTATCTGTTTCTTTATCTTCTTGCGAACTATTTTGAGGCCCAGGACCCATAGAGACTTTTACTAATGCATGCCTTAATACCTTACCCTCCAAATGATATCCTCTCTGAAGTTCCTCAGTAATTAAATCTTCTGCATAATCCTCGCTAGGCTCCCTTAAAACGGCTTCATGCAAATTTGGATCAAAAATTTGGCCAATAACTCTCATTGGGGCGACGCCCTGCTGCTTTAAGACCTCTACTAATTGTTTATATAACCCCTGATAACTTCTATGCAAAGTCTGCGCCTCTTCGCTTTCAGGCTTTAAAGACTGCCTAGCTCTCTCGAAATTATCAACAATTGGTAGGATAGCGGACAGTGTTTTACAAATTAATTGGATTTTTAAATCGTCTTGATCTCTAGATTGTCTCTTTCTAAAATTATCAAAATCAGCTGCAATTCTAATGTATTGACTTTTAAGAGTTTCATGCTCTTTCTCTAATTGTTCTAATCTCTCATCTGTATTTAACGACTTCGTCTGAGTTTCTTCACTAGTGGTATTTTCAATTAAGGAATCACCATCATTATCTAAAGAAACTTCCTTTAAATTACTTTTATCATTTTTTTTAGCATCATCTTCATCTTCCATTGAATTATCTTTTAAATTTCCCTCATTTTCTGGTTGATTTAGCGTCATCATTTTATGAAATCAATTTTTATATTGAATGGAATAGTCAAATAAAACAAGCTACGGAAGCCCGCACTAAGAATTATATAGGCTTAAAAGTTAATGCAAGACCATTATTACAATATCTTTTGCCAGTTGGTTTAGGTCCATCATTGAAGACATGGCCTTGATGCCCTCCACATCTTGAGCAATGGTATTCAGTCCTAGGCACGATTAACTTAAAATCTACTTTAGTATCAATAGCATTCTCAAGAGACTCCCAAAAACTTGGCCATCCTGTTCCACTATCATATTTTGCATCAGAAGAAAACAATGCCTGTTCACAGCCAGCGCAATAAAAAGTACCAGGCCTCTTTTCGGTATTTAAATCACTACTAAATGGACGCTCAGTGCCCTCTTCGCGTAAAATATAAAAAACTTCAGGTTTTAATTTATTTTTCCACTCTTCTTTCGAAAATTTCCAATTCTCTATAGAATCTTTTGATGCAGCATAAACCTTTTGAGGCTTAAAAAAACTTTTTAAAAGAGATGCCAAAGGAATTAAAATAAAAAACCTTCTAGTAAATAGTCTGTTCATTTGTTGATAACGACATGTTAGATAATTTTCCTAATTCTATATGTAATTCACATAAAATAAGTATCGCGCCAATGATGGACTGTACTGATAGACATTTTAGAATGATAATGAGAAAAATTAGTTGTAAAGCTCTTTTATATACTGAGATGATTGTCGCCCAGAGTTTAATATATTCTCAACATAAAAAGAAATTTTTAGATTTCAATAAAGAAGAACATCCTATATCAATTCAATTTGGTGGTGATGATCCAAAGCTACTTCAAGAAGCCGCCAAAATGGCGGAAGACTGGGGGTATGATGAAATTAATTTTAATGTTGGATGCCCAAGCGTAAGAGTCCAATCAGGTAACTTTGGCGTTTCTCTAATGAACGAACCAAGTACAGTTATGAGATGCATTGATGCAATTAAGACAAACTGCACTTTACCAGTAACTATAAAACATAGAATAGGAGTAGATGATAATGACAGCTTTGAAAATTTAAATTACTTCGTCAGAAAAATCGCCGATGCTGGGGCCTCAAGGTTTATAATTCACGCTCGTAAAGCAATCCTAAAAGGTCTAAATCCAAAAAAGAATAGAACAATTCCACCTTTAAGATATGACCTGGTTGAAGAAATAAAAAAAAATAATGAAAATTTATTAATAGAGGTAAATGGAGGATTCGAAAATATTGAACAATGCTCGAAAGCACTCAGAATTTTTGATGGGGTAATGATTGGAAGAAGTGTATATAATCATCCTCTTAAATGGAGAGAAATAGATAAAAAGTTTTATGGTAAAAAAGGCATGAGCCCAAAAGCATCTACTATTATATTTTCCATTATTCCATATTTAGAAAAACATTTAGACGATGGAGGTAAATCGTGGGATGTTTGCAAGCATTTAATACATTTAGTAGAAAATATTCCAAAAGCAAAATTATGGCGTAATAATTTATCTAGTAAATCTATAGCTGGTTTACTTGATACTAAATATCTCTTTCAATTAACTTTAGAATTACAGGAAAGAGGTTACTAAATATACTTTTAATTATCTTGGACTTCAGATTGAACATCGTTAGCAGCTCCTCTCCTTCTTCTACTTCTACCAGTTTCGTATTCAGAATTTTCTGAATTATCTCCATAACTTCTATCCTCCCAACCTTTGGCACCAGAGGTTCTATTTCCAAAATTTGAATTTTGATCTACATATCCACCACTATTCTGAGAGGATCCATAACCACCGCCATAACCCCCTCCTGCAGAGTTATAAGATCCACCACCATAATTGGAATTATTACCTCCACCGCCCTTTGGGCTATAGTTTCTCCTTTGAGAACCACCTCTAGGCTCTGCTTTGTTGATACGAAGAGGTCTCCCCATCATTTCAGAACCTTGAAGGGCTTCTATAGCCGCTGATTCAAGAGCTTCATCTGCCATCTCTACAAATGCAAATCCTCTTTTTCTACCTGTATCTCTTTCTAACGGAAGAGAACAATTTGTTACTTCACCATAGGAGGCGAATAGTTGAAGTACGTCTTCACGTTCAGCACGAAATGGCAAATTACCAACAAAAATACTCACTTTAAAAATTAACCAAAATTAAACCGTAAAATAATTACAGCTTGTATGTTTTTATAATAGTTAAATATAAGACTATTTGGAGATTATGACTATTTCAAATATTTCTATTATGGTTGATT
>CEVF01306932.1_pt1 | contig 11125 bp, 4 predicted proteins | sample 356441 | NCBI WGS metagenome assembly CEVF01 (sample SAMEA2622765, study PRJEB7988) | marine metagenome | biome: marine biome (ENVO:00000447); feature: surface water layer (ENVO:00002042); material: "saline water (ENVO:00002010), including plankton (ENVO:xxxxxxxx)" | depth 5 m
CGCTTGGACTTGATCCATAAGCTTCCGTCAATATGTTTCACGATATTGTCAGGGTGTAATTTGGAGTTGCTACCTTTTCTTGGACACAAGATTTAAGACTGTTTGCTTACAAACAAATATCTTAGAAAAATGAAAAAACGTGTTTACAGTAAAGAATTTAAAGAACAAGCGGTACGTTTAGGTCATCAGCTAGAAAATATAAAAGAATTTGTCAGATGGACTTGGCATTAACGTTCGACGATAGTATAAATGGCGTAAATGGTCCAGCCCCAATCCAATGGCGGTCGAAAAAGTAAAAGTACGGGAGAATCAATTGAGGTCAAAAAAAACTACGTAAGACTCTTAAATATAATTAAATATAAATAATTAGAGCTTTGTATCTTAAATATATTGTCCGACTTTTCGTAGCAAGTCCTCACCACGATTGGAGACTTTTTTGATTGCTCCAATCACATTTTTATCTTTTTATCCAATTGTATCTGTAGTTCACTTTTCTTTAGTTCGCTATTGAATTTTTTTACCTCGACATTCATAAATGTATGGAATTTATCGTTGATGGCTTTGAGCCTTTTATTGAAAATCGAATACACTTCTTTTTGTTGATCGGTTGGTTTAAAGTCCACACCTTTTCCGGTAATGTCACTGGCTAGGGCACTTAAACGGCCATACAGTTTCATGGGGGACCTAAAGGCGTCTTCTCGGGCACCGGTCAAATGGATGTCATATAAAGATCCAGCGATTGATTCAGCCAAAACACGGAGTTCTTCTGCTTTTTTGATATCCTGTTTGTTTTTCAAAAGAGGAATGGTTTCGTTGAGGTCGGCACGAATGGTCTCAATGTCATTGATCATTGTGACGGCAAGGTTAATTGCATTTCTTAGCTCTAAGGAAAAGCTTACTTGTTTTTGTATGTCTTCTATGGTGCCTTCTGTGGAAGGGTCTTTTAATACTTCAACTTCCCTTGTAATTTCTTTTTCTCCAACAATGAGTTTGATTTTATATACATCGGGAACGACTCTTGGCCCATATTGTCCTCGCATCAAGTCCAAATCCCATGTGACCAAAGGTCGCCAACCTTCGCCATTGAGTTGGACCCATGGTCTGCCGGGAGGTGTTGTTTTTAATTTAGGTTTAAAGGTGGGTTCGTACCTAAGGTCCCACATAACACGGTTGACGCCTGCTGATTTTTTGCCTTCAATCGTGCGGATCAATTCGTTATCCTTTGTCAGGACCTGTATGACCACCTCTTCTTCCGTGTCATTTTTTAAATAATAGTTGATATCCACACCGTAAGCCGGGTTTCGACCGGAATTAAGGCTAGGTCCATCGGTTTTTATACCTTGTCTTTCTTGAAAGCGATAGGAAGGACGGAGACTGAACAAATGTACATCTTTACCTTTTGCGTCCATATCGTATTCCCGTAAAGGAGCAATATGGTCCAATATATAATATCCCCTTCCATAGGTGCCCACTACCAAATCGTCGAAACGCTCCTGAATTTCCAGCCAATACACGGGTGCGGGAGGAAGATTGTTACGTAAACGCATCCAATTTTCACCATCATCCGTACTAATGTATATTCCGTTGTCAACACCAAGGTATAACATGCCTTCCCTTTTGGGATCCTCTTTTATGACATGTGCAAAACTGTGCACTGATTTGGGTACTCCTTTACTGATCAGTTTCCAATTTTGGCCATAATCGGAAGTTTTGTATACATAGGGCGCAAAATCCCCCATTTGATGAAGGTCCACCGAAATATATACCGTACCTTTTTTAAAATGTGATACCTCAATGTTACTAATGGTTCCCCATTTTGGTAAATCGGGGATGTTCTTGGTTACATTGACCCAAGTCTTACCCCCGTTCTTGGTCAAGTTGACCTGGCCGTCGTTGCTGCCGGTCCAAATTAATCCAGGTTCCAATTTGGATTCCACAATACTAAAAAGTGTAGCGCCATCAAATGTCATTAAATTGTCCTTGGCGATGCCTCCTGAACTTAGTTGGTGGGTTTTTTCGTTCAAGGTCAGGTCAGGACTAATGACCTGCCAACTTTGACCATTGTCGTCACTTTTATGTACAAACTGACTCCCAACATAGACTCGATGTTTGGTATGGGGGGAAAATGCCAAGGGAAAGTTCCAGTGCCATCGATATTTTAGTTTGCCCGGTTCCCATCCGTATCCTGCTTCTGGCCAAACACGGACTTCCTGGGCATGTCCTGTACGGGCATTATAGCGTTGTAAGCCACCATCGTAGCAACCAGACCATACAATATCGTTGTCGAAGGGGTCTGGTTGGGCAAATCCACTTTCACAACCACCGACACCCTCCCATAGACCGAGTGGGATGTACCCCTGTAAACTATTACTGGGCCCTTTATAGGAATAGCCATCCTGTCGGTTTCCATATACGTTATAGGGTATTTTATCGTCCACGGCCGCATGGTACATTTGTGCAATAGGGAGCACAATACGTTGAAAGCTTTTACCATGGTTTAAGGTAATACTGGCACATCCATCGTGGGCGACCATCATTCGGTCCGCATTGGTAGGATCCAACCAAATATCATGGTTGTCACCACCCGCGGGCAATCTGCTAAGGGTTTTTCCTCCATCTTTGGAAGTACTAAAACGTACACTTGCAAAAAATAATTCGTTTGGATCATTAGGGGAAATCGCCATCCGTGTGTAATATGGTGCCCGCTCTGCAATGTCGTGATCACGGGATTGCAATGTCCAGGTATTTCCAAAATCCTCGGAACGATAAAGGGCAGGGCTGTCAATTTCAAATAGGGCATAGACAATATCCGGGTTGGAATGGGAAATGGCGACGGCTGTTTTTCCGACCGGGTTGTCTTTTCCTCCGGGAAGACCATACTTTGAGAGCGCTTCCCAGGTTTCCCCTCCATCAGTAGTACGATAGACCCCACCTCCGGGACCTCCGCTATTTAACCCCCAGGTGTTGATGTTGATTGACCACATCCCCACCAACAGTCTGTCAGGATTCTTGGGGTCTATTGCAAGATCTGCGGCTCCCGTGTTCTCATCTACAAAGAAGATTTTTTTCCACGTTTTACCTCCGTCCGTTGTTTTAAATACACCACGTTCTTGTTGTGGTCCGTACGTGTGTCCCAAGGCGGCTGCATAGACTATGTCAGGATTGGTGGGATGGACGATAACACGTCCAATTCGCCCTGTTTTTTCAAGCCCCATTTTTTGCCAGGTCTTCCCAGCGTCCGTGGATTTATAGATTCCATCGCCCATGGCATGGGCTGGTCTGATTACAAAAGTTTCACCAGTTCCTACCCACACAATATCGGGGTTTGTTGGAGCAATGGCCAATGATCCAATGGAAGACACATCTTGATCGTCGAAAATTGGTTTCCATGTGATTCCACCATCCGTTGTTTTCCACAATCCTCCCGAAGCAGCCCCAATATAGTTGACCATAGGGTCTCCTGGAACACCGGCAATGGCAATGGCCCGATTCCCTTCGGGTCCGATAAACCGGAATTTTAGATCATCGAAAACTTCCGGGCTTGTTTGTGAAAAAATGGGAATAATGAATAATTGGAATAGGAGGACAAGACAAGATAATGACTTCATGATTGGTTAGGTCTTTATTGTTTATATGGTTAAGTCCGAATGGATATTAGATAACCATTCGGACTGTGATTACCATAAATTTACGGTTTATTGATTTGGATTGGTGTATGGGAAATGGATTTTATTCTATCCCTCTTTCTCGTTTTTGTTTGTTTACCATTGCCTCAACATCACTTAACAATTTTTTGGCATCATATACAATACCATCTTTTATGGTATATTCAATTCCACCTACTCGTTCAACTTTAGCGGTTTCATCATTGAGTCGTACTGCACCGGTTCCATAGAGAACTTTTAAGTTTTGAAGCGGATTTTCATCAACAATAATCATATCCGCCAATAATCCTGGGCGTACTACTCCAAATTCAATGGGTTTTTTTAAGGGTTTGAAGATTTCTTCGGCGCTGTGCAATGTAGCTGCCCGAATTACTTCTAAAGGGTGGAAACCTGCTTCTTGAAGCATTTCAAGTTCCAAAATAGTTCCAAATCCATATGTCTGATAAATAAAACCAGAGTCTGATCCTAAAGTTACTTTTCCTCCCCTGTTTTTATATTCGTTCAAAAACTGCATCCAAACCTGATAGTATTTTTTCCAAGCCACTTCATCTTCGGTGGTCCAATCAAACCAATAGGCCCCGTGGCTTGTTCGGCTTGGGGAAAAGAAGTCCATCAATGAGGGTAACGTATATTTTTCGTGCCAATCTGCATTACGTGCCCGCATTACATCCCTGCCGGCGGAATAAATGGTCATGGTTGGATTGATGTAGAAATCCAGTTCCAAAAATTCATCAAGAAGTGCATTCCATTTTTCACCACCTGGTTTCACCAAGTTCCATTGACGTGCCACTTGTCCAAAACGATGTTGTTCATCACCATAATTGATGTCTACAGGCCAAGGTTGAACATCGTTGTTTTCGTACATGGATTCGAACAGTCCGTAAAAGTGTGTCATACTGGTAAGTCCTAATCTTGCGGCATCAATTGCATTCATTTGGGCGACCCCACTTTGTGCGAGGTGAGCGGTACTTCCCATGCCAAGTGAATTGGCCTCATCCAACAGGGCTTTCATGATTTCTGGTCGATATGCTCCCAGTTTTAGACCATCAACCCCTTTTTTGTGGGCATACTGAACCCATTCTTTGGCATCTTCAGGAGTAAGAATCTTACGGCCTTTCCATTCCTTACCAGTTCCAGGTCGGTGAAAAGAGATAATCCTTGGTGCAACAATTTCATTTTTGGCACTCCTTTTCTTTTCGTTGAGTGACCAATCCAATTCCCCTGCCGGAACACCCCTAACTGTAGTTATCCCGTGAGCCATCCATAGTTTATATACGTATTCTGCTTCAGGGGCTTTGGGTGCACCACCGGTATGTACGTGAAGGTCTATCAGTCCCGGCATCACATATTTTCCTGTAACATCTATTTCTTTTGTTTTTCCTTTTCCCAATTTTGGTCGTTTGGATTCATCGATTGCCACTTTGGGAACACCAACCTTAACAATATCGACAATTTTATTCTCTTCGATAACAATGTCGACTGGTCCCGTAGCTGGTCCACCTGTTCCATCGATTAAAATTGCACCTCTTAATATGAGTCTGTCAAATGGACCTTCTCCTTCACCTGGTTTTCTATCTGGCGCACCAATTGTTTGGGCACATGCTAACATGGGGAGCAACACTAAAGTTGCCAATAGTAATTTTTTCATGGTATTTAATTTAATTGTTTAACGGTCGGTTAAGACTTCATCAGGTTGAAGACTATAACATCCCAATATTTATTAACAGTATTTGATATTATGTTAAAAGAATACGGGTTTAGGGTGACAATGAAATTTTGAAAAAAAGTAATGGAGCAACCAAGTCAATGGGAAAAAGTGGTGCATGGGGAAAGAAAGGGTGTAATCGTTTACTTAAATTAAACCTGTAGTATTGTAAACAATAAATATGGCACTTACATTTTTAATAAAAGGACAGGGAAAATAATCAGGTATAGAATATAGTCTTCTTTTTGGTATGATCTTAAAAAAGCATAGGCTCTTTTCATTTGTGTTTTTACTGTGTTAATGGAAATGCCATTGGTCTCCGCGATTTCAGCATAGCTTTTTCCATAGACAACAACGGATAAAAATATTTCTTTTCGTTTTTCTGGTAATTGATCAATTATTTTAATCAATTTTTTATTCTCTTTTGGTTTTTTAAGGGACAATTCCACGTTTTGCACCTCCGTTAAAATGATTTCATTTAATGGTGTTTCCTTTTTTTTCTTTTTCAAATATTGAAGGCTTAAATTCTTAACTGATTTCTTGGCATATGACTCAAATGAGGTGGATATTGATAGAGTATCCTTTTTACTCCAAAAAGAGACAAAAAAATCCTGAACAATATCTTTAGCAACATCCTTATCCTTTACAATGGAAAACGAAACCAAACACAAAAGGGCGTAATTCTTTTTAAATAGTTCTTCAACCTTGAATGTCATATTTAATCGAGGTTAGGGGGATTCTTTTAATTTGACTTAAAGTTAACATAATTTAAATAAATTAACTTAAAGTTAACTTAATTTAAATAAACTGGGGGTTATTGATGGAATTATTGGATAAGAATTATTTTTTAATAAAAAAATATAAAGTATTGTCACCCTAAATCAAAAATTCCGCATCTACTTTAAAAGAAGAACAATTAAATGCATAAAAAGGAGACCTTACGATTGCTTCTAAAAAAAAAGCTGGAGGAATCAACTAGTTGGAAAAATAAACCCAATAAGGATTTGTCGAAATGTGATGAGGATTTACTTGACTCAATTATTGACAACAATTTGGTCAATGAATCATTGTCCTTATTGGAAGATCTGGACGTTGAGACGGATTGGAAGAGGGTTGAGAAACGTCTTTGCCAACCAAAGGTCAGAAAGCTACGTCCTAAAAGGACACTTGTAAAATATGCAGCTATTTTTTTGGGATTGATATCCCTGACCATAGGTTACATATTAGTATTTAATGAAGATACTAAAGGTATGGAAAAAATATATGAAGGGGATTATGTGGCTTTGGATATTGGCAGTGAAATTATAGCTGTAGACAACCATGGAAGCCATTCTATTGAATTGACTGATGGAACCAAAGTAGCGGTGCATAACGGGGATACACTGATTTATGACGTGAATGAAGATATTGAAGGCTTGGTTTTTAATGAATTGAGTGTTCCCAATGGCAAACTTTTCACTTTGATTTTATCCGATGGTACAGAAATTCATCTTAATTCTGGGACAAAAATTAGATTTCCAGTTAACTTCCCTAAAGTTGGCAACAGGGAAGTATATGTTTATGGAGAGGCTTATTTCGATGTTACCAAGGACAGTTTGCATCCTTTTATAGTTAATTCAAAGGAAGTTGCAATTAAAGTATTGGGAACGGAATTTAATTTTTCGTCTTATAATGAACAAAAGGAAGTGGTCACGGTTTTGGTGGAAGGTTCTGTAAGCATTAATCACGTGTTGAACTCGATGGAAGAGGTTATATTGGAGCCTGGCCAAAAGGGGGCATGGAACCGGGATAAGAAGAATTTATCAGTAACGAAGGTGGATACAAGCTTATATACGAGTTGGGTGAGCGGCGAAATTGTGTTAAGGGACACTCCTTTTTCTGAGTTGATAACAACTCTGGAACGTGTTTATAATGTCAAGATTCTAAACACAAATATTCGCATGGAAAAACGAACATTTAACGCAAGGTTCAATAGAAACATTGAGGGTGTTGTAGATGTTCTAGAGGGACTGAAATTGATTGTTCCTTTTGACTATGAATTAAAACGGGAGAATGAAAATATAAATCAAATAACCATAAAGTAGATTAAAAAGTAAAACTAACGTTAACTCTAAAAACCAAAGATGCCAATGAAACAAGTGTTTTTTTAGAATACACATAAAAAAAAGGGAATGTTGGCCCATTCCCTCTTCTTAACTGTGTAATAAATATTGATTCAAACTAATTAAATCAACTCAAAATTATGAAAAAAAGACCATCTAGAATTCTTTTTTTTAAGAGATTCTTGAAGAATGGTTTGGTAATCAAACTGACCATTCTCATAATGATTGCTTCTGTAACCCAAGTTCAAGCGGGATTTGATTCTCAAGGAGAAAAGTTAACCCTTGAATTAGAAGGGGTTACCCTAGAGCGGGTCTTGGGAGAAATAGAGTCCAAGTCCCAGTATCGTTTCATGTACGATAAAGACCAAATTCCGTTAAAAAAGAGAGTTTCATTAAAAACTAAAAACAAAGAGCTCACCGAAATCCTAGCATTGCTTTTTAAGGACACTCCTATTATATATAAATTACGTGGACGCCAGGTGATTTTACTGCAATCGCCAACATATAAACCGATAAAAGCAAATAAAAGTAAAAAAAACAAATCTCCAATAGACCAACATATGGTAACGGGAACTGTTGTGGATTTCGATGGATTACCTTTGTTAGGTGCCAATATTATGGTAAAAGGTTCGTCAAGTGGAACCCAAACCGATTTCGATGGTAAATTTTCCCTTGAAGCTGATATAGGTGCCATTCTTGTAGTTTCTTACATAGGCTTTAAGACTGTGGAAGTCGAGGTGACCAGTAGTTCTCCCATGACCATTCAAATGCAAGAGGATTCTGCACAATTGGATGAAGTGGTAGTGACTGCACTTGGGATTTCTAGGGAAAAGAAATCTTTGGGATACGCCACTCAAGAAGTGGAAGGAGAAGAGGTAAATAGAACGCCTACTGATAATGTGGTAAATGCCTTGTCTGGTAAAATTGCTGGTGTACAGATTAAAAATAATACCAACATGGGAGGTTCTACCAATGTTGTTATCCGTGGAAGTACCTCATTGACAGGAAACAACCAAGCACTTTTTGTTGTTGATGGGGTGCCTGTGAGCAATTCAAATTTTAATACTGCCGACCAACAAAGTGGTGCAGGAGGTTTTGATTATGGCAACATGGCATCCGATATCAACCCAAACGATATTAAATCCATAAATGTGCTGAAAGGTGCTGCAGCTACAGCTCTTTATGGATCAAGAGCGACCAATGGTGCTGTGATTATAACAACAAAATCAGGTGCAGCTTCAAAACAGAATCCAACTATTACGATAAACTCAAGTGTCACTATAGGGTGGATAGACAAATCCACGTGGCCTGATTTTCAATATGAATATGGTACAGGGTACGGACCGGTATATGGAAGTAATGGAGATAGCTTCTTTGTGGATACCGATGTGGATGGTGATGGTCAACTGGACTTGGTTACTCCGTCAACTGCTTATGGCTCTTATGGGGCACCATTTGATTCTAGCTTAATGGTGTATCAGTGGGACTCTTTTTACGAAGGTTCACCCTATTATATGCAACCGACACCTTGGGAAGCGCCTAAAAGTAAGTTGATAGATTTCTTTGAAACACCGATAACAACCACCAATAGTATTGCTGTCGCGGGGGGGAGCGATAAAGCAACTTACAGGATTGCGTATACACGATTTGGACAAGATGGAATTATGCCTAATAGTAATCTAACACGGGACAATGTTTCCATTAATACTTCCTTCGATATTACTGATAAATTGTCCGTGTCGGGTAGTGCAAACTATGTTTTGACCGATGCCTTGGGAAGAAACCGAACAGGTAATGAGACGGGGTCAAACGCGCAAAATGTAATTTCTTCCATGAGAAAGTATTGGGCAATGAATGTTGGTATTGATGAGTTGAAAGAAGCTTATTTTAACACGGGGAACAATGTAGATCCTTTTATGGGAGGTACGATTGATAACCCATATTGGGTTGTCTATGAAAACTATCAAAACGATTCCCGAAGTAGGATCTTTGGCAATGTTTCTGCAAAGTATGAGTTCACAGATTGGTTGAACATTGAAGGCAGGGTATCTTTGGACACTTATTCGTTTATTCAAGAAGAAAGAAACAATAAAGGTACTGCGGGTGCCGTAGGTAGGTATTCCAGAAGGAATATCAACTTTAGCGAGGAAAACTATGACCTCATGTTGAACTTTAACAAATATGTTACGGATAAACTTAATATTAGTGGCGTATTGGGAACCAATATAAGAAGGACCGACCTTAGCTCCATCTATGCCGAAACAAATGGTGGATTGGTGCTTCCCGACTTATTTTCATTGTCCAATTCTTTGAATTTGCCTCCAGCACCAGTTGAAAGTGTTGAAAAGGTTGGTGTTGATGGGTTTTACGGTTTGGCATCCTTTGGATATGACAATCTAATTTATCTAGATGTGACCGGGAGGTTTGATCACTCTTCTACACTTCCAAAGGAAAACAGTACATATTTCTATCCATCGGTATCATCTAGCTTTGTTTTCTCGAATTTGTTTGATAACAGTTGGTTGAGTTTTGGTAAGCTTAGATTGAATTATGCTGAGGTTGGTAGCTCTGCCCCTGCTAATAGTCTAGTGGATGTATTGGACAAGCCGACACCATTTGGGTCTGTGCCATTATATGGAACCAATTCTACCAAAAACAATCAAGATTTGTTGCCGGAAACCACAATTAGTTATGAGGCTGGTTTAGAGATGAGGGTTTTGAACAATAGAATTGGAATCGATATGTCTGTTTATAAGACAAATTCTAAGGATCAAATCATACCAGTAGCAGTTTCCACAGCTACGGGGTATAGTTCAAAATTTGTAAATGCTGGAGAAATTGAAAATAAAGGTATTGAAATTGCCATGAACGGAGCTATTGTTCCTACAGGTGATTTTCAATGGCGGGCCAATGTTAACTGGGCCAAAAACCAAAGTAAGGTTCTTTCACTTTTTGAAGGTGGCAGTAATCTGCAATTGGGGTCTGTCAATGGTGTGACAATTAACGCGACAGTGGGTGAGCCCTACGGAACTATACAAGGCACCGATTTCATTTATGTTAATGGTAAACCGGTGGTAAACCAAGAAACTGGAGCCTATGAACGTACCACGACATCAAACAATGTGATTGGAAACATAACCCCTGATTGGACGGCTGGTATCACTAACTCTTTCAAGTACAAAAACTTTGACCTAAACTTTTTGATAGATATCCAAAGTGGTGGAGATGTATATTCCAATGATATCAGCACAGGCAACAGGTCTGGTTTGTATACTTGGTCTACAGGCCTGAATGATCTGGGAAATCCCATCCGTAATTCATTGGAAGATGGGGGAGGTATCATTTTAGATGGTGTCGCCCCGGATGGTTCTCCAAATACTGTTAGGACCGCTATGGATACGTACAGAAATGCAACGGGAAGCATTATGGCGCCTAAAGCGTATTTTGTTTATGATGCATCTTATGTTAAACTTAGAGAGGTTGCTCTAAGCTATACTTTTCCAAAGCAGGCCTTTATGGATAAACTTAGTATTCAGTCTTTAAGGTTGGGTGTTGTAGGTTCAAACTTATGGATTATTCACAAGAACTTACCTTTTGCTGACCCAGAGGCGGGATTAAGTTCTGGAAATTTACAAGGCTCTCAAAATGGAGTG
>CEVF01152989.1_pt1 | contig 11124 bp, 10 predicted proteins | sample 356441 | NCBI WGS metagenome assembly CEVF01 (sample SAMEA2622765, study PRJEB7988) | marine metagenome | biome: marine biome (ENVO:00000447); feature: surface water layer (ENVO:00002042); material: "saline water (ENVO:00002010), including plankton (ENVO:xxxxxxxx)" | depth 5 m
GTGCGGAGGTAGCAAATTCCGATTTTGCGGAAATTACTTCCAAATGGGGTACCAGTTGTTTAGCACCCAATGCACAATTGAATCCAACGGACAATATAGGTATATGGGAAATGGATATCAGAAAAGCCTCCGCCGTCTGTCCGGACAATGTTCTTCCAGAGGCATCGGTAATGGTTCCACTGACCATTATCGGAACTTCAATATGGCGTTCATCCTTCACTTCTTCTATGGCAAAAAGTGCTGCCTTTGCATTGAGGGTATCAAAAATCGTCTCCACCAATAAAAGGTCCACTCCACCATCAAGTAGCGCCTCTACCTGTTCTTTGTATGCTTTGCGAAGTTCATCAAAGGAAACGGCTCTATATCCAGGATCGTTGACATCCGGGGACATGCTGGCCGTTTTATTGGTAGGGCCCATACTTCCGGCGACAAATCTAGGTTTATCAGGGTCCTTTTTGGTAAATTCGTCGGCAACTTCCCTAGCAATCTTGGCCGATTCAAAATTCAATTCATATACCAATTTCTCCATGCCATAATCCGCCATAGCAATGGTTGTCCCGGAGAAAGTATTGGTCTCGATAATGTCCGCACCAGCCTCCAAAAATGCCCGATGGACCTCTTTGACAGCCTCTGGTTGTGTCAAGGACAACAAATCGTTGTTTCCCTGTAGATCACTTGGCCAATCTTTGAACCGCTCTCCACGAAAATCCTTCTCGTCGAATTTATATTGCTGCAACATAGTGCCCATGGCCCCATCCAGCACCAAAATCCGTTTTTTTAATATGTCTTCAATTTTTTCCATAATACAATTTACCCTTCAAAAAGGATGTAGTGAGATCAAGAAAAGTGCGTGTATACTTGTTGTATTCTTTTCGTTATCCTTCCCTTTTGGCAGGATTTACTGCTTCCTTCCCGAAAGTTGATACAGGAACAGGGTAGAATGTAGCACCTTCTCGAGGCCGAGGGTTGCTAAGGCTTCACAGGGTCCAATCCCTCCACCTTTCTTGATAACACTTTCAATTTATAAATGAACTGAATTGCAAAGAAACGGTACTCCTTAGTGAAAAGCAAAAAAAGGGGTTTAATTTTTAGAAAACCAACAATATAGGAACGGATTGATCCCTTAACCCGTTTTCATCGCTTACAGCCAATAATTTTAAAGCAACAATCCTCCCGATACTTCAATACGTTGTCCGTTGATCCACTTGGCATCCTCAGTGCACAAAAAAGCAACGACCCCACCAATATCATCAGGTTTTCCCATGCGACCCAATGCAGTAATATTGGCAATGGCAGTCCGTTTGTTTTCGTCCGTTTTGTTTACTCCTCCTGCAAAATCCGTTTCAACCCCACCTGGGGCCACAACATTCGCCCTTATTTTTCTACTGGCCAGTTCTTTTGCCTGATATCTCGTCAAGGTATCTATCGCAGCCTTCAAGGAGCCATACACCGAATAACCGGGGAATGAAAACCGTGCCAAACCACTGGAAATATTCACTATCCCACCTCCATCGGAAATGATGGGCAATAATTTTTGGGTCAAGAAAAAAGTGCCTTTAAAATGAATATCCACAAGGATATCGAACTGTTCCTCTGTTGTTTCAACAAGCGGCACATTGATCCCAATCCCGGCATTGTTGACCAAGAAATCGATTTTGGATGCATTGAAATGCGAGTCCAACACCTTTTTCACTTCATCTGCGAACGCCATAAATTTTCCACTCTTAGAGACATCCAGTTGAAGAGCATAAGCTTTCTGGTCCAACTTTTCTATTTCAGCTACGGTTTTATCCGCCTCCTCCTTATTGGATTTATAGGTTACGATAACGTCCAACCCCTTTTCTGCAAGTCGGATGGCCATATTTTCACCAAGACCCCGACTACCTCCTGTAACCAATGCTATTTTGCTATTTGCCATTGTTTTGATTTAATCCTGTCAAACAAAATTAATAGGTTGTGCCATCATCAAGCCATTTTTTAGATGTTTTTATATTAAAATCAAAAACACCCCCCAAAATTTCTTCTGGAAGGCATTTTCTCTTCTAAAAACTAATTTGTATTAATTAATGCTTTGTACCACTTCTTTTTTGGCTTCTTTTTTAGAACCATCAAATCCTTCAACTCCCCCTACGGTGGTGTACTTCATTACAAATCGTTTGTTTGGATTTATGATTTGATAGGCATATTGACACATCACGGCAGCTTCGTGGAACCCAGAAAGGATCAATTTCAGTTTTCCAGGGTACGTGTTGACATCTCCAATGGCAAACACGCCTGGAAGATTGGTCTGGTAATCTTTGGCATTGTTCACTTTGATGGCATTTTTCTCAATTTCCAAGCCCCAATTGCCCAATGGCCCCAATTTTGGTGACAACCCAAATAATGGTATAAAATAATCGGTTTCCACATAGGCTTGCTCTTTTTCTTCATCATTGAATTTTATGACCACCGCTTGCAAATGGTCCTTACCATGGATTTCCTTGACCTCAGCTTTCGTATACAATTGAATTTTGCCCAATTTGGCAAGTTCCCTTGCTTTTTCCACAGAATCTAGGGCACCACGAAATTCATTTCTTCGGTGTACCAAGGAAACTTCGGAGGCCACATCGGCCAAAAATATGGCCCAGTCCAATGCGGAATCGCCTCCACCGGAAATGACCACTTTTTTATCACGGAACTGTTCAGGGTCTTTGATCATATACTCCACCCCTTTACTTTCAAAAAGTCCAATATTTGGAATCATGGGCTTTCTAGGTTCAAAAGACCCCAATCCACCGGCGATTACCACTATAGGAGCGTGGTGCTGTGTTCCCTTGTTCGTGGTAACGATATAGGAGCCATCTTCTTGCCTGTCCAAAGTTTCTGCGCGTTCACCCAAGGTAAAACCAGGTTCAAAAGGTTTGATTTGCTCCATAAGGTTATCCACCAAGGTACCTGCCAAAATCTCGGGATAGGCAGGAATATCATAAATGGGCTTTTTTGGATAAATCTCAGCACATTGACCTCCCGGTTGGGGCAAGGCGTCTATTAAATGGCATTTTAGTTTAAGTAATCCCGCTTCAAAAACGGTGAACAGTCCTGTTGGACCTGCTCCGATGATAACGATATCTGTTTTGATCATAATTCTACTATTAATTTGGCCTATACTCCGATGGAGCTGACCATTTCATCCTTTCTTTAGCAATTCTTTTCCCTAGTGTTGATATTCATTTTGAATATCCAATATTATCTGACGGTGGTTCACCACTTCACCGATAACAATAATGGCAGGATTGGACAACTGCTGCTCCCTTGCCTTGTTCTCAATAGAAGCAACAGTGCCAATGCCTATTTTTTCGTTTTCCGTAGTGCCGTTCTGAATAATGGCCACTGGTATATTTTCTTTTCCTTCGTCTTTGAAGAGTCCCATGATTTCCTCCAATTTTGACATTCCCATAAGGATAATCACGGTTGCATTGGATTTTGCGGCCAGTGTTACGTCGTTGGACAGTTTATGTTCTTTGGTGGTTCCGGTTATCACCCAAAAACTTTCAGTCGCGCCTCTTTTGGTCACTGGGATATTTTGGGACGCAGGCACAGAAACACAGGATGAGATTCCTGGTACAACAGCGACTTCCACTCCGTATTTAGCTGCATGTTCCATTTCTTCAGCACCTCTGCCAAATACAAAAGGATCACCTCCTTTTAATCTGACCACCTGCAATCCTTGAGTGGCCCGCTCAACGATCAAATCATTGATTTGTTCTTGTTGGTACGAATAACATCCCTTGCGTTTGCCCACAAATATTTTCTCGTCAGTTGGGGCATATTCCAACAATTCCGGTGATACCAATGCATCATAAAGCACGACGTCCGCACTTTGCAGGACCTTGACCCCTTTTAGGGTAATCAAATCCACATCACCTGGACCTGCGCCCACGACCGTTAACTTTCCTCTATGCATGTTCCAACTCTAATTTTCTGAACGTTTCCAACCTGTCCAAAACGGTTTTGGCATCTTCCAAATACTTTTTTGCGAATGCTTCAGATGGTTCGTTCTTGTTCAATTGAAGAACCAGGTTTGCAAACCCGTCCTCAAAGGCTATTTTTCCTGTTTCCACATACAGTCTATCAAAATCCTTAATGATACTTGCATGGGTATTGGTCTTTACTTTTTCAGCTGTCAACAATGCTTTGGCAGAATTTACCATGGACTGATAGGCGTAATAGATACTTGCTGCCCACTTCCCTTCCCCGATGGCCTCTTCGGCATTTTCAATCTTCTCCTTACTATCAAAAAACAAGGTGGCCACCAAATCAACGATGACACCGGCACATTCCCCGATTCCTATCTCTTTTTTATATTTTTCTTCGTTGCCCCAATCGATAAAATCTTCTTGGGTAAGGTTGTCCACATTGGTCAACGGTTTTAGAAAATCATAAAAGTAATGCTGTCCTTTTTCCTCATAATAATCTGTGAATGACAAGCCTTTTCCATTGGCTTCAAAATCATCCAAAATAAGTCGAAGTGCTTGTGGTCCACGCTTGCTTGGAATTTTGGCCACTTTATCCGCAAATCTTGCCCTGCCATCACCATAGTTCCCTCCCCCCAACAATACCTGAAGGGCAGGGGCCACTAATTTATCCTTGGTCCTTATGGACATTCCTTGGAATCCGATGTGGGCCATATTGTGCTGTCCGCAAGCGTTCATACAGCCACTGATTTTTATCACTACATCGGGATTATTGATGTATTGGGGGTATTCTGCCTTGATCAACCTTTCCAATTCATCGGCTATTCCTGTACTACTAGCAATCCCCAAGTTACAGGTATCGGTTCCAGGACAGGCCGTAATATCCAAAGCCTTGTTGTAGCCAGCTTCGGCAAAACCCATTTTTCTCAGTTTTTGATAAAAGAAAGGAACCAATTCTTTCTTCACATAAGGAATCAATATGTTTTGTCTTAGCGACAAACGAATCTCGCCTGCGGCATAATCCTGCACCAACTTTGCCAATTCACGGGCCTTGTCGGTATAGAAATCGCCCAGAAGCACTTTAATCCCGATTGCTACATAACCTTCCTGTTTTTGAGGTACTAAGTTGGTGGATTTCCACTGCTCAAATGCTACTTGATCGTCTATTACAACTTTTGGGGTCTCAACCTCTGCAACTTTTACTTTTGGATACGCTTCAAAGCTGATGGGATAGGTTTTATGTGGTATGGCCAATTGTTCTTCCTCCAGTAACTTTTTGAAACCTTCCAGACCAATGTCTTTCAACAGAAATTTCATACGGGCTTTTGCCCTGCTTTTTCTTTCCCCATATCTATCAAACACCCGGATTACACCTTCCATTAAAGGGATAATTTTATCGGTCGGCAAGAAGTCATAAAGTTTATCCGCATGGCGTGGCTGCGAACCCAATCCACCGCCCAACATTACCTTAAAACCTCTTTCCCCTTTTTTTTCTTTGGCGATAAAACCAAGATCGTGCATATAAGAAAGTCCCGTATCAGCATCACTGGCGGAAAAGGAAACCTTGAATTTTCTTCCCATTTCCTGACCAATCGGGTTTCTTAGAAAGTATTCAAAAACAGCATGGGCATAGGGTGATACATCGAATGGTTCGTCAACATCAATTCCTGCGGTTTCGCTAGCGGTCACATTCCTGACCGTGTTCCCACAAGCTTCGCGAATAGTTACTTTATCCTTCTCCAGTTGCGCCCAAAGCTCAGGGGTGCGTTCCAAATCCACATAATGGATCTGGATATCCTGACGGGTCGTGATATGCAACCGTCCGCGGGAATATTCATCGGAAACATCGGCAATGCGGAGCAATTGATGGGAAGTCACCTTTCCATAAGGCAATTTGATACGTATCATTTGTACTCCGGGCTGGCGCTGTCCATAAATGCCACGCGCCAATCGAAGACTTCTGAACTTTTCTTCATCGATGTTGCCTCCCTTGAACTGATGAATTTTTCTCTCCAATTCAATAATATCCTTCTCAACAATCGGGTTTTCTATTTCTGTTCTAAAACTTTGCATAATCTAGTTTTCCTATCTTTTTTATAGGTTAATATGAAAAAACACTCCTAACCCAAACCGAACTACGGTGGAAATTATTCAATAAATCCCACGCCTGCTGTGTTGTTTGTTTTGCTATCAATCAAAATGAAGGAACCATTGGTACGGTGATCTTTGAACCTATCATAAAAAATAGGTTTGTTCAGTCTTAGTCGTACTTTGGCAATGTCATTCATTTGCAGGGAACTTACATTTTCTTCGATTCCCGAGTAATCAGGATGGATCTTATGTTCAATGGCATCAACCTTGGCCAGCACTTTGTTAACCCCATGCTGAAGCACGTACTTTCCTCCAGGGGCAAGACTGTCGCTATCCATCCACGACACCGTTGCCGTCAATTGTTTGTCCACGGTTGGCAAGTCTCCGGCCCGGACCAACATATCACCCCTACTCACGTTTACCTCATCTTCCAAAGTAATTGTTACCGAGGATCGTCTTGGTGCGGTTTTATACTGTTTGTTGTAAAAATAAATCGCCTTGATTCTGGAACGGGTCATGGAGGGCAACACCACAATTTCGTCGCCCACATTGAGCTCACCTCCGTACACTTTCCCCGCAAATCCCCGAAAATCATGGTAATCCTCAGTTTTCGGACGTATGACATACTGTACCGGAAACCGTGGGGTACCTGTATTGTAAACATCCCTTTGGTCCAGTTCTTCCAAATGTTCCAAGAGTGTCTGCCCTTTGTACCAAGGCGTGTTTTGGGAACGATTCACCACATTGTCCCCCTTGAGGGCGCTTACAGGAATAAAGGTGATATTTTGATCTTGATAATCCCTTTTCTTCATCAACTCCTCAAAATCGGTCTTGATGCTGTTATAGGTTTGCTCCGAAAAATCCACCAAGTCCATCTTGTTGATGGCCACGATCACATCTTTCACCCGCAATAAATTATTGATAAAGAAGTGGCGGTGCGTCTGTTCGATAACACCTTTTCTAGCATCTATCAGAATAATGGATGCTTGTGATGTTGATGCCCCTGTGACCATGTTACGTGTATATTCCACGTGGCCAGGTGTATCGGCTATAATGTAGCTTTTGGTTGCGGTGGAAAAGTAGATATGGGCCACATCGATGGTGATTCCCTGCTCTCTTTCCGCCACCAATCCGTCGGTAGCCAACGAAAAATCCAGGTAATCGTAGCCTTTTTGTTTACTGGTCCGTTCAATGGCCTCCAATTTATCGTCGGTCATTGATTTTGTATCGTACAATAACCTTCCGATCAAGGTACTTTTACCATCATCCACACTTCCTGCAGTTGCTATTTTTAAAACTTCCATTGCTTTTCCTATTAAAAGTATCCTTGTTGTTTGCGTTTTTCCATGGCTGCTTCGGAACGTTTGTCATCAATCCGGGCACCTCTTTCCGAAATTCTGGAATCCCTGATTTCCGCCACTACCTTATCAATGGTGTCTGCATAGGATTCTACCGCTGCGGTACAACTCATATCTCCAACGGTTCTAAAACGCACCATTCTTTCTTCCACCGGTTCATCATCTGCCCTAAAAACAACATCGTCCTCGGCGGACCAAATCAACCCATCGCGAAGAAAAGTATTCCTTTTGTGTGCAAAATAGATGGACGGTATTTCTATGTTTTCTTTTTGGATATAGCTCCAAACATCCAATTCGGTCCAATTACTTATCGGGAACACCCGTACATTTTGACCTATTTCAATTTCTCCGTTGAGCATATCGAACAATTCTGGCCGTTGGTTCTTTTCATCCCACTGGCCAAAATCATCCCGGACCGAAAAAATACGTTCCTTGGCCCGTGCTTTTTCTTCGTCCCTTCGTGCCCCTCCGATACAGGCATCAAATTTGAATTCTTCTATGGCATCCAACAACGTTGTGGTCTGCAACATATTTCTACTGGCGTATTTACCTGTTTCCTCCACTACTTTTCCTTCATCAATGGAGTCCTGGACATTACGCACAATCAGCTCCACTCCCAACTCTTTTACCAATTTATCCCTGAACTCAATAGTTTCGGGAAAGTTGTGGCCTGTGTCTATATGCATCAATGGAAATGGAATCTTGGCGGGCCAAAATGCTTTTTGGGCCAAACGCACCAAGGTTATGGAATCTTTCCCTCCGGAAAACAACAGTACGGGTTTTTCAAACTGTGCCGCTACTTCCCGCAATATGTAAATGGCTTCATGCTCCAGTGCATTTGCACTCGGTCTATCAGCACCATTCAAGGACTCCTTTTTTTTGATTTCTTCTGTGAGTGTACTCAATGTTCTATGTTTTTAAGGCTTATGCTCAAGGTGACAATTACTATGTATTAGGTATGCAAACCACATTCACGGTTGGCCAATACTTTTGTGGGATCGAAATACTTGTGCTCATTGGGCAATTGGTGTTGTTTTAAGTAAGCATCCAATTGAGTGTCACTCCAATGGTAAAATGGACTTACCTTAAGCACCCCATCCTTGCTCAAACTCAAAACATCCAATGAATCCCTAAGGGCTGTCTGACCTTTGCGCAGGTTCGTAAACCATACATCCGGCCCATGTTCTTCCATTGCCCTTCGGAATGGCTCCAACTTTACTTGCTCCGTAAATTCTTTGTGCAATGGATCATCTATTTGTGGAATGCCCATAACCGCATCACGATGTGCGGTAGTTTGCTTTGGGACATATAGTTTTATATTGAGTTCCAATCTGGCAATCAACTCTTCGGCATGTTTATAGGTCTGTGGGGTATTGTACCCTGTATCACACCATATTACCGGGATGTTCTTATCCACTTCGGTAACCGCATGAAGGATTGCGACTTCGTAGGGCCTAAAATTGGTCGTTACCACGGGTTTTTTACCATGACCAATGGCCCATGATATAATTTCCTGTGGTGGAATGCCCTTAAACTGGCGATTCAAATTTTGTATTTCTTCTTGAGTCAATGCCATAACCTTTATTTTTATTTACCCCATTTGATAGCGTTCCAAATCCTTTCATGAAAAAAATAAAGCACCATTTTAGTGACCAGTTCCACTAAGCCAATGGAGAATGCCAAACTAAGGGTTCCTGTTACAAGCCACGATATTATAATGGTATCCAACGTTCCAACGATTCTCCAACTTATGGATTTCACAATGCTTCTTTTGGGGCTTTCAGAAGTGTTGTCCTTTGTATAGGTGCTTTGTTGTTCGTCTCTTTTTATTATTAACTGATCAGTAATCATCACACTTTAGTTTATTACCCCATAGATTTAGTAGGGTTTTCAAAAGTATAATTTATTTCCAGAACAAAAAGCAAAATAGGCTCTAATTTGACTTTTACCCTATAGTTTTAGTAGATTAACGATGGAAAAGGATTGTTATTAAAAAATTCTTATTGATAAAGCTTTTATTTTTAGAAACTTTTAAAGTAAATCGGCAAGGGTATTGTTCCTGTAGACATCTAGAGCACTATCTCTTACCTGGAGCATTAATTTGTGCACGGAACATTCTTCCTCATCCGGACAGTCCTCACATTTTTCGTAGAAATTGAGACTAACGCAGGGCACCATGGCTATCGGTCCTTCCAGTACCCGCATCACGGTGGTCATAGGGATATCTTTCGGCTCTTTGATCAAATAATAGCCTCCCCCTTTTCCCTTTTTAGAGCCTAAAAAACCATTTCTTCGCAATGTCAACAAGATACTTTCCAAAAATTTTTGGGAAATATTCTCGTGCTTGGCAATCTCTGCAATTTGCACTGGTTCATTACCTTCCACTTTGGCAAGGTAGGTCAAGGCTTTTAATCCGTATTTTGTCTTCTTTGAGAGCATCACACGAATATAACGAAATTTAGCAATCCACTTTCCAAAAAATAGGTTGGCAACAACTTATCCCAATGCTTGTTCTATATCTGCAATAATATCATCAATATGCTCCAATCCTACGGAAATCCGGACCATACCATCGGAAATGCCCACTGATTCGCGTTCTTCTCTGGTAAGCTTGCTGTGCGTGGTGGATGCCGGGTGGGTCACAATACTCCTTGCATCTCCCAAATTGGCCGATAGGGACAATAGTTCAATGCTATCAAAAAACTTCCTTCCTGCCTCTAGTCCTCCCTTTACCTCAAAAGCGACCACACTGCCACCAGCCTTCATCTGTTTTTTGGCGATTTCGTACTTGGGATGTGATTTCAAGAATGGATATTTTACCCATTCAATCTTATCATGGTCTTCCAGATACGTTGCCAATTTCAGCGCATTTTCACAATGTCTGTCCACCCGAATGGCCAAGGTTTCCAAACTCCGGGACAACACCCATGCATTAAAAGGGGACAGGGCTGGCCCAGTGATACGTGAAAAACGGTACACCTTGTCCATCAAATCGCCGCTTCCTACCGTAATTCCTCCAAGTACCCTACCTTGACCATCCATTAATTTGGTTCCGGAGTGTATCACCAAATCCGCACCAAATTTTATGGGTTGTTGCAAATATGGCGTGGCAAAACAGTTGTCCACAATAAAAATGAGTCCGTGCTTTTTGGCAATTTTACCCAAAACTTCCAAATCCAGCACATCCACCCCTGGGTTGGTAGGTGTTTCCACATAAAGAATTTTGGAGTTGGGTTTGATCAACCCTTCAATCTTCGATAGGTCATTGGCATCAAAATAGCTGGTTTCAATGTTCCATTTGGGGAAAAACTGGGTAAACAAACTATGGGTAGAGCCAAAAATGCTCTTGGACGATATCACATGGTCACCTGCACACAACAGAGCGGCCAAAGTAGAAAATACGGCGGCCATTCCAGATGCGTAAGCAAAACCATCGTCCGCACCTTCCATTTTGCAAACCTTCTCGATCAACTCGGAAGAATTTGGGTTGGAATATCTGGAATAAATATTTCGTTCCTTCTCTTCGGCGAAGGATGCCCTCATATCCTCTGCATCTTCAAAGACAAAGCTTGATGTCATGTATATGGGACTGGAATGCTCCAAATTTTGACTGCGCTCCATTTGCGTTCGTATCGCTTCTGTTTCGAATTGCTTGTCTTTCTTGCTCATATCTTTTCCGCTATTCTTAAAATATCACCAAAAACCCCTCTTGCCGTGACCGC
>CEVF01154558.1_pt1 | contig 11124 bp, 10 predicted proteins | sample 356441 | NCBI WGS metagenome assembly CEVF01 (sample SAMEA2622765, study PRJEB7988) | marine metagenome | biome: marine biome (ENVO:00000447); feature: surface water layer (ENVO:00002042); material: "saline water (ENVO:00002010), including plankton (ENVO:xxxxxxxx)" | depth 5 m
GTCGAACCCGGCAGCCGCAAACCGCGATTTCAGGCCAGGGGCCTTTTCAGCCGCGGCAGCATAGGCTCGTGCGATGTTCTGATAGATGCTTTCGGACATGACCAAGCCTCCTCGTCGCCCTTTGCCATTTAAAGCGGACAGTCCTTGCGGAAGTTCGGCGCGCGCTTCTCTCGGTGCGACAGCACCCCTTCCTTCACGTCCTCGCTCATGAAACCGAGCATTTCCAGAGCAGTCGAAGCATCGAAGATCGGTCCGGCCTGACGCAGCCAGTTGTTCAGCGAGTACTTGGTCCAGCGAATGGCGCTTTGCGAGCCGTTGGCCAGTTCGACGGCCGTATCCAAGGCGATCTGCTGCAGTTCGTCATCCTCGACGCACATGGAAACCAGTCCGATGCGCTCGGCCTCTTCTCCGGACACGGGCTTGCAGGTCATCAGGTAGTATTTCGCCTTGGCCATCGAGGTCAGCAACGGCCAGATGATTGCGGCGACATCGCCGGCAGCAACCCCGAGGCGCGGGTGGCCATCGACGATCTTGGCCCGTTTGCCGGCGATCGAGATGTCGGCGAGAATGGCCACGACAAGCCCCGCACCGGCGGCGGGGCCGTTGATGGCGGAAATGATCGGCTTGTTGCAGTTGATGATGTTGTAGACGAGGTCCTTGGCCTCTTTCCACGTCTTCATGATCTCGTGCGAATTGCCGATCATGCTTTCGATCAGGCTGAAATCGCCGCCGGCCGAGAATGCCTTGCCCGCGCCGGTCACGATGACCGCATTGATGTCGGGGTCACGGTCGATATCGATCCACATATCCGTCATCTGGGTGTGGGTTTCGGCGTCCACGGAATTGAAGGTCTCGGGTCGGTCGAACGTGATGCGCAGCACGCGATCTGCAGGATAGTCAAATTTCAGTTTGTTGTATTTTGCATAACGCTCCGACATGGTTCTTCTCCTCCTCAGGATATGGGCGTGGGGTCAGCCAGGCAGTCCGAGGACGGCCTTGGACAGGATGTTTCGCTGGATTTCGTTCGATCCACCGTAGATCGTGGTGGGTCTGGCTTTGTAGAAGCTCGCAAGGACATCGACACTTACGTTGCCGACCTGAAGCGGGCCAATGGTGCCGCCATCGGGTCCGGCCGCCTCGATCATCAGCTCGGTTATGCGCTGAAAGCACTCGGTCACCCAGATTTTGAGCATCGAGACATCCGCGCCCAGCGTTTCGCCTCGCTTGAGCTGGTCTGCAAAACGGGCGTAGAGCGCGGCGTGATCTTCAACATCGAGCGCAGCCTGGGCGAAACGGTCTCGAAAAACCGGATCGTCGAAAGCGCCTCGGCCTCGGGCGAAACTTTCAAGCTGACCCAGAGCGTTCTGCGCCAGGCTTGGCGAGCCGATGAAGATGCGCTCGAAGCTCAGGAGCGCCTTGGCCATGGTCCAGCCCTTGTTCAGCTCTCCGACAAGGTTTTCGCGGGGGGTGCGGGCATTGTCGAAGAAGACCTCGCAGAACTCGGTCTCGCCCGACAGGGTGCGGATCGTGCGGACCTCGATGCCGGGCTGATCCATCGGTACCAGAAGGAAGCTGATGCCCTGCTGTTTCTTCGGCGTCTTGGGATCGGTGCGCACCAGCATGAATATGTGGGTGGAGTCATGCGCCATCGTGGTCCAGATCTTCTGGCCATTGATCACGAAATCGTCGCCGTCGATCTCGGCCCGCGTGCGCAGGTTGGCCAGATCGGACCCGGCACCGGGTTCCGAGTAGCCCTGGCACCAGATGTCTTCGCAGCTGAGAATTCTCGGAAGCCAATAGTCCTTTTGTTTCTGGGTACCGAACTTGATGATCAGAGGGCCGACCATCTGCACGCCCATATCTCGCCCGCGGTTCACGCCCCAGCGTTGCTGCTCTTCGTAGAAGATCAGCAGCTTGGCCGCATCCAGCCCCATGCCGCCATATTCCGTGGGCCAGGCCGGCGCGACCCATCCTTTGGCGTACAGCTTGCGATGCCAATGCTCGATCTCGGCAAACTTGGGACGATGCGGCAGGTGGCGCAGTTCTTCGGGATATTCGGTTTCGAAGAACTGGCGGACTTCCTTGCGGAACTCCTCATCGGTCATGGCGTTCCAGTCGGTCATTGCGCTTCCCCTCCCTCTTCGCGCGCCTCAAACCAGAGCCGCCTGTGATAGGCGTCGTCGCCCAGCCAGGCGGACAGCACCAGTGCCCGATTCAGGTAAAGTCCGATATCGAATTCATCGGTGTAACCGACCGCTCCGTGCAGCTGGATCGCGTCCCGCGTGATCTTCTTGGCGGCCGTGACCGCGCGGGCCTTGGCGCGGCTGGCAAGCCGGGCGCGAATCTTCGGATCGGCCTCGCTATCCATCCGTGCCAGAGCTTCGTGCACACCCGCCTGTGCGACCTCGCGCATGACATGCAGATCGACGACGCGGTGCTGAATGACCTGGAACGACCCGATCGGCTTATCGAACTGCTCGCGGGTCTTCACGTATTCCAGGACGATTTCCAAGGCACGGTCGCTGAGCCCGACCAGTTCAGCGGCAGCAAGCGCCGTCGCATCGCTGACCGCCTCGGTCAGCGCAGCCCGAACCGCTTCGCCGCTGGCCAGTTCCTCGGCTGGTGTGTCCGAAAAAGAAAGTTCGCCCATGGCGCTGCCATCCGCCTGAACGCGGTTTTCAATGGCAAGCCCGTCCGCTCCTGCCTCAGCCAGGACAAGAAACGGGCCATTGTCACCCTCGGCAAGCACCAGAAAGCCCTGCGCGCCGGCGGCACCAACCACCCAGGCCTTGCTGCCGGACAACTTTCCGCCCGTGTATCGGCAGCTTGCCCCGGTCGGTCCGCCGTTCGGGCCGCGTTCCTGCCAGGCCACGGCCAGGACGGCCTCGCCGCCGATGAGCTGCGCCATCTTCGGATGATCCGGACAAAGACGGCGCAGAAGGCCGAGGCTCAGACCGACTGTCACCACGACCGGTTCAGGGGCAATCACGCGGCCCACCTCCTCTGCGATGACGCCCCCGGCGGCGAGGCCCATGCCAAGACCTCCGATATCTTCAGGCACCGCCACGCCGAAAACGCCGGCCTCGGCCAGTTTCCGGACAATTTCCGGGTCAAAGTCGCCACCGGCATCCCGGAGTTTCCTGGATCGTCCACTTCCGCCCGCCCGGTCGAACAGAGTGCGTACGCTTTCGCGCAACAAGCGGAGATCTTCTTGGTCGCTGGATAGCATGTCAGTCCATGTCATTCTGTTTTCGCAGGATCATCACCGGGGTGTCGGTTGAAAAAACCACCTCACCCTTGGGATTTCTTGCGCTGAGTGTATAGTTCAAGACACCTCTGTCGGGCTTGCTTCTGGACGGCGTAACAGAGTTGACTGTCATCTCGATATCAAGGGCTTCATCCGGGTGCACGGGTCGCAACCAGCGCAGATTGTCGAGGCCGATGCCGCCGATATTGGCAGCATCGACCATCATTTCCGTCATCACCGGCTTGAAGACTTCCAGCAGCGTCTGAAAGCCCGAGGCGATCAGGCCACCGTGAATTGCGGCCGCATAGTCTTCGTCCGTGTGCAGCCGTTGCGGATCCCACTGGCGTGCGAACGCCTTTATTGAATCGGCGCTCATCGGGGCACTGCGAAAGCGAAACACCTGCCCAGGCGTGAAATCCTCCAGATACTTCACGTGGCTTCCTCCTTTGCGAAACCGGAATCGTATCCGCTCGCATCCCTGGAAATCCGAATGCGGTTGAACTCTTCCAGTTTCGGGTAGGTTGCCTTGAAGGCCGTCAGGAATTCCGCGATCGGTGCGTCGAAATAAAGCCCCCTGTCGTTCACATATTCCATGTGGCGCTGGTTCTCTTCGTCGAACTCGTGGAACAAGGCATCGTGATACCCGTCAAAGATCAAAGGCTTGACCCCAAATCTTTCGCACAGTTCCATGTTGAACGCGGGTGTGACCTTGTAGGGTTCTCCGTCCAGCCACAACTGGACATAGCCGTGATAGATAAACAGGTCGGTCCCCATCAACTCCTGCAGCTTGGGCGTATTCAGATGGTTGCGAACATCCGCAAACCCCAGAGCGGCGGGGATACCAACGGCGCGAAGACAAGCGGCCAGCAGGATTGCTTTGGGAACGCAAAACGCCGCTTCTGCTCCGGCGATCTTGCTGGCGCGGTAGGATTCTTCATCCAACGCGAAACAATAGGGATCATACCGGATGTCGTCGCGAACCGCCTCGAAAAGGCGGATCGCCTTGTCTCGATCGGTCGCATCCGCGGGAAGATCACGCAAAGCCGAAGTCACGAAACCCTGCACTTCCAGACTGTCGCTCTCAACAAAGTGCGACGGCAGGACGAAGCGCTCGGCATCCGCTGGCAGACCGACATTGGACTCAGTCATCGGACTCACCTCTGTTTTTCTAACAAGTGTTAGATTAAAGGCTAGGGACTGGCTCGTCAACGGGGATTATTCCGTCTCCGGCCCGGGCGCGCCATAGCGCGCATTGTCCTCTCCCAGGGCTGCCGCGCGTCCTGCCGATCCGGCAGGAGAGCGGAATGCAGGCACGATCGGCAATGGCAATGCAGGGACCTTCCGACCCGATATGTTCAATTGCCTCTCGAACACGCCGCGCGCCGTGAAGTGCGGGTCCGCCGCCGCCTCGGCCGGCGTTTTCACAACCGAACAGCAACAATCGGCCGCGGCCAGCAAAGGCTCCCAATGGGTCGAGGGCTGGTCGCCTAGACGGCGCGCGACTTCCGCGGCGCAAGCGATGGGGTCGCTCCAGTCATCGCGAAGATCCTGCGGCTGGCCGATGACATCGCAGAACGCTTGCCAGAACTTCTCTTCCAACGCACCAACGGCGATCTGCCGGCCATCCGCAGCCGTATACAGCCGATAACGGGCCAGCCCGCCGGTCAATCGACCAGAGGCGTTCCGCGTCTCCTGACCGGAAATCACGCCTTCGGCATGAGCCCAGTAGGCAAAGGCAAACGCCCCCTCTGACATGGCGATATCCAGATGCGTCCCCCGACCGCTTGCCTGTCGCGCGATCAGGGCCAGCAGGATATTCACCACAGCCGGATAGGTCCCGCCCCCGATATCGGCGATCAGGCCGAAAGGCATTGTCGGGTCATCATCCGGCCCCCGACTCAGCGACAGGATACCAGCATCGCCCACGTAGTTGAGATCGTGCCCGGCAACCGCAGCTTTCGGGCCGGTCTGGCCATAGCCGGTAATCGAACAGTAGATGAGACCCGGATTGATCTCGCGCACGGTATCGTATCCCAGGCCGAGCCGGTCCATCACACCGGGGCGGAACTGCTCCACCAGAACGTCGGCCTTTTCGAGCAAAGGGCGCAGAACATCCATTGCGTCCTTTGACTTGAGGTCGATTGCCACCGATCGCTTGCCGTGATTCAAAACAGCGAAGCCAATGCTCTCACCGTCTATCTTCGGCGCGGTCAGCCGCGCGTCCTCACCCGTCCCGGGCCGCTCGAACTTTATCACTTCGGCCCCGGCCTCGGACAGCATGAGCGTGGCCATCGGGCCGGGAAGCAGGGTGCTGAAATCCAGCACGAGAATATCCTTGAGCGGTTGAGTCATCTTCTGTTCCTCACGCGAAGCGCGCGGCACCGTTGTTCAGAACCACCAAGTCGCGGGCCGGGATCGAAGCGCGGAACCGGGCCTCGCCGCCCTCTTCCCAGATTTCGAACCGCACGGTTTCACCGGGATAGACCGGGGCGGAAAACCGCACATCCAGCCCGACAAGCCGGGCTGCGTCATAATCGAGCAGCGACTTGAGGATCGCCCGAGCCGCCAGACCGTAGGTCGCAAGGCCGTGCAGGATCGGACGATCGAACCCGGCGGAACGCGCCACATCCGGATCGGCATGAAGCGGATTGAAGTCGCCGCTGAGGCGATAAATCAGCGCCTGCCGCGGCAGGGTCTCGATATCGCAGACATGATCGGGCGCGCGGTCGGGCAGCGCGGCAGGTGCCGGGCCGGGCCTGTTTTCGCCGCCAAAGCCGCCGTCTCCCCGGCAGAAGGCCGACATGGCCACGCGCGCCAACCTGTCACCGCTGTTCGCGTCTATGATGTCGCGGCTCTGGTAGATCACCGCGCCCTTGCCTTCGCCCTTGTCGGAAATGAAATCGATCCGGCTGCGGCCGATGATGCTGCCCTTCACCGGCAGCGGCTTGTAGATGTCCAGCCACTGCTCGCCGTGCAGCACTTTCTGCCAGTTCACGCCAGTCCTTGGATCGCGCAGCCAGAAGCCCGGATACCCCATTGTGACAGCCATCGAGGGAACCGCCTTGAGCCCGTCCTCATAGACATAGGCCAGTTCCTTCTTGTCGGTCGGGTCCTCGCCGAACCCAAGGCCGAGCGCATAGAGAATGGTATCCCGCTCGGTCAGCGTCTGTTCGATCTCCTCAAATTCCCAGTGCGACAGCGCTTCGAAATCCAACGGCATGGTTCCCCTCCTTGTTAACCTTCAGAGCGTGTTTTGCGACCCAAGAATTGCCGTGACCTGACTGGACAGCACACCGCCGTTACCATGCGCGAGGGCCAGATCGACACCGTTCAACTGAATGCCGGGGGCATCGCCACGGATCTGGCGCGCTGCCTCGATCACGGTGAATATGCCGTACATGCCGGGATGCACGCAGGACAGACCCCCACCATTCGTGTTCACCGGCAAGACACCGCCAGGCGCGATGCGCCCGCCTTCGACGAAGGCCCCACCCTCGCCCTTGGCGCAAAAGCCGAGATCTTCGAGAAACAGGATCGTGTTGATGGTGAACGCATCATAAAGTTCGACCGCCTGGATGTCCGAAGGCGACACGCCCGCTGCGGCAAATGCGCGTGCGCCCGACTTGCGGGCTGCAGTCACGGTGAAATCCTTCATCTGCGAAATCTGCCGGTGCGAGCTTTCCGCCGCGCTGCCCAAAACGTAAACCGGGGCCTTCGGGAAGTCTCGCGCGCGTTCGGCGCGAACCATCACGATCGCACCGCCGCCATCGGTGACCAGGCAGCAGTCGCGCACGGTCAGCGGATCACCCACCATACGCGCGGCCAGAACATCCTCGCGGCTGAGCGGGCCGCGCTCGAACGCCTCCGGGTTGGCGCGTGCCCAGGCCCGCGCGGCCACGGCCACATCGGCCAGTTGTTCGCGGGTGGTGCCATATTCGTACATATGCCGGGCCGCCGCCATCGCGTAGGCGGAAATGGGATAGCGTGGATTGTAGGGTGCCTCATAGGCGGGTGGACGCGAGGCCGTCACCAGCTTGCCCGACGCCGTGCGCTGGTTGGATCCATAAACGATCAGCGCCACATCACACAGACCGGCCTCCAGTGCCATTGTCGCGGAGGTCAGGTAATTCACGAAGGACGATCCGCCCGTCATGGTGCTGTCAAGAAACCGGGGCTCGATGCCCAGATACTCGGCCGCCATGAGCCCCGGCATGCTGTCTTCCATCATGGTGCAGAACAGGCCATCCACGTCGGACAGTTTCAGCCCGGCATCGTCCAGGGCCGCAAGCGCGGACTGCGCCATGACCTCGTAGGCGGTCAGCCCGTGCGCCTCGCCAAAACCGGCGTGACCGGTGCCGACAATGGCGGATTTTCCCCGAAGATTGCCGGTCATGGCCTATTCCTCCGCTGGTCTGAACAGCACGGCCGGCTCGCCCTCGGCCTCGCCCACGAAAGCCTTCACTTCCATATCAATGACAACGTCATCGGGGGCTATGTTCTCGACCCGGCTCATCATCCGGACGCCCTCTTCCAGTTCGACCATGCACAGGTTGTAGTCGCCGCCGCGTTCGGGCTTGCGGCGCACTGTGGTGGTGGTGTGTACCCGCCCCCTGCCGCTGGCCCGTTGCCAGGAGATCGCGGTCCCGTGACACCACGGGCACACGACCCTGGGAAAGAAATGATAGGCCCCGCAGTCATCGCATCTGGGCAACAGGATTTCCTGATTGGCGAGTGCGTTCCGGAATACTTTGTCCGGCCCTGCCGCGTCTGTCATTGTTGACCGTTCCCTCTGCCGATCTGGTCGAAAACTGTGGCTATTGATCTTGTTTCTAACAGATGTTAGAATTTGTCAAGTCCCTTGGAATACCCAGCGAACAGGTCATGTCAGACACGAACTCAGCCCCCCTCTCCGGAAAACTCGTCATCGCCCTCGAACAGGCAGTGGCGGCACCTTTCTGCTCATCGCGGCTGGCAGATGCCGGTGCGAGGGTGATCAAGGTCGAACGCAAGGGCACGGGCGATTTCGCGCGCAGTTACGACAGCGCCGCGAACGGCGAAAGCGCCTATTTCACATGGCTGAACCGGGGCAAGGAATCGGTCGCGCTGGATATCAAGGCTGACGAAGACCGGGAGATCCTGCTGAGAATGCTGGAAAACGCGGACGTGTTTATTCAGAACCTGCTGCCGGGTGCTTTGGCCAGGCTGGGTCTGAATTCGGCGCGCTTGCGAGAGAAGTTCCCGCGCCTCGTGACCTGCGACATCACCGGATACGGCGAAGACGGCCCGATGCGCAACGCCAAGGCCTACGACCTTCTGGTGCAATGCGAGAGCGGCCTGGCATCGGTGACGGGCACACCTGAAGGGCCAGGTCGGGTTGGCGTCTCGGTCTGCGATATCGCCACGGGCATGACCGCCCATGCGGCGATCTGCGAAGCCTTGGTTCAACGCGATCGCACCGGCAAGGGCAGCGGCGTTTCAGTGGCCATGTTCGATGTGATGGCGGACTGGATGGCGGTGCCCCTGCTCTATCACGATTATCTGGGCAAACCGACACCCCGTGTCGGGCTGAACCACACGGTCATCTGTCCTTACGGGGCCTATGAGTGCAAGGACGGTGAGCTTGTCGTCATTACCGTGCAGCACAGCGGCGAATGGCAACGGTTCTGTGAGCACATACTTGGCGACGCGGATCTGGCAACAGACCCGCGGTTTCATGACAACACGGCACGAATAGACAACAAGCCCGCGCTCGAAGGGCTCATCAGGGCGGTGTTCGGCTCTCATGACCGCGCCACGATGCTGGAACGCCTGGCGGCGGCAGGCATCGCATCGGGGGCCGTCAATGACGTGGCTTCCCTGTCCGTGCACCCGCAACTCGACCGATCCACCATCGACACTCCCTCCGGTCAAATCAGCCTCCCGATGCCGCCGATTCGGCGCAGCGGCGGCCCAGCAACCCTGGGCCCCTGCCCGGCCTTCGATGCGGACGGCAAGGCCATCCGCGCCGAGTTCGCCCCTCATTCAAAGACTGGAAATCCATGTAAATGACCGCTTCGAAAAAGCCCGGGATCCTTGACGGCGTGAAGGTTGTCGATCTCACTTCCGTGGTTTTCGGACCTTTGGCCACGCAAATGTTGGGTGATCTGGGGGCCGATGTAATCAAGGTCGAAGGCCCCGAAGGCGATCTCTTGCGCCAGGTCCAGCCGTCACGCAACAAGCTGATGGGTGCTGCCTTCCTGGGCACCAACCGCAACAAGCGCAGTGTTGTGCTCGACCTGAAAACGCAGACCGGCCGCGACCGGCTGCGCGAGTTGCTCTCCGATGCCGACGTGATGATTTCAAGCATCCGGCCCGCGGCGCTTGCGCGCCTGTCGCTTGATCCCGGAACCTTGCGCCTGGAGAATCCGAAGCTGATCACGGTATCCGCCACCGGCTTCGGTCAGGACGGGCCCTACGCCGCGAAACCTGCCTATGACGATATCGTTCAGGCGGTTTCGGGCCTCGCCAGCCTGGCAACATTGCGCGATCCAGACGCCGTACCCGCCTATGCCCCAACGATCCTGGCCGACAAGCTGGGCGGTGTAACAGCCGCCTATGCGATCATGGCCGCGCTGTTCCACCGCGAGCGCACAGGCGAGGCTCAGCATGTCGAGGTGCCGATGTTTGAAACGCTGACGGCGTTCCTGTTGATCGAACATATGGATGGAGCCACATTCGAGGACATCCCTCGGGATTTCGGCTATGCGCGTATGCTGGTCCCGCACCGCCGTCCGGTTCGGACTGCGGACGGCTATATCACGATCCTGCCATATACCAATGTGCAATGGGCGCGGTTCTTCAAGGCAGTCGACCGGAACGACATGATTGACCATCCTTGGGTCACCGATATGGATGCCCGCAGCCGCAACATCGGTGCGGTATATGATATGGTGGCAGAACTTGCACTGACACGGACAACAGATGACTGGCTTGACCTGATGGAGCAGGCAGACATCCCCGCCATGCCGGTGCGCAATCTGTCGGAATTGCCGAACGATCCCCATCTTGCCGCGATCGGGTTTTTCCAGCGGATCGAGCACCCGACCGAAGGTTCGATCTGGACAACAAAGCCACCGATCCGGTTCTCTGCCACACCGGCCCGCTCAGACCTCCGCCCGGCCCCCCGGCTCGGTGAGCATACCGACGAAATACTGGGGCCGGACGGGGACTGATCCCGCCCGGCACGCCCGATGCAGAACCCGGTCAGATGTCCATGGAGAGGGCGATCAGTTCTTTCATGACCTCGTTGATGCCGCAGGAAATCATCTGGACCCCTGCTGGCATAGAGGTGCCGACGACTTCGCTGCACCGCCTGACCTCGACAATCGGACTGCGCATTCAAATCACACCGGCGCTCAGATTTTCTCGGTCAGTTCCGGCACCGCGTCGAAAAGGTCCGCCACCAGCCCGTAATCGGCGACCTGGAAGATCGGGGCCTCCTCGTCCTTGTTGATGGCGACGATCACCTTGCTGTCCTTCATCCCCGCAAGGTGCTGGATCGCGCCGGAAATGCCCACGGCCACATAGAGGTCCGGCGCCACGACCTTGCCGGTCTGGCCCACCTGCCAGTCGTTCGGCGCATAGCCCGAATCGACCGCCGCGCGCGAGGCGCCCACGGCCGCGCCGAGCTTGTCCGCCAGCTTCTCGATCAGCGCGAAATCCTCCCTGGAGCCGACACCGCGCCCGCCCGAGACGACCACGCCCGCCGAGGTCAGGTCCGGCCGGTCCGAGGCCGCCACCTTGTCCTCGACCCATTCCGAAAGGCCGGGATTTTCCGCCGCGCCGATGGTCTCGACCGGGGCCGGGGCCTGCTCGCCCGCCGCGTCGAAGGTCGAGGT
>CEVF01019379.1_pt1 | contig 11114 bp, 9 predicted proteins | sample 356441 | NCBI WGS metagenome assembly CEVF01 (sample SAMEA2622765, study PRJEB7988) | marine metagenome | biome: marine biome (ENVO:00000447); feature: surface water layer (ENVO:00002042); material: "saline water (ENVO:00002010), including plankton (ENVO:xxxxxxxx)" | depth 5 m
AGCGTGCAAAAGTATTCAAAATGTAAATAATGATAATGAATTAGAGGATCTCAGAATATCTCTAATCGGGAAGAAAGGAAGATTATCAAATATTTTAAAAAATATGGGTAATTTATCCGAAGAAGATAGACCTATAATTGGACAAAAGGCAAATATTCTTAAAAATAAACTTATTAATGTTATTGGAGAAAGAAAAGAAGAATTAGATCAAGATGCTTTAAGAATACAGATAAAGAACGAAAAACTAGATGTAACAATACCTCCATTAAGTAATAATAAAGGAAATAGACATCCACTTATCTCTACTCAAGATGAGATTATTGATATTTTTTGTGGATTAGGGTATTCAGTTGAAAGTGGTCCTGAAATTGAGAGCGATTTTTATAATTTTGAATCTTTAAATATTCCAAAGAATCATCCTGCAAGAGATATGCAAGATACTTTTTACTTAAAAAATAATCTTCTCTTAAGAACTCATACATCGCCTGTTCAAATAAGATTTCTGGAGAGGAACCCACCCCCAGTAAGAATAATTGCTCCTGGTCGTGTTTACAGGAGAGATGCGGTTGATGCTACTCATTCACCTGTTTTTAATCAGGTTGAAGTCTTATGTCTTGATCAAGGTATAAATTTTGCTGATCTCAGAGGAACAGTTTTAACTTTTCTGAACACTTTCTTTGGAGATTTACCAGTAAGATTTAGAGCTAGTTATTTTCCATTTACTGAGCCTTCTGCTGAGGTGGATGTAAAGTGGAAAGGAAAATGGTTAGAAGTGATGGGTTGTGGAATGGTTGACCCAATGGTATTGGATAAATTAGGTATAGATTCAGAAAAATGGACAGGATTTGCAGCAGGACTCGGTGTCGAAAGATTTTGCATGGTACGACATCAGATTGATGATATAAGAAGATTCTATACAAATGATCTTCGTTTTTTAGAGCAGTTCTAGCAATTTAAATCTCTATAAAGTTAGCTTTTATTAAACTAAGTAGTTTAAAGTATATGTAGTCGAAATTTATTGTTTGGTTCGTAAAGCTGGCCTAATAGTTAATGACGGAAAAGAATTAGCTGTAAAGACTGCTATTTCTGTTCAAAAGAAGTTGGAAAATTCCAATTATGATGTCGTCAGAGTAAGTAGTTCTGGGGGTATGGTTGGTTTCGCCAATCCTGATCAGCACGTTAGACCTCTAGGCTATTCAAATTGTGTACCAGATGGTTTTAATTCTGAGATGGAATTTGCGATAGTTCTTGGTGGTGATGGAACAGTTTTATCTGCCGCTCGACAAACCGCTCCAGCAAAAATACCAATTCTTACAATAAATACAGGTCATTTGGGCTTTTTAGCCGAAGCTTATTTGGCGAATCTAGAAGATGCTATAGAAAAGTTAATTGAAGGTATATGGGAAATTGAAGAGAGAAATAGTTTAGTTATTAGTGTTATGCGGAATCAGCAAAGGAGATGGGAATCGCTATGCCTAAATGAGATGGCTTTGCATCGAGAGCCTCTTACAAGTATGTGTCATTTTGAAATTTCAATTGGGAAGCATGCCCCAGTAGATATATCAGCAGATGGGGTTATACTATCTACCCCTACTGGCTCCACTGCATATTCTTTAAGTGCAGGAGGACCTGTTATTACGCCTGACTGTCCTGTTGTCCAATTAACGCCAATAGCCCCTCACTCATTGGCTTCAAGAGCTTTAGTTTTCAATGATTCTGAGCCAGTAACTGTTTTCCCTGCAACGCCAGAAAGGTTAATTATGGTGGTTGATGGTAATGCTGGATGTTATGTCTGGCCCGAAGATAGAGTTTTAATAAGAAAAAGTAAGCATCCAGTAAGATTTATAAGACTTGAAGATCATGAATTCTTTCAAGTCCTAAGAAATAAATTAGGTTGGGGACTCCCTCATGTCGCAAAGCCTGATAAGTAATTTCTTTACATTAACTTTTTACCCTTTATCAAGAAGACAGGATTATTAGGTTCGAATCTCGTCCCCTCAGAAATACTAATACCTTTAAATGTCTGAATAAGGTTTAAATTAACCTCATATTTTAATTCTTCGAAAATCTTTTGAATTTCTTGTAGAACTTCATAAGTAACTAAAGGTATAACTATGATATCTCCTTTGTTAAGTATGGAAGTTAGTTTTTTAATTATAAAAATTTTTGTAAGTTTATTACATCCCCCAATTACAATTCTATTTGGTTCTCCTAGGTCTTCTGAGAATCCAAGCTCAAGTAATTCTTTAATATCTTTTTCAAAAATCTTTGAAGGAATTACGTCCAGTCTTTTTGCATTCTCCGAAATCATCTCTTTTGTACCAAATCTTTTATCAATTGCAACAAGTTTTAGTTTGGGTCTAAGTTTTAATGCTTCTAAACCAATTGTCCCACTCCCAGCACCTATATCCCATAAAGTTCCTTCTTCAGGTAATTCTAAATCAGCCAAAATTTGAATTCGGATTTCTCTTTTTGTTATCAAATTTGGTCTATCGGAAAAAGTCTTAAAAAGATTATCTTTTAAACCAAATAGTGGGTACTTTTCAATATATGAATGTGAATCGCTTTTAGATAAAACCACCAAGTTCAAGTCTGAGATATCTTCAGGCGGCTTTTCAATGATTTTAATCATTCTTATTTTTTCATTTTCATGACCTAGATTTTCAAAAACCCAAAATTCATAATAACTTTCTAATTGAAGTTCTATTAGATTTTTTCTAATAAGATTAAGTCCATTATTCTTTGAGTCTGGAATAATTACTAAAGTGGGCACTTTTAATTTTAATAGTCTGATTAATTCATTTGAATCTCTTCCATGGATACTAGTACAATTTACATTCTGCCAAGGCTTCTTTAATTTGCTAAATGCCATTTGAAGACAAGTATTTGATGGGTAGAAAAGTAATTCATTTTTTGAAAAATTGTCCAGTAGAACTCTTCCTATTCCGTACCATAGAGGATCTCCTCTAGAGATTAATATTGCATCCATTTTGCAATTCTTTAACCAATCAATTAATTTAAAATCACTATTACTTTTGTACAAAGTTTTTTTATCAATGGAGTCGTTAAACCAATCTTTTAATTCCTCGAAATAACTTTTTGGTATTGCAATATTTCTAGTTTTTAATAATAGTTCTTGGATGATTAATGATAAATCCTGGAATTTTGAAGAATTAATTCCTACTACATGGATTTTTCTCTGTTGTCTTTCCATAAAACTTTAAATAGTATAAATTGTCTTAAAAATTTGAATGTGTAATTAAATTATCCTATTATTAAGCGAGTCAATAATAAAGATACTTCTTGATAGATAGAAGAACCAGATTACACGAATTGTTATTAGCACTTATAAAAAAAGCTGCTGATTTTGAACTTATTGAGGATCATTCTGATGATATTAATTCAGGTATTTTTAACACAAAAACTGAAGATTTCTCAAAAGTAATCGAAAAAAATCGTAAAATACTTAAGAAGTATCAATCTCTTATTAGATCTGCTGTAACTCTAGACGCCTTAATGGATTCAGAAAATGATGAAAACTACAAAATCAACAAAATCAATAAATAAAACTTTGCTAAATATCACTTTTTCGTTATTCATGATAACAATATTGATCATTTCTCCATTGCGTGCTTTCGCTGAAATAGCTGAAACTGAAATAAATGGTGAAATGATTAATGCCAGTAGTGAATTCTTAAGGGATTTAGATTATGAAACATGGCAATTAGTCGCTTATAAATCACCCATAAATCAAAATAAGCTTACATTAAGAGTTATTGGTTATCCAGGGAGTCTAAGAATCGACCATCCTTTAAATTTGAATGTTGAATCAGGTAGAAAAAGATGGTACTTGGAGGATACAACACTTTTAAATGACGATCTCGCAAAAGATAGTAGACAAGCTGCTGCAGAATTTAATTTAGATCAGTTGATTCAAGATATTTCTCAAAATAGGCCATTAAGACTTTCTCTCGCAGGGGTTTTTTCAGAATTACCAGTTCCCCCATTTCTAGTCAAAGAATGGAGGTCTATTGATTAAAAAACTTTAGATCATGAATAATGTTGAGGCTACAAATATTAAATGGATGAAAAGAGCTCTGAATTTGGCCTCCTTAGGAAAGGGTTCTACTAGCCCAAACCCCCTTGTTGGCGCAGTCATCTTAGATAAAAAAGGTGAACTAATTTCGGAAGGATTTCACAGCAGAGTAGGTTTGGCTCATGCTGAGGCAATGGCATTTAATAATTTAAGAAAGGATCCAAAAGGAGGTTCACTTTATGTAAATCTAGAACCTTGTTGCCATTACGGGAAAACCCCTCCTTGTGTTGATGCAGTTATAAATTCTGGGATCAAAAAAGTATATGTATCTATGAGAGATCCAGATCCAAGAGTATCTGGAAAGGGTATTGATTTAATGATGAAATCAGGTATTGAGGTTGATCTAGGCTTATGTAAAGAAGAAGCTTTAGAAATCAATAAATCATTCGTTCATAGGAATGTTACTGGTAAAGCATATGGAGTCTTAAAGTGGGCTATGAGTATTGATGGTAGAATTGGATTGAAGAATGGAGAAAGTAAGTGGATTTCAAATGAATTATCTAGAAGATTTGTGCATACTCTAAGAGCTGATTTTGATGCTGTTATTGTTGGAGGAAATACTCTTAGAAACGATAATCCTCTTTTAACTACAAGAGGTAAAAAAAATCCAGAACCATTAAGAGTTGTCTTTACAAGGACTCTTGATGTTCCCGAAAAATGTAATTTATGGGATTGCACTGTTGCAAAAACTCTTGTTGTATATAACTCTAATACTGCAAATGAGGGTAACCTAAAACGGATTCCATCCTGTGTAGAGGTTGAAAAATTGTCTTCTGATAATCCAAACCAACTATCGAAGTTATTAGCTAATAAAGGTTGTAATAAAATACTTTGGGAATGTGGACCTGAGCTAGCAACAGCAGCTATAAAAAATGGATCAATTCAGGAACTTTTTACTTTTATATCACCAACAATATTAGGTGGTATAAATGCAATGAACCCCTTATCAGATTTCAATTTTATAAGTATGGATGAGATTTTTAAATTAAAAAAAATTAATATGAAAATCTTCGACAATGATATCTTTTTAAATAACATGATGTTATGAGAGATTTAAATATTTAAAATTTTTATTGAAATTTTAACCGTTCGGTTCTTACCCAAATTTAAAATTTTAAAACGTAATGTTATTAATTAGATTATAATTAATATTAAATTTCGAAATTGCTATGCCTATAAGACAAGATGATAATCAACCCAATAGACGTTTTGGGATAATAAATATAGTTTTGATAGGGGTGGGTGCTCTTTTACTTTTTAGTAGCCTATTTCCCAATCAAAATATGCAAATACCAAGAGTGCCCTATTCGTTATTTATAGATCAAGTTAATGATGGTGAAGTTAAAAGAGCATATATAACTCAAGAGCAAATTAGATATGAATTGAACGGAGCCGAAGAAGGTTCTCCTTCTGTGCTGGCAACAACGCCTATTTTTGATATGGATTTACCCCAAAGACTTGAAAATAAAGGGGTTGAATTTGCTGCTGCTCCTCCTAAAAAACCAAACTTCTTCAGTACTGTCTTGAGCTGGGTTGTTCCACCATTGATATTTATTTTAGTACTACAGTTCTTTGCTAGAAGAAGTATGGGTGGTGGAGGTGCACAAGGTGCATTAAGTTTTACAAAAAGTAAAGCTAAAGTTTATGTTCCAGATGAAGAGTCAAGAGTTACTTTTGATGATGTTGCTGGAGTGGATGAAGCAAAAGATGAATTAACTGAAATTGTAGATTTCTTGAAAAAACCAGAAAGGTATTCAGATATTGGTGCTCGGATTCCCAAAGGAGTATTATTGGTTGGTCCTCCTGGGACCGGTAAGACACTTTTATCAAAGGCTGTTGCAGGAGAGGCTGAAGTCCCTTTCTTCATTATCTCTGGTTCTGAATTTGTTGAACTATTTGTTGGAGCTGGTGCAGCAAGAGTTAGAGATCTTTTTGAGCAGGCGAAGAAAAAAGCACCCTGTATCATATTTATTGATGAATTAGATGCAATTGGTAAAAGTAGATCAGGATCAATGGGTGTTGTCGGTGGTAATGATGAAAGGGAACAAACTCTTAATCAATTATTAACTGAAATGGATGGTTTTGCTGCAGCAGACAAACCTGTTATAGTTTTAGCAGCTACTAACCAACCCGAAGTTTTAGACGCAGCTCTATTAAGACCAGGAAGATTTGATAGACAAGTATTAGTTGATAGACCTGATTTGTTAGGAAGAAAAACAATTTTAGAAATTTATACTAAAAAGGTAAAATTAGCTGAAGAAATTGATCTTGATTCTATTGCACAAGCTACCAGTGGTTTCGCAGGAGCCGATTTAGCAAATATGGTCAATGAGGCAGCTCTTCTTGCCGCAAGGGGGAAACGAAAAAAAGTTGAGCAGCAAGATTTGAGTGAGGCTATTGAAAGGGTCGTTGCTGGTCTAGAAAAGAAAAGTAGAGTTCTTCAAGACGATGAAAAAAAGGTTGTTGCTTATCATGAAGTTGGTCATGCAATCGTCGGTCACTTAATGCCAGGAGGTTCTAAGGTTGCTAAAATTTCGATTGTCCCAAGAGGTATGAGTGCTTTGGGTTATACTTTACAATTGCCTACTGAAGAACGGTTTTTAAATTCTAAAGAAGAGCTTCAAGGACAGATAGCTACTTTATTGGGTGGTAGATCTGCAGAAGAAATAGTATTTGGAAAAATTACAACTGGTGCCTCGAATGATTTACAGAGAGCGACAGATATTGCCGAGCAAATGGTTGGTACTTTTGGTATGAGCGAAATACTTGGGCCACTTGCTTACGATAAGCAGGGTGGAGGACAGTTTCTCGGAAATGGCAATAATCCTAGAAGGGCAGTCAGCGATGCAACTGCGCAAGCAATCGATAAAGAAGTAAGAGATTTAGTTGATAATGCTCACGATACTGCTCTAAAAATATTGAGAAACAATTTACCTCTCCTAGAATCTATTTCAAAAAAAATACTAGAAGAAGAAGTTATAGAAGGGGAGGATCTCAAATCACTACTGTCTGAATCAAAAATGCCTGTATAAATAGATATTATTTCAAATCTTTTATGCTTGAACCCATATTTTTAAAGAATCAAAGTTTTATATCCTCTTCTGATTTAACTCAACATGAAATTTTATCAGTACTCGATTTAGCTGAAAAATTTAAGAAAGGCAACTGCCAAATTAATCTAAAAAATAAAGTATTGGGTATGATTTTTGAAAAGGCTTCAACTCGTACGCGTGTCAGTTTTAAAGTTGCAATGTCAAGGTTAGGAGGATCTTCTATAGATTTAAATCCTGATTCATCTCAGATAGGAAGAGGCGAGCCTATTAAAGATACTGCAAGAGTTCTTGGAAGATATTGCGATGCCCTCGCAATAAGAACTTTTAATCAAGAAGATATTGAGGAATATGCAAAATGGTCCTCTAAACCAGTCATTAATGCTCTCAGTGATTTAGAGCATCCATGTCAGGTTCTTGCAGATTTTTTAACAATAAAGGAACATTTTGGAGATTTCAGAGATTTAGTTTTAACTTTTGTAGGAGATGGTAATAATGTCGCAAATTCTCTAATATTGTGCGGTTCAATATTGGGAATAAAAGTAAAGATTGCATGTCCAAAAGGTTTTGAGCCAAATCCCCAAATAATAAAAGAGTCAAAATTGTTAAGTAAAGATAGAGATCTTATTGAAATTTATAATGATCCTTTGGAAGCTGTGTCAGGATCAAAAATTATTTATACAGATGTTTGGTCATCAATGGGCGAAGAGCATCAAAAAGAAAATAAAGATAAAGAGTTTGATGGCTTTACAGTAAATGAGAATTTACTAAAAGGTGCGAATGAAAATGTAATAGTACTTCATTGTCTACCAGCTTATAGAGGTAAAGAGATAACTGATGAAATTATAGAAGGAAAACATAGTAAGATTTTTGACCAAGCTGAAAATAGACTTCATGTTCAGCAAGCCCTTTTATATTGTTTGCTATCAAAAAAGCTTGCTTAATAAATAAAATAAAGGTACAAATGTATTAGTATATTCTCTTTCTGATGGCTAACTATTCTGAAGAAAATCTCACAAATGCCCAGTATGAGCTATTTCAATGGATAAAAAATTATTTGCATCAATTTCAACATAGTCCCTCAATCCGCCAAATGATGAAGGGCATGGGACTAAAATCGCCAGCTCCAATTCAAAGCCGATTAAAACATTTGCAGGAAAAAGGGTATATCTCTTGGCAGGAAGGTAGAGCGAGAACACTTCAGATAGTCGATGATTTTGTTAATGGAGTCCCTATTATGGGATCGATAGCTGCAGGTGGGCTTATAGAGACTTTTTCAGATGTACAGGAAAATTTGGACTTCTCTGAGATTATCCAGAAAAAGGATGTCTTCGCTCTCACCGTTAACGGTGACTCAATGATTGATGCTTGCATAGCTGATGGAGATATGGTTTTAATGGAACCCATAAAAGATGTAAATTCTCTCAGAAATGGAACAATTGTGAGCGCGCTTGTTCCAGGACAAGGAACTACTTTGAAATATTTTTTTAAGAGGGATAATATGATAATTTTAGAGGCCGCTAATCAAAATTATGAACCAATTAAATTAAATTTAAACGAAGTGGTTTTTCAAGGAAAACTTCTTGCTGTTTGGAGAAAAATTTAGCGTATCAGATAATAATATTTTAATTTATAAATTATTTCTAAACCAGTCAATAGTTTTTATTAGCCCCTCATTTAATTCAATTTTAGGTTCCCAATTCAGAACTTCTTTTGCTAAGCAAATAGATGGTTTCCTTTGCTTGGGATCATCCATTGGTAAATCTTTAAATTCAAATTCTAAATCAGGATTAATAAGCTCTCTTATCAGTTGAGCGAGATCTTTAATTGAGAATTCATTTGGATTTCCAATGTTTACTGGTTTTTGATAGCTGCTTTCCATCAAAAGTATCATTCCCTTTATAAGATCATCAACATAGCAAAATGATCGTGTTTGTTCTCCATCTCCATAAAGAGTTAATTTCTCATTTTTTAGAGCTTGTACAATAAAGTTACTTATTACTCTTCCATCATCTGATCTCATATTAGGTCCATAAGTATTGAAAATCCTCATAATTCGAACATCTACTTCATGAATCCTTTGGTAGTCCGAACAAAGAGTTTCTGCTATTCTTTTACCTTCGTCGTAACAACTTCTTATCCCAATTGTATTAACTGAACCCGTATAAGTTTCTTTTTGAGGATGTTCTTTAGGATCACCGTATATCTCGCTTGTGCTAGCCATTAAAAATTTTGCATTAACTCTTTTTGCTAATCCAAGCATATTATATGTCCCCATAAAGCTAGTCTTTGTCGTCTTAATAGGATTAAATTGGTAATGAATAGGCGAAGCTGGGCAAGCCAAGTGCCAGATCCTATCTACCTCAATTTGGATGGGTTCAGTGACATCATGTCTAATTAGTTCAAAATTTGGATTACCAAAGCATTCTCTTAGATTAATTTTTTTTCCGGTAAAAAAGTTATCAAGACATATTACCTCTTCTCCTCTACTTAATAAATTTTTTGCTAAGTGCGAACCGAGAAAACCAGCTCCACCAGTAATTAAATTTCTAATATCAGGCATTCCTTAACTCGTTTAAGTATTAAGATTATAAATTATAGGTGATCATTGCTTTTGAAACTAATAATAAATTTCTTGATAATAAAATTCAAAAAGTTATGAAATTACTGCTAGATTTAAATTTGTATTAATTTAAATACTTAATCTATGGTTTCTAGAAATATTAAAAACATTTGTTGTATAGGAGCTGGTTATGTAGGTGGTCCAACAATGTCAATAATTGCCTTAAAGTGTCCTGATATAACTGTAAATGTAGTCGATATAAATAGTAATAGAATAAAAGCATGGAATAGTGAAAATCTTGCTGATCTTCCAGTATTTGAACCTGGATTAGATGATGTTATAAGGGAATGCAGGGGAAGAAATTTATATTTTTCGACTTCAGTAGAAGAATCAATAGCAATGGCAGATATTATTTTTATTTCTGTTAATACTCCTACCAAAGAAACAGGATTAGGTGCAGGTTTTGCTAGTGACTTAAAATGGATAGAATCTTCAGCTAGAACAATTGCTAAATTTGCAAAAGGTCACACCATAGTTGTTGAGAAAAGTACTTTACCTGTAAAAACAGCGGAAACTATAAAAAAGATTCTTTATTCTTTACAGGATATAGAAGAGGACAAAAATAACAATAATCCACAAAAGACATTTTCAATTGTCTCAAATCCTGAATTTCTATCAGAGGGTACAGCAATAAATGATCTTTTAAATCCCGATAGGGTTCTAATCGGTGGGGAAGATAATGATTCGATAGATAAAGTTTCTGATATATATAATAATTGGATAACTTCAAATAAGATTATTACCACGAATCTTTGGAGTTCAGAACTATCTAAACTAGTTGCAAATGCTTTTTTAGCTCAAAGAATTTCCTCCATAAATGCAATATCTTCTTTATGTGAATCTACCGGGGCAAATATTCAGGAAGTTGCAATGGCTATTGGAAGTGACACCAGAATCGGCAATAAATTTCTAAATGCAGGCCCTGGGTTTGGAGGAAGTTGTTTTAAAAAGGATATTCTCAATCTTGTATATTTATGTAGATATTATGGCTTAAATGAAGTGGCTGACTATTGGGAAGCTGTTGTTAAGATTAATTCTTGGCAACAAAAAAGGATATCTTCAATAATTGTCAAAAATTTATTTGGAACTTTAGCTAATAAAAAGTTAGCTATATTTGGATTTTCTTTTAAAGCAGATACAAACGATACAAGAGAGTCACCCAGTATAAATATTTCACAAGATCTATTGCAAGAAGGTGCTCAACTCGCTTTTTATGATCCTAGGGTTAAAAAAGAACAAATCCTCAAGGAATTAAATTCTGAAAAATATGTAGAGAATATACAAATTTGCAAAAATGTAATTGACGCAGCTACTGGTGCTGACGCAGTTATTATTCTCACAGATT
>CEVF01021870.1_pt1 | contig 11104 bp, 14 predicted proteins | sample 356441 | NCBI WGS metagenome assembly CEVF01 (sample SAMEA2622765, study PRJEB7988) | marine metagenome | biome: marine biome (ENVO:00000447); feature: surface water layer (ENVO:00002042); material: "saline water (ENVO:00002010), including plankton (ENVO:xxxxxxxx)" | depth 5 m
TTTTTTTATCTCAAAAATAAAATAAATTGTTAAAGATTTGGGAATTTATCTTTAATTAATCAACACAACCTTTAATTAAGTTAAGATATCTATTAAATAATTTCACTGAAATTGGATAATAAAGTTTTTCAAAGGTTTATATCAATTTTTTTATATACTATTCCTCTAAAGGCAGCCTTTCCTTTTGGATACTACTTATTTACTCAATTTTCTTTTTTGAAACTATTTGCTTATATCACAATCCCAATTGCTTTGATTGAAAATTCCCTCCCTTTTGGAGGATTACTATTATTTTTAATCGTCTTTGCAGGGTTTGTAAAGAATCCGAAAGTTCCATATTTTGTAAGATTTAATGCATGCCAAGCTTTACTTTTAGATATTGCGCTAATAATTTTTTATTATCTTTTTAGAATAATCCCGATAACTCAATTTAGTCCATTCTTATTTATAGTAATTCTTTCAGTTTTTATTTTTTCATCAATCCAATGTCTATATGGTGTAGAACCTGAAATACCATTTATAAGTAAATCAGCAAGAATGCAAATTTTTTAGAAATTTATTATTTAAAATCTATGCTTGTATTTTGCTTTCAAATCTAATGAGCACAAGAAAAAAAGTCATAACACTTATTGTTCCTGAGGGGCCTATAAAAATATGCCAAATTTGGTTTGAAGTCAATGTTAGGGTAACTCCGAAAAAAGTTGTTAATAAAATTCCAAATATTGGATAAGCTATTAATAGCCAATCCTTAAATATCCTTTGCCAATTGCAAATAAGTAAAATGCTAATTATTACTTGAAATATTAATGCTATTGATTTGCCAAATATTAGATAAGAAACGATAGCTGATGAACATGTAAAAAGGTTAAAAGAAATTAAAAGCTTATTTTTAATAACGGAAATTGATAATAATGATAATCCAAGTGATAGAAATGAATAAAAAAGCCAATTAAAAATTGAATTATGATCAATATATATCCACCCAGTTTGCGTGTGGTCAAGCATCTCAAACATAGAAGCAAGTCCTAATGATATAAATCCCCAAGGTATGAGAAATGAATTCTTGAAATATTTATGCATTTTTATACTTGTAAATCCTATATATATCGGAATTAAAACTGCTTGTAGGTGAGCAATAAATAGAGAAATTGAAAATAACATATTCTTTATCGTTGAATTTATAAAATCAAGATTCTTCTTGTTTTAAAAGATTAAACTTTAGTTCAAATTAATTTATCAAAGGTTTTTGACCTTTTTATTAACTTTATAGTAGATTTCCTTGATAAACTATTAAAAATATAGTTTGAAAGAAATCAAATCCTGCTTTTTATATTTATAATTTATTTCTAAATAAAAAACTTTATGGAATTAAAGAAAGCAATTTTTGAAAGAAGAACAATACACTTGTTTGATTCTAGTAAGGTAAGTGAAGAGATTATTGAAGAATCAATCATTGCTGCTAATCAGGCTCCATGCCATAAGCTAACTTTTCCTTGGAGATTTTATTCTATTGGGAAGGAGAAGAGAAATGAAATATTAAAATTGGCTATAGAAATTAAATCTGAAAAGGCTTTATTAGATGAACATTCTCTAAATTTACTAAGAAAAAAATATTTAAATCCATCACATCTTTTAATTGCAAGTCAGGTATTAAATATTGATCAAGTAATTAAAAAAGAAGATTACGCTGCTTGTTCCTGTGCTATACAAAATTTATCTTTATCATTGGTTTCTAATGGAGTAAGTACAAAATGGTCTACAGGCTCACTTACAAATAATTCAAAAGTTTATCAAATAACGAAAATAAACCCTTGTTTAGAGGAAATAATAGGTTTTATTTGGGTAGGGTATGGAGAAAATTCTTCAAAAATATCAAGGCCACCTCTTAGTAAAATTTATAAAAATATTTAAAATATTTTTATAAGTTACAACATAAGACCTTTAAGACCATTATCTTAGATTTTTATCAAAACTTTTATGGCTAAAGAAAGACCTGATGAAAAAAATTTTATAATAGGACCAATTTTTGAAAATGTAATTATTGGACAATGTAAGGAAATGAAGAAGCTATTAGGTTGTGATAATTCATATATAAGAAAATTTTTATTATCAATAGCCGATAAACATTTTTTATAATATGATATGTTTATATAGTTATTTTCCTTAGACCTTAAATCCTGATTAAGTTTTTTAAATGTGCATTTGTATTGATTGTAAATGGGTAGATAGATGTAAAACATATCATGATGTAGAGGAAAATCATGAAGTTGAACATTTAAATAAATATCCAGATATTACGGCTAAAAACCCCTTTATTCATGTAAGTTTAACTGAAGAGTTAAAAGGAGAATTTGCAATTGAATGGGATGTACGATCTTGTTCGAGTTTTTACGAAGAAATAGGTAGGTGGGCAAAACTAAGACCAGGTTTAGAAGTACCTGCATAGATTTTAGATATTTTAAATAATCTTTTTGTATCTATTTAAAGAACAAAATGAAGTATTCATAGTAAATTTAAAAACTTTAATTTGTATATAAATACTTTTAAGAGTATAAATACCTAGTTAAAATTAAGTAAAACTAAAAGTGCCTTTGAATTTATTAAAGATTTTTTTTTATACAGCATATAAACCTTGGGAGAAGCGTTTAGAGGCTCTTGAGAATGTTATGCATATGGAAAAAATTATGAATACCGAAAGTGAGCATTGGAGAAAAAATAATGACAAAATTCCTATGTGGTTTTATCAAATGATTGCATCTATGGGTATATCAGTTTGCCTAGGATTCCTTTTAATATTGGCTGGAAGTATATAGCTTTAATAATTAACCAAGTAACAAAAATATTTCTTATGGAATCTATTGAGCATAATAAATTAATCGAATTATTTAATTTGGCTTCTAATAATTATTACTATACAATAATAAGTCTTTTTTCATTATTAATATCTATTTATTTATTTAGAAAACTAATAAAAGAAAAAATTTGAAATTTTTATCTAATAAATTAATTAACTCAAAATTTTTTAATATCCAATTTCATCATTGATTCTTATTTTAGTAATTTTTATCAGGACTTAATGATAAATTTGATTCTTTAAAAATAATCTAATCTTTTAGCTTATTATTTTAATCGATGATCATGTTTGAAGCTATTATTTATCTCTTACAAGGCAAATACGAAGAAGATGAAAAATACAAACAATAGTTTATTAATTACTTACCCATAATAATGATTTAATATTTTTGGGATTCTGGTATTTAGGGTCTGCATGTCAGAGGCCTTGATATATTCTCAGCGGTAAGATAGTCGGCTAATTTTATAGATAAAGCTATTATTGTTAAACCATGCCCAATACTTGGACAGCTCGGAAAAACACTTGAATCAGTAATATAAAGATTATCTAAATCATGGCACTTTCCATTCTTGTTAACTACAGAAGTTTTTGGGTCATTACCCATCTTGCAAGTACCGCAACTATAACCAACTATACTTAATGGTGCTAAACCTCTTGGATGAGTAGGTGTCCTTGTAATTGAAACAGAAAGAGGATTTTTCTCCATATCTTTTAAAGTGTCAAGCCATCTATAAACCAATCGATCATGAGCTTCTAAATTATTATGGATATAATTTATCTTTACTCTATTATTTTGAATCTTTACTTCATTTTCTGGATCAGGCAGGACCTCTGTCATTGCCCACCAAGATATTGATCTTTTTGCTAACCTTTTTAATCCAAAATCAGGAATTACTTTTGTAATTAAAGATAGAACAGGAGGGGATTCAGCAAAAAATGCATCCCTTAAAACGCCTCCACCAGTTTGAATATGTCCTAAAGGAAAATCAACGTTTTTATCACCAAAATAATAATCATTTATTCCTAAAGATTTAGCAAAATATCCACTTGTGGATTTGTTTGCTCTTTGCAAAATACAAGTCATTTGCAAATTCATCAAGTTTTTTCCAATTTGATTAGAACTATTACCTAGACCATTAGGATGTAATGAGGATTTTGAGTTGAGAAGAATTATTGGATTATTAATAGCTCCAGCCGCAAGAATAACAATATCTGAAGAAAAGAACCAAGTATCTCCATTAATTTCTGCTTCAACTCCCTTAACAGATTTACCCGATGAGTTTACATCAATTTTTGAAACTTTAGCGTTAGTTTTTATTTTAAGAAAGTTTTGATTTGAATTATATATTCCGTATAGTTGAGCATCACCTTTTTGAAACATTGCACAATTTTGAAAATTAATATCTTGGGAATTTTCTGGCCAACTCATAGGCAAATGGTAAGGGTTGCACCCCTCTTTTAAAAGGACATTTTGTATCTCTTTAAATATTGGATCTAGTGGTTTTGGAGGATTATCATATTCTGAAGAATATTTAGGCTCAGTTTTATCAATACCAATTTGACCTCTCACTTTATACATTTTCTCTGCCCGATCATAATATGGTTCCATTTCTTCATATGATATTGGCCATGAAGGAGAGATCCCTTCTTGAAGCGGCAGTTCATTAAAATCTTCTAAACGCATCCTTTGTAAAACAGATCCCCAAATTTTGGTATTTCCACCTAAGGCATATACTGTTTGAGGGGCGAATGGATCTCCATCTGGTCCAAGCCAGTTTTCATCTTTAGGATGGTATTTAGTTCTTTTAAATAAATCTGTGCCAGTTATATTTGTTTCCTCTGGAGGAAGCTGTCCTCCTCTTTCTAAGAGAAGTACCCATTTCCCACTTTTTGATAATTGTTGAGCTAAGGTAGCACCGCTAGCTCCACCTCCTATTATTATAAAATCATAATGATGATCATCTATAAGCATAAGGTGGCTAGCTAAAATATAAAATCTTTAAATTAATTTTACTAAATTTATTGCCACAAATAAATAAGACCAAATAAAATTATCCATATTACGTCTACGAAATGCCAAAAAAGACTTACTGATTCAACACCCATTTCCCCTCCTTTATAATTACCTGGAAGAAATGATCTATATAACATTAAGCCCATAAGCAATATTCCTGTGATCACATGAAGGCCATGAAAGCCAGTAAGCAGATAAAACATTCCTCCAAATACTCCGCTCTGTAAGCTAAAAGTTAGTTCAGACCATTCAACATATTGCCCATATACAAAGTAACTCCCCATTAGCATTGTTAAAAGCCAGATGGATCTAAATCCCCATAAATTCTTTTTGTGAAGTGCTTTTTCCGCGAAATAAATAACAAAACTCGAAGATACCAATATAACAGTATTTATTAATGGCTCTTTTATAGCAACACCTTCTATTCCTTCTGGATACCATACTGGAGCAGTGACTTTAAGAATTCCATACCCAACAAAAAAAGCAAAAAATATAATACTTTCAGAGCAAAGAAAAATTATAAATCCGGTCATATTATGACCATCATGCTTAACATGACCAGGTTTATGATTTAATATTATGTTTTTATTTTCTGAAAGCATTTTTAATGTTTTTTGTAAGATTTATCAATATAAAATTGTTCATCTTGCACAAATGGTTTATCTAAACCATAACAATAGGGTTCGTTTAAAACAGTAGGTATATCTTCTTCAAAATTTTCATGTGGTGGAGGAGAAGGGAGGAGCCATTCTAATCCAATTGCTTTCCATGGATTTGGAGGAGCAGATTTACCTCTTACCCAAGAACTTACCATATTTAATATGAAAGGTATTGAAGCTACTCCAAGAATAAATGCTCCTATACTTGCAATTACATTCCATATGGCAAATTCAGGATCGTAAGAGGCAACTCTTCTAGGCATACCTAATAAGCCAGCCCAATGTAATGGGAGCCAGTTTAAAGTCGCTCCAATAAAAGTAAGTGCAAAATGAACTTTTCCCAAGCCTTCATAAAACATTCTTCCTGTAAATTTTGGGAACCAGTGATATATCCCTGCAAATATTCCAAAAGCTATTGTATTAAAAATAATATAGTGAAAATGTGCTACTACAAAATAAGTATTTCCAACATGAATATCAACAGGAACAGTAGCCAGCATCACTCCTGTAATGCCTCCAAAAATAAAGTTAAACAATCCACCTAAACAAAAAAGCATCGGGGTACTTAATCTAATATTTCCTCCCCATAAAGTAGCTATCCATGCAAATACTTTCACACCGGTAGGGACAGCAATAAGCATTGTAGTAAACATAAATAAGTTTCTCATCCATAGGGGAGTCCCTGTATAAAACATATGGTGAACCCAAACAACCAAAGATAAAATTGTTATTCCAAATGAAGCTAACGCAACAAATTTATATCCAAAAAGTGGTTTTCTTGAATAGACCGGAAAAAGTTCAGAAAAAATACCAAAAACTGGAAGCACCATCACATAAACAGCTGGATGTGAATAAAACCAAAAGAAATGTTGAAATAAAACAGGGTCACCACCTCCTTCAATCCTAAAAAAGCTTGTTCCAAAAGTAAGATCAAAAAAGAGCATTATCGCGCCACCTGTTAATGCAGGTAATCCAAGTAATTGAAGTAATTGAGCGGCTAGAACCGTCCAAATAAAAATTGGCATTTTAAAAAAGCCCATTCCTGGAGCTCTCATTCTTATTATTGTTGTAACAAAGTTTACAGCACCCATTATTGATGAAACACCTGATAAAGAAATGGCTGTAATCCAAAGCATTTCTCCATTAATTATCTTTCCAAGAGGATTTTGAATACTTATTGGTGGATATGACCACCACCCTGAAGATGCAGGACCTCCTGGAACGAAAAAGCTTAAGAGTAAAATTATTGAGAAAACTGGAACCAACCAAAAGGCTAATGCATTAAGTTTTGGAAAAGCCATATCAGGGGCTCCAATCATTGGTGGAACTAATAGATTTGTTAGTCCACTTAACATTGGGAAAAGGAACAGAAATAACATTACTGTTCCATGCATGGTGTAAAGACCATTGTAGACAGTAGGATCAAAAAGATCTGAAGGAGGTGTTATTAATTCGCCTCTAACCAGCATCCCTAATAGTCCTCCAAATAGTAAGAAAAAAAGTGAAGTTACTATATATTGGATACCTATTACTTTGGCATCTGTATTAAAACTAAAAAATCTTTTCCAGTCATTTGGACCTCTTGGATAGGGGTTTTTAGTTTTTACTAATCTTTGATCGTAATTGGTAGTTGTCATAGTGTTCTATCCGTCATGAGGTCTTTCTTCAAAACCTTTATCTTGAACTTTTGGCGCAGGAGCAGGTTTAACAGTTGCCCAACCCCTATTACCATTTTTTAGCCTTTTATCATATAAACGGCCTGCAGGATTTAATCCATTTTGAAGTTCTTTTTTTACAGTATCCTTAATCCACTTATTAAAAACCACCTCCGACTCCACAATGACATTTGTTTGATTTTGAGAAAAATATGCTCCACTAAACATTGCATCTCTCAATCTAAAAACGCCTTTTTTTGTAGGAGTTAGAGAATATGTAATAACACTTCCAGGTATAATATCTTGCTTTAATCTAAAGGCTGGAACATAAAAGCTATGAATAACATCTTCCGTAATTAATCTAAAATTAATTCTTTTATTAATTGGGAGATGCAATTCTGAACTATGAATTCCATTTGGATATATAAATTCCCAATTCCATTGCCTAGAAATTACATCAATAGGACCAAAATCAAAAACCTTTTTCTCTTCGACAAAAGGAACTTCTTGATCAAAATTATATTTTATTTTTGAACCTAAATTCTCTAGTTTATAATTCACTTTAGTTGCATAAGTAGCTATAGCTAAAACTAAAATTAAGGGAAGTATTGTCCAAATTACCTCTAATTTTACATTACCTTCAATAGGCTGCCCATTGCTCTCATCGTATTTTGAAGCCCTATTAAAAAGCAAAATCCAAGCCATAGTTCCTGTACAACCTAAAAAAATAAATGTACCAATACTTGTTTCAAAGGCAAATAGATTATCTACATAATGAGCAGCTTCTGAAGCTTGTGTTGGGAGCCAACTATAAGACCAATAACCCATTAGTAAACTTAAAAAGGTATTGAATATGGCAGCAAAAAGTACAATAACTATCCCTAAAAATTTTTTATTATTTAGTTTCTTTGTTTTGGTATTCATTGGAAAATTTGATTTAGATCCTCTCCTCGCACGAGAAGTTGGTCTGCAGTAATATGAACTCCAAAGTCACTTGCTAGCCATGCTCCAAGACTTCCATGCAGACCCATTAAGACTAATATTATTGAGCCCAAGAATATATATGACCAAGATACTTGCCGCCCAAAATCTTTCCTAAAAACGAATCTCTGATATCCCCTCCATATAGTCATAGAAATCATTACTAATAATATTGCGACTCCCCCTACAGCATGCCAAAGCATCGTAGAAATAGCATTTTGTCCAAGAATACTTTTAACCTCTGGGATTGGTACTGCAAGCAACATTTCGAAGAAACCTGTTGCTACAGTAAAAAAAGTAATAAATGATGCTGCTAATACGTTGTACCAACCTACATCATGAAAACCTACTCTTGTAACAGGAAAAGAAAGAAATCTCAGAACTCTTTTTTCAAAAGGGTAAAAAGCTCCCGCAATATCAAATGCTATTCCAATAGCAAATAAACCAATTGTCAAATGTACTAAGTTTGGATGGATTGGGATTTTGTAAGGTAAGTCATTTGGCCCTAATTTGTCTGAGATATCACTGATAGGGGATTTAATTAATATTGAAAAAAAAGAATAAAGATTCTCAAAGATATTTATTAATGCAAAATAGAGGCTTTGAAAATTTATCATAAAATTCCTTCCCTAACTGCTTCAACAACTGGAACAGTATGTAAGCCATATATCCAGACGAGCATATCTCCTAAATAAACTTGTGTACATACCAAAACGGCTAAAAATATATCTACCACAACAAATCCTTTAGATAAGATCTGTGGATTTGTTTGTCTTGAGACATATCTCCAACCTGAAATAACTGAAAGTACTCCAGCTAATGACCAACCAATTGTGCTGTGATAGTTTAAAACATCTCTAGATACACCATAAGGGTTGCTTAAACCAGCCTCAATTTGACCAAATACAATTGCAATAAAGATTGCTATCGTTGCAACTATTAGATTTAAAAAACTAACCTCAAATAAATTTGGCTTTTTAAAAATAATTCCAACGAAATCAAAGACAACTGCACCAAGTGCCATTGCAATAACAAAATGGACAACTATTGGATGTATTACATCAATCCATGGGAGGTTCTTTTCGTTTAAGGGTGGAAGTAAACTTGATATTACAGGATTATTAATTGCAAATACATAAAACATATTGCCAAATGTTGCATGGTTCATATTAAAAAATATTTTTTATTAAAAATGAAAACCTTACTAATTCAAATTTATATATAAATTTTTATATAAGCAATAGATTTCTTTAACATTTAATATGTAATTCTTTTGATGTACATATTTACTAAATCTAACACTCAAATTTTTTGTATCGAGGTTGTAAAAATTACTTAAAAATATGAAAATTTCAGCTATAAATAAGAAAATAATAAAAATGATGGATAATCAGTATTTAGATATCTTATTAACCGGAGTTGGCATAATCATATATTTCTATGGGTTAAAGAAAATTCTTTTAAACCAAACAAAAAGTATTTAAATAAATTTTTTGATTTAATTTCCGTTTTCTCCAAAACTGTAAGAGGGAGAGGTATCTTGTCTATTTATTTTCACCCCTTTTAACTCTTTATTTGAGATTTCTTTTATTTCCTTGGCTGAAAATTCATACCCATATTCTTTCGCAATTATGGCTATGTCATTTGCCGTGCCAACATTAGATACTTTATCAAGAAGAGTCTTATTTGATTGTATTTCTTGTAGGAAAAGCTTTAACTGCTCTATTGACATGATTTGAAAATTTTTTTTATAGGAGTTGAATGATTAAAATTTAATTTTAGAAATTCTTTACTTTATCTCTTCTTGATAAAGTTGTTTTCCAATACTTATGGTTTTAAATATTATCAGGTAGCGTAAAAACTTCCTAAATATTAAAAAATTAACTGATAAATTTTTCAATTCCATATTTCTTGACATACCAAATAAACCAAATCACTACAGAACCATTTAGCAAGATTGTTAAAGAAATAGAAATGATTAGAAATTTCTTTCCTACCCCTTGAGATGATAAGTTTTTTTTTTAATTTGATTCATAAAATAATTAATTTATTTAACCGAAATTTTAATTGAACAATATTAAGATTTTAACAAGGTGAATATTAAATCATATAAATAAATTTTCTACGTTAGTTTAGTTTTAATGAATTATTTTTTCTATGAAAAATTTTATTATTGTTTCATTTTTAATCCTAGTTTCTTTATTTCCATCTAAAGCATATGCTTCACATGTAGAAATTAATCCCTGCATTGAGCTCTCACATTGTGCTTTAGAGAAATTTAATGTTGAAAATATTGAGGCTCCTTATGAAAAGATTAAATTAATAATAGAAGAAACACCAAGGACCCAAATAGTTGAAGAAGATGGCGATTATCTACATGCAGAAGTTACAAGTAGGATTATGAAATATATCGATGATCTTGAGGTTAGCTATAGCAAAGATGAAAATTTTATCACCGTAAGATCTGAATCAAGAGTGGGTGAAGGTGATTTTGGTGTAAATAAAAAAAGAGTTGAAAAATTGAAAAATAATTTCTTGAATAATTAAGAAAACAACATTTGAGAATTTAATTGAATAATGTATTGGAGGATTAAATTTAAATGAAACATTTTTATATTAGAATTAACCATATTAATTAAAAAAAATATGCCCGAAGGATTTGCGAAAAATGAAAAAGGTTCCTCTAAACCAAAAATCAGCTTAAATAAAAAGTTAGGAAATGAAAGGATGATTTCATGGAGCCCATGGCCACCTGCTAATTTTCAAAATAAATATCCAGCGTTCCCATTGGTTATGACCATAATTCTTTTATGTATTGGACAATGGTATATTTCCTTTGCGAGATAATAAAAAATTTCATTATTATTTAGTTTAAATAATTTTATTTATCTTTTATTAGAAAGACTAAATTTATAAAACGACAGTGCTGGTGATAAACTCC
>CEVF01022759.1_pt1 | contig 11092 bp, 10 predicted proteins | sample 356441 | NCBI WGS metagenome assembly CEVF01 (sample SAMEA2622765, study PRJEB7988) | marine metagenome | biome: marine biome (ENVO:00000447); feature: surface water layer (ENVO:00002042); material: "saline water (ENVO:00002010), including plankton (ENVO:xxxxxxxx)" | depth 5 m
GGAGGCTTGTTATAGTATGGAACAACAAGTAATGACCCATCTGCTTGCGACTTTGCCGCTTTATGGGTAGCCTCCACAGCCTCGATAGTACTATTACTTCCAGTACCAACAAGAACTTTTGCTTTTGATTGTAAAGAACCCTTTACAGCTACAAATAATTCATGTTGTTCATCCCATGTTAAGGTGGGTGATTCTCCTGTAGTTCCACATAGAACAATAGAGTCAGAACCATTGTCCACCAAATGGTTCGACAATTTAATCGCTAAATCATAATCAACATTTCCATCTTTATTAAAAGGTGTAATCATGGCGGTAATGATTCTGCCAAAGGGATTATGATGATTATTTTTCATAATTTTTTTTAATAAGTATTTCTGCTATTTGAACAGCATTAAGAGCTGCTCCTTTTCTAATTTGATCGCCACACAACCATAATTCTAATGCATTTGGATTACTTAAGTCTTCTCTTACCCTTCCAACAGCAATATTATCTTTACCCATGACATCATCTGGCATAGGAAATCTATTTTTGTTGAAATCCTCAATTATATCAATACCTTTGGATAACTTTAGTTGCTGAAGAGCATTAGAAACATCGACTTTATCTTCAAATTCAATATTTACTGACTCAGAGTGAGCCCTCAATATTGGAACTCTTACACAAGTAGCAGAAATTTTTAGAGTAGGCATATTTAAAATTTTCCTTGTTTCATTTATCATTTTCATTTCTTCTTCACAGTAACTATTTTTATTCATTGGAGAATTATGTAGAAATAAATTAAAGGCTAGAGAGTAAGGTAAGATCTGACTTTCCTGTGGATCACCCTCTAAATACTTTTTAGTTGTAGACTTTAATTCTTCCATAGCCAATTGTCCCGCACCACTTGCAGATTGGTAAGTTGATATAATTATTCTCTGAATATTAGATATAGCCTGAAGAGGTGCTAAAACCAATGTTAATAATATTGTCGTACAGTTTGGATTCGATATAACCCCATTATGCTTAAACGCATCACTAGAATTAACTTCTGGAACAACAAGTGGAACATCAGGTTGCATTCTAAATGCACTTGAATTATCAATTAACAATGCATTTTTTTCTTTAATTATTGATAACCATTGTTTTGAGATAGATCCGCCTGCAGATGCAAAAACCAAATCAACATTTTCAAAAGAATTTTGATTCACCTCTTTTAAAATATACTTTTGACCTTTCCAAGTTATTTGTTTCCCTGCAGATCTTGCCGAAGAAAGTAGTCTTAAATCTGAAACAGGAAAGTTTCGTTCCTCTAGAATTTTTAGTAATTCAGAACCAACAGCACCAGAAGAACCAAGTATCGCTACTTTTAAGGGTCTTTCAGGCAAAAATTTAGAATTTTTCAAACGTTTAAAAAATAAACTCGATTAAGGATAAAGATGTTTAATACTTTATCAAATATAATTTACTTTCAAGTAATTCACTTAATGTGAAATAATTAAGATTCTGACATCAGAAAATACTAAGAAATTAAACATGGCTAAAGATTCTTTAATTATTAAGACAAATCCACTTCCTCAAAGCAGAATTGCTGTAGAACTCGAGATACCTTCTAGTGCGTGCAAGTCTTCTATTGAAGAGACAATTAATAACCTAAGTCGCTCAGCCAGAATTCCAGGCTTTAGAGCTGGTAAAATTCCTAAACAAGTATTAATACAGAGAGTAGGAATAACTCAATTATACGCATCTGCTTTAGAAAAAATTATAGATAAATCATGGAATGAAGCTCTAAAAAAAGAATCTATTCAACCTCTCTCTGAACCAGAATTAGAGGATGGTTTTGAATCACTTTTAGAAAAATTTAACCCTGAAGAAAATTTAAAAATCATCCTTAAAATTGACATCGAGCCTAAATTAAAACTCAAAAAAACAAAAGGTCTAAAGGTTGAAATTCACAATGAGAAATTTGATCCAAAGAGTATTGATGAAGCACTTGAGAAATCAAGAAATCAATTAGCAAATATCATTCCCGTCAAAAATCGCTCAGCCAAAATGGGCGATATTGCAGTAGTAAGTTTTGATGGCAAATATGAAGATAATCAACAAAAAATTGAAGGTGGTTCTAGTGAATCAATGGATTTAGAATTAGAAACTAATAAAATGATTCCAGGGTTTGTAGAAGGCATCATTGGAATGAATATTAATGATAAAAAATCATTAAATCTTCAATTTCCTGATGATTATGCGCAAGAAGAATCTAGAGGCAAAAAAGCTATCTTTGAGATAGAACTTAAAGACCTAAAAACAAAAGAATTACCAGAACTAAATGACGAATTTGCAAAACAGTCAGCTAATAAAAGTAGTTTAAAAGAATTAAAAAAAGATATTGAAACTCAATTAAAGGTAAATTTTGAAAATAATCAAAAAAATATCAAAATTGAAGCATTAATTGATGCCTTAGCAAATGAGCTTGATGTAGAAATCCCGAAATCAATGATTGATTTAGAGGTAAGAAATAACATCGAACAAACAGCGCAAAGACTTGCTCAACAAGGTTTAGACATTAAATCTACATTTACACCAGAATTGATTAAATCACTTGCTGATTCAAGTCGTCCTCAAGCAGAAAAAAATGTTAAGCAAAGTCTTGCGCTTAAAGCATTATCAGAAGCAGAAAACATAAAAGTTGAAGAAAAGGAGGTTGATGAGAAAATCAATGATTATCAAAAGGAGATCTCAGAATCAAAAGGTAAATTAGATTTAAAAAGGCTGAGAGATGCTATTAAAGATGACTTACTAAAAGAAAGGCTAATAATTTGGTTAGAAGAAAACTCTGAATTTAAAGAAACTAAACCCAAAAAGACTGATAACAAAACAAAATCAACAACAAAAAGCAATTCAAAAAAAAGTCAGAATAAATCAACAAAAAAAAAGGCTGATACTGCATCAGTCAAAAAAACGACTAAATCGAAATAAAAAAAGTAATTTATGAAATATTTTACTAATTATTGAAAAAAACTTTTAGATTATATAAAGAAACGAAATTACCCTTGATTCAATCTAAAAAATATCATCCTATACAAAATTCTTCAAAATCTCTAAAAGTATGTGATTCTGCTTTACCAACAGTTATTGAGCAGTCTGGTAGAGGTGAAAGGGCGTTTGATATATATTCAAGACTTCTCAGAGAAAGAATAATTTTTCTTGGAACAGAAATAAATGACCAAGTTTCAGATTCATTAGTAGCACAACTCCTATTTCTTGAAGCGGAGGATCCAAATAAAGATATCCAAATTTATGTTAATTCCCCCGGCGGATCTGTTACTGCAGGTTTAGCAATCTATGACACTATGCAACAAATAACTCCTGATATAGTAACAATATGTTTTGGAGTAGCTGCAAGTATGGGTGCATTTCTTCTCTCCGGAGGAACCAAGGGGAAAAGATTAGCATTACCTAATTCAAGAATCATGATTCATCAGCCTTTAGGAGGTGCCCAAGGTCAAGCAGTGGAAATAGAAATTCAAGCAAAAGAAATTTTATATTTAAAAAAAACGTTAAATACCTTACTTTCAGAACATACGGGTCAACCACTCGAAAAAATAGTTGAAGATACTGAACGGGACTACTTCTTATCACCTGATGAAGCCGTTGATTATGGCTTGATCGATAAGGTTATTAAAAATGACAAGTAAATTCATTAGTTTAAGATTTTGATGACGAATTGAAATTTGTGAGCAATCCTTATATATAAGGGAAACATCTCTTATTTAATACAATCAGTTTATAAAAACGATGGCAAAATTTGACGCCCATCTTAAATGTTCGTTTTGTGGTAAGTCTCAAGACCAAGTAAGAAAACTTATAGCTGGTCCAGGCGTGTACATTTGTGATGAATGCATTGATCTATGTAATGAAATTCTTGATGAGGAATTAATAGAAACACAAAGTAAAAATAACCATAGCTCGCCTCAAGTCAAGAAAAAGATAGCTAACACAGGTTCTGAGATCAGTCACCCCCTGCAAATAACTTCAATTCCCAAACCAATTGAAATTAAAAGCTTTCTTGATAAACAAGTAGTGGGTCAAGAATCAGCAAAAAAAATACTTTCTGTGGCTGTTTATAATCACTATAAAAGACTGGCATGGAAGGGATGTGAAAAAGATAAAGATAATATTCCTTCAGATTTCCAGTCAACTAAATTACAAAAATCGAATATATTATTAATTGGACCTACCGGAAGTGGTAAAACCTTATTAGCTCAAACATTAGCTGAATTCCTTGACGTTCCTTTTGCTGTCGCTGACGCAACAACTCTTACAGAAGCTGGCTATGTCGGAGAAGATGTAGAAAATATTTTACTCAGACTTTTACAAAAATCTGAGATGAACGTCGAACTAGCACAGAGAGGGATAATTTATATTGATGAAATTGATAAGATTGCCAGAAAGAGTGAAAACCCCTCCATCACAAGAGATGTCTCAGGAGAAGGAGTACAGCAAGCATTATTAAAAATGCTTGAAGGGACAATTGCAAATGTTCCCCCTCAAGGAGGGAGGAAACATCCTTATCATGATTGTATTCAAATAGATACTAGTCAAATATTATTTATTTGTGGTGGTGCATTTATTGGATTAGAAGATATTGTTCAAAAAAGATTAGGCAAACATTCTATTGGTTTCACCACCCAAGAAGAAATTGAGACAAATAATATTAAAAATAAATTAGATGCACGAGAAGCAATTAAAAATTTAGAACTTGATGACTTAGTCAAATATGGATTGATACCAGAATTTATTGGAAGAATTCCAGTATGTGCAGTTTTAGATCCTCTTAATGAAGACACACTTAAATCAATCCTTACAGAACCAAGAGATGCATTAGTTAAACAATTTAAAGCACTATTAAGCATGGATAATGTAAATCTAACCTTTGAGCCAGATTCAGTATCAGCGATCGCACGTGAAGCTTTTTCTAGAAAAACTGGTGCACGTGCTTTAAGATCGATTATTGAAGAACTGATGCTTGATTTAATGTATTCATTACCATCTCAAAAAGAAGTAAAAGAATTTACGATTACGGAAAAAATGGTAGATAACCTTTTCTCTTCAAAGATTGTAAAACTTCGTTCGAGTCAAAATAGAATCAGAAAAGAATCAGCATAAAATTACTATTATTTAAATAAATATCTATATTTCATAAATATTAATGGCAAACAGTCATCAACCTTTTCATCAAAAATATAGGCCTAATAGTCTTGATGAATTAGTTGGTCAGGAATTAATAAATATTACTTTAAAACAAGCATTAACAACTAATAAAATTGCGCCTGCATACCTCTTTAATGGTCCTAGAGGAACAGGCAAAACATCTAGTGCACGCATCCTTGCTAAGTCACTCAACTGTCTTGCTTATGACCAGCCTCACATTACTCCCTGTAATAGTTGTGATCTTTGCAATAGCATTTCTGATGGAACTGCATTAGATATTATCGAAATTGATGCCGCATCAAATACAGGCGTTGAAAATGTTCGAGAGATAATTGAGAGGTCAAATTTCGCTCCTACACAAGCTAGATGGAAAGTCTATGTAATTGATGAATGTCATATGCTTTCAACAGCCGCCTCTAACGCTCTTTTGAAAACAATAGAAGAGCCCCCAGAGAAAGTAGTATTTATACTAGCGACAACCAATCCCGAGAGAGTCTTGGATACTATTCAGAGTAGATGCCAAAGATTTGATTTTAAAAGAATCAATACTCAACAAATTTATAAACACCTTCAACAAATTTCTCAAAAAGAATCAATTCAGATTGAAGAGGATGCAATAAAATTAATTGCAAAAAGATCAAATGGCGGGATGAGAGATGCTCAGAGTCTATTAGATCAATTAAGTCTTATTCCAAATGGAATAACAAAAAAAAGAGTTGAGGAATTATTAGGAGAAGTTTCAGAAAGTGAATTAATTACTATTATTGAATCCCTAATCTTGAATGATCCTGAATCCTTAATACAAAATTGTTGTAAGTTATATGATGCTGGTAATGAACCAATTTCTATACTTGAAGGATTATTGAGTATCACAAGAGATTTATTACTTAAGACAATTCAAAATAAATACTCTGATTTATTCCATACTTCACAAGAATTCCAGCCTAAATTAGAGCAACTTGCTCAATCAATAAATAAATCAAAGATTATCAAATGGCATAATGATTTAAAAAATTCAGAATATCAAATAAAAAATAGTAATCAGCCTAGATTATGGCTAGAAATCCATTTGACCAGCCTCTTAGAAATCAATGAACAGAATAATGAAAAGATAAATTCTCCTAATAACAATAATTTTAAAAAAGACCAAAATCTTAATTTAGAAGAAAAGTTAGTTAATACAAATGAAAAATCAGAAATTATTGTTAATGATGAAAGTTCTTTAAATAAATCAAGTGAAACAAAAATGCAACCATCTTATGAAGATACAAACTATAACCTAGCTATAAATTTAAAAGAGAAATGGTCTTTAATTTTATCTAAATTGGAATTACCTTCAACGAGAATGCTACTTTCGCAGCAGGCAGAACTTCTCGATATTCAATCTGATTATATAGAAATTGGTATATCTCCAAATTGGGAAAATATGATTAAAAGTAGAAAAGTAGTTATTGAAAATGCAGTAAAAAAAATTTTCGGAGAACACATTAAGATAAACTTCTCAACTAAGAGAAATTCAAATCAAAATATTAAAAATTCCTCTGAGCCAAAATCAATAAAGGATAATGATTTATCAAAAAATCTTAATGTAGCGACTCAAGATTCAAAACCCAAACCTGATAAAAAAAATATTTTTGAACAAAATAGTTCCAAAAATTTAGCTGATTTTTTTAATGGAGAAATTTTAGATAATCCAGAATAAAATTATCCTTTATGAACAGTTTTCTTCCAGTATAAAACTTTTGGTAGTATCGACATCTTTAACGTAACCCAAGGTATGATTATGAACCAATGAGACAGATAGCCTAGAAAAATAATCATATTAAATAGATTTGCATTTGGCAAAATTGGGCCTTCATGCTTTCTCCTAGATCCAATCCAAGAAGCAATTGCGGAGAGCGTGAATGCTGTTAATGAAATCGGCCAATAAATAGGTATGCTTCTTTGGTAAAAAGCAGAAGCAATATCTAGTAAAGAAATAATAGGCAGTGCATATTGCAAAACGAAAAAATAGGATAAATCAAACTTCCTGACAAGACTAAATCTGCCAAAAAACAACTTTTCTCCATAATCAAAAAATCTTTGTAAGCCTCCTTCTGCCCATCTTTGCCTTTGTGAAAATAATGCAGGAATACTCTCAACAGCCTCTTCCATGACAGGAGGATCCCAAAATATACCAATTTCTGCATCTGCTAATAATAATCGCAAACTCAAATCAAGATCATCTGTAACTGTATCTTCATTAAATGATCCGCATTCGATTAAGGTATTTTTTCTAATGAGCTGACCATTACCTCGCAATTCAGAAACTCCTGCCACCGAAAGTCTGCCTAGCTGAAAAACAGCATCCATAGCCATTTCCATTGCTTGACATTTAGTTAAAAGGTTTTTATTTGTATTAAGAACGGATTTTCTACACTGGACTGCAGACCATGCACCTCTATAAGCAAAATGGAGGAGTCTTAGTAAGATATCATTTTTAAATTGAGCATCTGCGTCTAAAATAAATAGCCATTCTCCCTTTACGAATCTTAATGCATAATTAAGAGCTCCTGACTTACCTCCTCCTGCATCTTTTTTCCTACTTATTACTTTTAACTTCTCATATTTCTTAGTCAGTTTTTTCAAAATAAAGGGAGTATCATCTATACTTCCGTCATCAATTACGTAAATACTCAATTTTTCAGTTGGATAATCTAGGTCAAATAACCTTTCAACCAATCGAGTAATTACATTTTGTTCATCTCTAGCAGAAACTAAAATATCAAGGAATGGTAATTTTTCATTGATCTCTCCGATCGAAATATCATTATTTATTTTCAGAACATTTTGATTCTTTGACAGCACCCAAATACCATAAAACAAAATCACACTAGAAATTGCTATTAAAATAATCAAAGGTGGTGCATTTTGAGATAGGTGAGGAAATATACCAATAAAAATACAAATCAAAAGAAATAAAAGTGCTCTTAATCTCCTATCCTGCGAAAAACTCTTTGTTAATTCTTCAGTTCTAGTTTCATTTCTGTTTTTCATCTCATTTATCCATCAATTTTTGATAATTTTTTAATTTTGTACCAACATAATAATGATTTAATATTTTCTCATAAGTAAAACCTGATTTTGCCATGTCAATCGCTCCAGATTGAGATAAACCTACACCATGACCAAAGCCTCCACCTTTAAAAGTCCAAAAATTATTATTTAATTTATTAATTATAAATAAATTACTTGGCAAAAATTTTAAATTTCTTCTTATATCGTCCTTCCTTAGAGTTAAGAGCTTGTTAGAGGTAGAAGTATAAATATCTAAGGCTGTAACCCTACCACTTGTTCCACGCTTTGATACTTTTATATCAGAAATTAAATTATCTTTAGGAATCAAATTTTTTTTTCTAAGCATGCTTTTTATTTCTTGGGAAGACATTTTTATTTCCCAACGAAATAATCTATGCTCATATCCAAAATATTTGAGGGGATCATCTTCTATAAAAACTTTTAAATCTTTAATATTCTTAATTGGATATTTAGGATTAAATGATGAATAGTTTCTAAAATCAAATTTTGATAAAAAATATGGATATTCTTCTATTTGCCAAGACTCATTTGATTGCGATGATATTCCACCATTTGAGGCATGATAGAAGGCATTAATTGGTGAATTTCCAAAAGTGATAATCTCATTAGCAGTATCACTTATTGCCTGATCTATGATTTTATTAATAGAGTTATAGGGTTTATAAACTTGACATTGGGTAGTAATGCATAAGTGATAATTATCTGATTTAAAACGATCAGAATTATAAATAGCCCAAGTTCTTGCAATTACTGCCTGAGCTTTTAAAGCTTCTAAGGGTGAATTAGAGCCCATCTCATGAGGTAAGACTCCTCTCAGATATTTTTCAAAAGTTATTCTTTGGATAAGCGTCCAACTTCCATATGAATCTTTTACTAAATAAAATTTTTTGCCATAAGGAACATTATTTATTTTAATATTCTCAGGCGATTCTATAATTATTGGTCCACTTATTTGCTTAGAATTATATTCATCACTGAGATAAGGCAAGGACCTACTTCTAATAATTATTTTTTTAAGTTTAAAGTTTTCTTTAGTTATATTTTTAGATTCCTTAGGAAGCCATAATTCCCAATCATCAGGATTTACAATCATTGGTCTGAAACCCTTCTTTTCAAGAATATTAGATCTCTTTTTGGCTGTTTCAAAACTAGAATACGGGCCTGAAATAAATCTTTCGAGTAGGATAGGTTTTTCTATTGAAATTTTTTTAAATAATATTTTGAATTTTTTTGATTTATACTGCAATCCTTTAGAATCATATAAATTTATAAGATTATTTTTTGTCTCAAAATCTAATACATCGCTATTATTAGGATACTTTGTATTATTTCCAAGATATTGTTTAACTCCTATTAAAAGTTTTCCATCTTTTATTTCAATTTTGGGTTTAATTTCTATCAGATTTTGGGCAAGTAAAGCAGGGGCAATTCTCCCATCAAAAACAGATAAAAAAACTAATATAAATACAAAATAAAAATATTTGAGAGAACATTTCATATATTTACACTAAAAATTCATTGGTTTTCAAAAAATATTTTATTTGCACCATTGCAAATAAAGGTTTAGATTATTACCTAATGATAAATGATTTTTAATGTCAAAGCTTAAGACACGTAAATCAGCAGCAAAAAGATTTAAAGCAACCGCTACTGGTAAATTTATGAGAAGGAGAGCTTTTCATAATCACTTACTGGATCATAAAAGTTCAAAACTAAAAAGACATCTATCTACAAAAGCAGTTGTTGATGAAAAAGACGCTGATAATGTAAAATTAATGCTTCCATATGCATAACAAAATTTAGATAAAGCCATGGCAAGAGTTAAAAGAGGAAACGTTGCAAGAAAAAGAAGAAATAAAATCTTGAATCTTGCAAAAGGTTTCAGAGGAGGTAACAAAAATCTTTTCAGAACTGCTAATCAAAGAGTCATGAAAGCTCTTTGTAATGCTTATCGGGATAGAAGAAGAAGAAAGAGAGATTTCAGAAGACTATGGATTGCCAGAATTAACGCATCTGCAAGGATAAATGGCACTACATACAGTAAGCTAATTCACGGTCTGAAAAATTCAAATATCAATATAAACAGAAAGATGCTCGCTCAACTTGCCTTAAACGATCCAAAATGTTTTGAAAAGATAGTTGCATCTTCAACTTAAACAATAAAATAATTAGAAACATTATAATTAGAATATTGAAGCTTATAAGTAAATGGAATTATCTTCATTTCAATCATACTTATTAATTTTATTTATTTTATTAGTAATAATTGGAATATTTGTATTTAGACAATTCTTTAAAACAAGAAAAGAAGAAATAAGTTTATTACAATTTGAACAAATTGGTATTGAATCTTTGAATACAGCAACTGAACTTTATGAATTTGGATCTATTCAAATAAAAAAAAGACTTTATCCTCAAGCAACTCAAACTTTATTAAAAGCTATTAAATTGTCAAAAAATGAACCGGAAGAAGGTAAAGCAATTATCGAAAATGCACTTGGCTTCTCATATGCAGCACAAAAAGAATATAAAAAGGCGATAAAACACTACAAATCGGCATTAATATCTTTACCGCAGTATGCTGTTGCACTAAATAATCTGGGCTCCGCTCAACAAAATTTATATGATTACAATAACGCTTATATTAGTTACAAAAAAGTTCTTGATATTGATGCAAAAAACAAAACTGCAAATAAGAAGATTAAGGAATTAGAGAAAAGAATTAATTTTGAGCCATTTAATGAAATAAAAACTAAGGGATTCGAAGAATCATGAACGAAAGTAAATCTTTAATTATTGGAGGCAAATCATTCCAATCTAGACTAA
>CEVF01013461.1_pt1 | contig 11086 bp, 12 predicted proteins | sample 356441 | NCBI WGS metagenome assembly CEVF01 (sample SAMEA2622765, study PRJEB7988) | marine metagenome | biome: marine biome (ENVO:00000447); feature: surface water layer (ENVO:00002042); material: "saline water (ENVO:00002010), including plankton (ENVO:xxxxxxxx)" | depth 5 m
CCATGCTCGATCGCCATGCCTTGGTGATCTGCGATGAAGCCTTCCTCCCCTTGGTACCGGAAGCCGAGGATCAATCGATGATCACCTTGGTGGATCAACACCCCAATCTCGTTGTGATCAGAAGCCTCACCAAGTTGTTTGGGGTGGCGGGGTTGCGCGTTGGTTACGCTGTTGCTCAACCTGATCGCCTCAGGCGTTGGAAGGATTGGCGGGACCCCTGGCCGGTGAATGGCATCGCTGCGGCGCTGACGGAACATTGGCTGGGGAGGCCTAGGCGCTACGAGCGTTGGTGCGCTCGTGTTCAACAGTGGACTGCGACAGAAGGCGCTTGGATGCAGCGGGAATTGGCGCGTGTACCAGGCATCACGCCGATGCCATCTGCGGCCAACTTTCTGTTGATCTCAGGCCGTCGATCCTTGCTTCCGCTGCGTGAAGCGTTGAAGCAGGATCATCGAATCCTGCTTCGGGATTGTCGGTCGTTCACGGGGCTTGGTGAGAGATGGCTACGCATTGGCTTGCAATCGCCTCGTGATAACCGCCGCATTGTTCGAGCCCTGCGAAAGCTTCAGCGCTTGAGCTGCTGAAGCAAGCCGGCCAGCTGTTGGTCGGCATCGCGTTCAGCCAGGTGTTCCATGCCCCGTTGCATCTGCTGCAGCAGGTGGGGGTCGGCGTTGGGTTGGCCAAGGCGCGCCCCGATCAGCCGTTCGATCGTGTTGGCGAGAACAGGCTGGTTTGGGTCGTGCTGATGCACGATCACCGCAGCCCCAAACGACGCCGCACAGGCGGCATTGGCATCCTGATGGCGATCGGCGGCCTGGGGGAATGGCACCAGCACGGTGGGGGTTCCGCACACGGCTAGTTCACTGAGGCTTCCGGCACCGGCGCGGCTGATGGCCAGGTCCGCATGTTGCAACAGTCCTGGGATGTCATCGCTGAACTGGCGCTCGATCAGGTTGGGGTGCTGCAGCTGGTTGATCTCGGGATCGTTCCCTCCGGTGAGATGCACCACCCGGCATCCCTGATCCAGGAGCTTGGGCAGAACCGCGCGCACCATGCGGTTCAGCCCAACGGCGCCCTGACTCCCCCCCATGACCACCAGCAGTGGCCCGTCTCCCTGGGGCACCCATTCGGGGAGTGGTTGTGGTGTCAGAAACGCAGCCCGCACGGGTGTGCCGGTGACGACCGGCTGGCAGCCGGGGATGCGTTGGGCGGCAGCGGGTAGACCAATGGCGACGGCACTGCACAGCCGGCCCAGCAGTCGCGTGACGCGCCCAGGGATCGCATTCGACTCGTGCAGCACGACGGGAACGCCACACCAGCGCGCCGCCAGGATCGCGGGGGCAGCGATGTAGCCGCCTGTGGTGAAAACCGCATCAATGGATTCGCGGCGGATCACCCGGCGCACGCTCACGCTGGCGAGCAGCAAGCGGATCAGTTGCATTAGTTTCTTGAGGCCACGGCCCTGAAGCCCACCGGCGTTCACGGTGATCAGGCAGAAGCGTTCGGGTACCAAGCTCGTTTCCAGGCGGTCCGGTACCCCCAGCCAGCGCACGGGTCCATCGGCTTCAACCGCTTCTGCGACGGCGAGGGCCGGGAAGAGATGACCACCGGTTCCGCTGGCGGCGATCAGGAGCCGAGTCATGGCCGCGGACGTCTCCGATGACGCGCTTTAACTTAATGGCAGTCCTGCAGCCTGGCCCGTGCGTTCTTTCCTTGGCGTCACGCTCGTGTCTGCCCTGGCCTTGTTGGCTTCACCGTTCCAGGCTCTGGCGGAATCGGAGCGCAGTCATTCCGAGTTGGAGGCCTTCAGCCGACGTTTGGAAACCGTTTTGAACGCCGATATTGCATCACAGTTCGAAGCCGTTGCCAGCTCCGAGCTGCAGCCTGCGCTCGTTCAGCGTTATCAACGCTTCCGCCAGGACTTCCCTGCGGTCACCTGGCGGGTTGAACCAGCGGCTCCCTTGGTGGACGGCCGTGAAACGTTGCGGTTGCGGGTTCGTGGTGAGGCTGAGTCTGAGGGGCTTCGTTACCGGTTGCAGGCAACAGAACGGATTGCGATTCGGTTGAACAACGGTCGCATGGTTGATCAGGAGTTGGTTGCCCATGAATCCTTGCTGCGGAGTGGTGAGCGCCCCCTGGCGGTCACCCTTGGAATCCCTGATGCCGTTCTCACCGGCAGCCGTTACGACATTGATCTGATCGTCGACGAACCATTGGATCAGGCCTTGGTGGCTGCGGGTTTGATCGACCTCACGCAGCAGCAAGTGGAGGATCAGCTGCGGCCCAATTTGCCCTTGGAACCCATGGGAGGTGGTGGCTTGTTCAAGAGCGTGCAGGCTCCGCAGACTCCCGGTTCGCAAACCTGGGCCTTGATGTTGGTGCACCCTGATGGTGTGGTGACGGCAACCAAGCGGGTTCGAGTGGTGAGCAGCCTTTAAGCCTCGCCCTTGGCTGCATTCCAGCGATGCAGCGCTGAGACGTCTTCATTGCCATATCCCTGCTGGATGAGATCGCTTTCCAGCTGTTCCACCAGGGCGGTGATGGGCATGTCGAGTTCGACGCTGTTCGCTGTCTCCAGGGCAATGCCGAGATCTTTGTGGTGAAGGCTCAGCTTGAAGCCAAGGGGGTAGTGCCCCTGGAGCATGGCCCCACTGCGATGGTTGAGGGCCCAGGAGCCGGCGGCGCCGCTTTTGAGGGCGTCGATCACCTGCTGCATGGGTAGCTCCAGCCGTTGCCCCAGCGCAATCGCTTCAGCCACTGCGGCGTAGCTGCCGGCCACCAGCACTTGGTTCACCGCCTTGGCTTGCTGGCCTCGGCCCGCCGCACCGATGTGGTGAATCGAACCGCCAATCACCTCCAGCAGTGGGCGCACCTTCGCCAGCACGTCGGCATCGCCTCCAACCAACACGGTGAGGCTGCCCGCCCGTGCTCCTTCGGTGCCGCCGGTGACGGGAGCATCGAGGTAGTGCACTCCGATCTGTTCAAGCTGGGCAGCAGCTCTTTGCGCTCCCTTGGGGCTGATGGTGGAGCAGTCGATCACGATGCTTCCAGGTTGGAGCTGCTCAGCGGCACCGTCTTGGCCAAACAGCACGTCGTTCACGGCGCCGTCATCACTGACGCACAGCACGAGAACGTCAACGTTGTCGGCAGCAGCGGCTGGGTTGACGCAGCGCCGCGCGTCAGCGAGTTGCGGGTCGCTTTCAGCTCGTCGGCTGCGGGTGTGCACCTGCAGGTTCAGACCGGCTTTGAGCAGGTTGATTGCTATGGGGAGTCCCAGAGCCCCGAGGCCCACCATGCCGACGCGCCACTCGCTGGTCATCCCTTTGTTCCTGCTGAGACCGTTTGACCTTTTTAGGCCGCAATCCCAGTGTGTTCCGGCTCAAGCGTGTGTAGCAGCTCCGCAGCAACGGCATCCAACAACTCAGCCTTTGCTTTCTCTTGCCCTTTGACACTGCGAATGGCAGGAATCCGAAGCCTCAACCGGGCTGTGGGCTCGTTGGGATCTGCCAATGGAGATCCGGCCAGCCGCATCAGGTCGACCACGGCCACCCAACGCAGGGGAGCACTGGGCCGGCAGACGCTGGGCCGGAAGCATGGCGGCTGTTCACCCATGGCATACAGCGGGGTGAATTCCCCAGGTGATGCAGTCCGAAAGCGAACGAGGGCGACGGGGTTGTTCTGAAACCAGAGTCGGTCTTCGCGAACGGCGTGATGCATCGTTGATCCGAACTTTCTGGATTATGCCGTTGGTGGCAAGACGGCTCAGCTGCCGCTCTTGTTGCTCAATTGTTGATCAATCAAGGCCTTGAATTGAGGCCAGGGCAAAGCCCCTTCGACGACGTTGCCGTGGTGTTTTTCGTCCCTGCGGCTGGGCCCGATGATGAAGGTCGGTGTGGCGCGGATGTTGTGCAGTGCGGCTTCAGAAAGATTGGCGTTGATGAGGGCCTGGGTCCTGTCGTGCTGCATGCAGGCCTGAAGGTCTGAGGCGTTGAGGTTGATGTCTTCAGCGATGCCGACGACGCCCTTGCATTCGAGGCAGGTCTGTTGATCGAACAGGGCGCCGTAGAGATCCCAATAGCGGTTCTGTTCAGCGGCGCAACGGGCAGCAGCAGCAGCGGGCTTGGCCTGGTGATGGAAGGGCAGCGGCAGATCCTTGTGGATGAAGCGCACCAGCCCGGTGTCGATGTAGTCCCGTTGAAGTGAGGGAAGCACCTGTTCATGGAACCGGCGGCAGTACGAACATTCGAAATCGCTGAATTCAACGATGGTCAGAGGCGCGTCGTTGGAGCCCATGGCGGGCTCGCCTGCCAGTAACAGCTCTGTTGTTAGAGCGGCCGGGGGGCGTTGCCGTTCCACAGGTGCGTTGGGGGTGGTTCCGGAGGTTGAAGTCCAGTGCTGCAGCAACAGAGTGCCGCCACTGCCAATCCCCAGGCCCAAAGCCAACCAACCCAAAGCTTTCAGAACATGGATGCGTCGTTGGCTCATGGCACGCACGTGTTTATTCCTCTTCTGCACGATTCTGGCCTTGAGGACGTGTTATCGATTTAATGGTCTGAACGTTGCTTGACGCAGTGAGTTCGGGGGCCTGGCTGGAGATCGATCTGCTCCGGCAACGGCGGCAGCGTTACGGCACAGAACGACCTGCTGTCATCCCGGTGCGCACGTTGTTGCTGCGGGGGTCCCTGTTTGGATCTGTGCTGCCGTTGATCCTGCTGCTGAGCTGCGTCTGGCTGTGGTTCAGTGACAGTCGCTTAGGGCAACGGGCTGTGGAGCTTCAACCCTTGGCTGATGAGCATGATCTGTTGGAGGTGAAGATTCAGCAGGAAAAGAGGGTCTTGGAGGATGCGGTTCAGATCAACCAGGCCATGGCCAGGGCTATGGCAGATGTCCGTTCCAGCTCGGTTTTGCTTGGGGTGCTCCAGCGTCTTGTGCCCCAATCGCTCAGCTTGGAACAGGCAAAGATCGATGGCGATGCTCTTGATCTCAGGGGTGAAGTGCTGATGCCCGATGGTCTGCGCAAGCTCAACGCGTTCATGCTGTCGCTCGGGCAATCGCCGCTGTTTGAGCAGGATGGTGTGACGCTTCAGCAGGCCAATCTGCAGCGTTCTGATTCTCTGGAGGAGGCGGATCAAGGGCGCCTTAGCTACAGCCTTTTGGCACGGTTTGCCACGGATGCACCTCAGGCGATTCGCCCTGATTTGACCTCCCTCGGGGCCATCGGGCTGCAGCGGCGCCTGCAGCGTTTGCTGAAGGAAGAAGGGTTGTTTGAATGACTAATTTTTCTGGGATTGGTCGTCAAGGGGTTTGGTCGTGGCTGACGCCGGAACGAGCTGTTTTGGTGGTGCCGGTGCTCGCTGGTCTTGGTTTGTCCATGGCTTTATTGAGTGTTGGTGTCACCCCACTCACGATCCGTGTTCGGGAGCAGAATGCAGTCGTGGAGCAACTCACGACCAAGGCGGAATTTGTGCCGGTGTTGCAGCAGCAGTTGTCTGTTTTGAAGCGCAAGCAGGCGGAGCGAAACCAGCAGTTGGATCGATTGTTGGAGCTGGTGGCGGGAACGTCGGAACTTCAAACGTTCCTGGCGGGACTCAATGATTTGGCTGGCGTCCACAACGTTGCCATCACCACCACCAAGCCCGGGGCTGTCGAACGGTTTAAGGCGCCGATGCCTGCACAGGGTCAGGAAGCTCCACCCGCAGCCGGCGGTGGAGGCTCTCAAGCAGCGGGCGGTGATCCACTGCTCAACCGTGGTCTGGAGAGGCGTTCAGCTGCACTCACGGTGAAGGGTCCGTTCCAGCAGGTGCAGGCGTTTCTGCAATCGCTGGAACATTTGGAGGTTTTCGTTGTGATCAGTGAGATGAATGTTCGGGAGCAGAACCGACAAACTGAAGATGGTGTTGATCAGCCTGAGGTGGTCATGGATCTCACGCTGTCGGCCTATGGGCGTCAGCCGGTACCGCCGGCTCAGCCAGAGGAGAAAGACAACTAATGGTGTATTTGTATGCCGGAATGGGTGTGGTGATGCTGACGGGGATCATGGCAATTTTTGAGATGGGTCTTTCGCTTACGGGGCAAACATTGCTGCCAACACCGGTCGATCCATATTTTGCGGATTCTTCTATGAGAGAAACAGATCAAGCGCTTTTGGAGTTTTTATTTGATCAAAAAAAACTGAATGTTCTGGTTGAAGTTGATGGCGTTGTGCAAGACGTTGAGACAGACTTCTCTGAACTGGCGAGAGATCAAGGTTTGTGTGGTGCGCTCAATCAGATTGATGATGAGGGGTGGACTTTGATTGGTGAAGGTCGTTGGGTCAACAGCTGTCAGTTGACTCGAGGTTCCCATCGTGCCGTTGTCAAAGAAAATTCTGATGATGAACAGAACCCTTATCAGCTTTTTTCTTGTGCTCTTAGTGGCGGGAATGATCGATGTTCCTTCGAGCGCGAGTGAGGTGCTCCCATGCTTGATGCTGTAGTCGGTGCTGTGATCATGGTTGTCGCTACGACTTCAATGCTGTACTCAATTGAGGTGGCTGAGCGGGCATTTGACCAGGCAGGTCGATATCCATTGAATGCTGATGAAAAGGAGGTGCTACGCCCTGTTGGTGTTCTAAATGAGGTAGAGCAAGAAGCCTTCTGGCAGGACAACATCAAAGATGCGCCTCGTGAGATAGGGCTTGATGGATAAATCGATGCTCGTTCCTAAGCTGTACCAATCGGAGAAGTCTGAACAGCGCGGGATGACACTGCTCGAAGCGCTTTTGGCCATGATGATGTTGGTGGTTTTCACCGGTATCGTCGCCTTGGTGATGCAATTCACATTGCGCTTTTTTACGTCTGCCGAATCAGGTGAGCAGAATGAGTTCGAGGTCTCCAATGGGCTGTTGATTGATCATCAACAGATTCAGATGGTCATGGATGGACTTGTTGAGGTGTTGTCTCAGCCGGGGATCAGTATGGATGGTATTGCCTTTGCCCCACAATCTGTTAGTCCAGCTGTGGCTTGTCCACCTGCCCAACCTGTGACCCAGTGGGGTTTGCCGATGGCGGAAGTTTCACTCCCACCGGGCTATCGCTTGTGTGTATGGAAGACAACGTCAGGAGAAAGTTCGATGGCCGATCTCATTGCTGATGTTGATGGAGCCAAGCCAGGCATCTATATGTTGCAGGCTCTGCCGGAACAGCTGAGTTCCAGCAGTCTTCCTACCAGGCGTCTGTTCTGTCGTCCACGTCCCTTCTGTTGATCCCATGACCGCAACACCCATGGTGGGATCCACCTTTTTTGGCCTGGATATCAGTCAGTTCGCTACACGGCTGCTCTCAATGCGTCGCCGGATTTCCAAGCGTGTGCTGTTGTTGGAGTTTGGGCCTGCTTCTTTGCTGATGGCGGAAGCGACGCTGACCCAGGCAGGAGTGCAGTTAAGTCATGTCAGTTCGTTCTCTCTTCCTCCGGAAGCCTTGGAGCGTGGTGTGCCAGCCGAGCCATTGAAGATGGCTCGGCTCATCCAGGCCTTTTGTGCTGAGAAGAAGATCCCCGCCCATCGTGTGGCAGTTGTCTTGCCACCGGAGCTGGCCTTTCAGCGTCTTCTCGAGCTTCCACCAACCCTGACAAGGGATGAGGCGCGTGAGTATGTGCTGAATCCTGCCAATGGTCTACAAATACCGTTTCCATTAACACAAACCGATTTCGACCTTTTCCCTGTTTCAACGCCGATAGAGCCTTCACAAGTTGGCGATAAGTGTTTGTACATGCTCACCGCCATTCCAGAGGTTCTCGTTGATCCCATCGTGGAAATGCTCCAAGCCGCGGACTTGGAATTGCAGTTGCTGGAGCTCGGTAGTCATAGCCAGTTGCGCAATCATGCTGCCGAACTGGTCACATTGGGTCCGCAGCAGGTTGATCTGGTGCTGGAACTGCTGCCTGAATGCAGCACTCTGATGCTGGTTTCCTGCTCTGGGTTGTTGGGATCGGAGAGGTTGGCCTCGATTCGTAATCTCCCTGCGCTTGATCTGGAAGCGGAGCAGCTTGCTGTCGCGGTCGGCTCTGGTTTGTCGGCAGAAGATCTTCTGTTCAAAGACGAGAATTATTTGCCGATTTCTGATCTTGATCTGCGGGTTCTGGTGGCCGATTTGAAGGCTGCTTTTGAGCGCTTTTATCACAAACTTCCCGAGGTTCAGATTCGACGTTTGATCTTGGCGGGTGTGAACAGCTCTCACCCTTTGCTTGCGGATTTGTTGTCAGAGATGTTGGGTTTACCAATTGTTCTGTCCCGAGCCAGCTCTGTTACAGGTTTGGCAGGCCTATCGATGGATGATCTGTTGATGCAGTCAGCTCTTGGCCGTCTTACGGGTTTGTCCCTTGGTCTTCTTCCCATTGATCAGCTTTTGGCATGCTCTTTGGACATTCATGGCGTTGCTGATCAAGAGTCTCAGCATCAGAATGATGTTGTAGCTATAGCTGATCTTCTGAGTTCATCAGAGGCTCAGACGGGTTTGGATCTTTTTGCAGTGGAGGCCACTTCGGCTGTCCTTATCACTGATGCTCAAAAAGACATTGATTCAGTCGTCAGTGTTGAGACAACTATTGCGCCTGTGACTTCCGTGGATTCAAGACCTCTGGCCACGGATGATGTGCCAATGGTGCCTGCTGAACCCATTGATGACTCACTCACGTTGTCGGAAGAACGTGATCAAGTTGAAGAGCTCCCCACTCCCTTGCTGACTGGGCTCAATGTCGATGAGGAACCTTTGGAGATCGTTGTTGAACAAACGCCGATTGATCCTGCCTCTGACCAAGAGTGGCCTTCGATTGTTCCTCTCACGACTGAGCCTCAGTCGGATTCTGAAGTTGTGGATGTTGGCAGTTCCTCAGAAGGAGAATGGCCTTCGATCCATAGCCAGACTTCTGGCGGTGTTGATGACTCCGTTCCTGAAACTGAGTGGCCATCTATTGCTTCTACACAGCCAGTTCAAGAGGTCTTTGACGAGGTGGTGGATGCTGAAGATAACCCTTCAGAATGGCCTTCGATTGTTCTTGATGATGCCTTGCACTTAAGTGAATCCGCTGCTGTTGTTGAGAATTTAGATGCTCCCTTGTTGCCTTATGAAGAGCAGGTGCAAGAAGATGATGCCATCCAAATGACTGCGTCACTTTCCTTGGATCAATCTTCTGTTTCTGAAAAGAAAGTTCTTGACTCTTTGAGCTCCAGTAATGCATCTGAGCAGGAGATAGCTGATCAAGATGGAGATTTGGTAATCCCTGATTTGCCTCTTGCTTTAGAGCCGGTTGTGAAGCAGGATCAATCAAAGGATGATGAGCCGTTATCGGATGATTTGGCCTCTGTTGATATAAGTCTAGAATTAGGTGAGCTTCGCTTCGCTGAGGAGGGTGATTGATTACCCCATCTCTGTAATTAACGCGAACATTGGTAGATAAAGTGAGACGACAATTGTCCCGACAATTCCAGCTACAACAAAAATAACTGCAGGTTCCATTGCTTTGGTGAGTGATGAAACTGTTGCTTCAACTTCCCGCTTGTAAAAAACAGCCAGCTTTTCAAGCATGAAACTCAGTTGACCCGTTTCTTCTCCAATCTTGATCATTGAGATGACAAGCCTCGGAAAGACGCTGCTTCGTCCCATCGAATAATTGAGTTCTTGCCCCTGTGTGACAAGAAGGATGGATTGTCGGAGGGTTTGGCGAATCAATTCATTGGAGCTCGCTGAGATGCAGCGGTTGATTCCATCCACAATTGGAATCCCTGAGGTGACGAGAGTGGAGAGTGTGTCACACATGCCAGCCATCTCGGATCGAAGGATAAGATCTCCGAAAAGAGGTACTTTGAGAATGTTGGTATCGATGAGAAGCCTCCCTTGATTGCTGCTGTAATAACTTCGAAAAAGAAATATTCCTGCGAAGATTGTCAATGGAGCACCAATAGCAAATGTTGATGAAGTAACGAAATTAGACAAGTTAAGCATGAAGGATGTGAGGCCTGGAAGTTCAGCTCCCATGCCGTCAAACATGGTCTTGAATTTCGGCACAATAAAGATAAGTAAGCCTAGGCTCACGCTTACAGCCAAAAGCAAGACCAATGCGGGATAAATCAATGCCCCGATAATCTGGCCTCTTATTTTTGCTCGTTCTTCCAAGAGAAGTGCAATTCTGTCCAACACCTGCTCAAGAATGCCGCCAGCTTCTCCTGCTTCAATCAAGCCAATTGCAATGGGTTCAAAGACTTTAGGGTATTGTTTCAGGCTGGATGATAGCTCTTCTCCAGCATTGAGGCGAAAGGCAATCGCTTGCACGCAATAGGCAAGTTTCGCATTGGTCATATTTTCTGCGATAAGAAGCATGCCTTGAGCAAGAGCCACACCACTTTCCAAAATGACTGACAACTGCCGGAAAAAGATCAGTAAGTCCTTCTGTGGTACCTTGAGTTTGGCTGAAGGTGGTTGATTCTTGGCTTGCAGTCTTCGATTCTGAGCCGTCTTTCCTGTCTGGTTGTCGCCAGGATTTTGTGGTTTTTGTGAATTGCCGTATTGAATCATGCTTGTATATCGTTGTTGAGGAGTGCTTTCGGATTCGATGCTTTTCCGAGTGCTTCTTGTTGGCTGATTTCACCTTGGTCAACAAGATTTTTGAGGCACTGTTCTAGGGTATTCATTCCCTCTTTACTGCCTGTTTGCAATTGTGAATAGATTTGGCTGATCTTTCTTTCACGAATGAGATTTGCAATTGCAGGTGTATTGATCATCAGCTCATAGGCCAGTGATCTCTTGCCTTTTGTGTTTTTGCATAGTGTTTGGGTCATCACCCCTAGTAGGGATGTAGAGACCTGTAGACGAGCCTGTTCTTGTTGGTCGCCGGGGAATACGTCGACGATCCGTTCAACAGTTTTTGCTGCCGAGGATGTGTGCAGTGTTCCTAGAACGAGATGGCCTGTTTCTGCAGCAGTGATGGCGAGCTGAATCGTTTCGAGATCTCTCATTTCTCCGATGTAGATCACATCCGGATCTTCCCTTAGGGCTGCACGCAGTGCTGAGGCAAATGTTTGTGTGTCTCTTTTTACCTCGCGTTGATGAAT
>CEVF01306931.1_pt1 | contig 11046 bp, 20 predicted proteins | sample 356441 | NCBI WGS metagenome assembly CEVF01 (sample SAMEA2622765, study PRJEB7988) | marine metagenome | biome: marine biome (ENVO:00000447); feature: surface water layer (ENVO:00002042); material: "saline water (ENVO:00002010), including plankton (ENVO:xxxxxxxx)" | depth 5 m
TAAATTGAATAAAGTATCAGAAAAGATTTGCAATAAAATCAAATACACTTTATGATTGGAATCTAATATGACTAATTTAATTGTACCAAACACAAACAAATCCGAACAATCTATTCGTGATTGGATCGCAGAGCATAATTCAGATGCTATTATGATTAATGGATATGATCATTGCATTCTTGGAATTTCAATACATGGATCAATCATTTATTCGGTGGATGACATTCTTAAAACTTTAGTTGGTGCAGATCATCATTGGGACTTTGATGATGCAATTGAGTGGTTTGAGTTTAATATTCAAGGATCATTCACCAACAAGAAAAACGAACCCATATTCGTGCAATCCAACTACTCAACCTATTCTCTCGATTTTTCAGAATAAGCAGAAAGATTATATTATGACAACAGGAACAATAACAACAAATGCAGGCTCAATGAAAATTGAGTTCTTTGACAATGACGCACCCAATACGGTGAAAAACTTTTGCGACTTGGCAAACAAGGGATTCTATGAAGGATTAAACTTTCACAGAGTTATACCTGGATTCGTTGCTCAAGGTGGATGCCCAAACGGAGTTGGAAATGGAGGTCCAGGATACACAATTCAGTGCGAAACAAAAGGTGGTAATCAATACCATGATAAAGGTGTTTTGAGTATGGCACACGCAGGACCGAATACAGGAGGTTCTCAATTCTTTTTGGTGCATACTCGTCAAGCAACGCAACATCTTGATGGTATGCACACTTGCTTTGGTAAAGTTACCGAAGGTTTAGAAGTTATTGAGCAAATTCGTCAAGGTGACACTTTCAGTGTAACCATAGACGAATAATGTGGCAAGAAGCACTTTGGTATCTCGGTATCGCATTTACGATACTGATATTTTTAATTGGATTTCTTCATTTTTATGATGATGAAGATGAATGATTTTTTTTAATTCACATATATATTTATTGATATGGACATTAACGAACAATTTGAAATAGCATTATCTTCTGAACTTACAGAAGGATCAAAGTGGTTAAAATATAGTGATTTGCTTTTGGCAAAAAGTCGTGCAGTAGAAAAACACGGACCTAAATCTGCGGAAGTTAAAAAACTTGATAAAGAAATTAAAAAAGAAATGGATAAACTTGGAATAACCGAATCAGCGACTCTTAATGAAGCAAGTGAGGTGGAAATTTCTTCAATGGATAAAAAGGCACAACTCGCAATCAAGTATTGGACAAAGTTGTTCAAGGGAAAAGCAGAAACTGCGTTTGATGGAATACATGGATTTATTGTTAACATAAGAGTATCATCAGTCATTACCCGACACAAATCAGAGACACTTGAATATTTGACAAAAGGTCCAGATTATCGGTGGATTGAGTTTGATGGCAAGTACATAACGATAGGATTCTAATGAACAAATCACAATTAAAGCAAGTTATAGAAGAAGAGTTCCAATTACTTCTTAAAGAGTACAAATATAAACTTTATCATAAGTCTTTTACTTCTGCGGCCGAAGAAGCACGTAAAGTTGCGGAAAAGAAAGGATTTGAAATAGACGAAGAAAATTGGACAACCGAAGTTGCATTTGGTGGTAAGTATAAACGAGCAAGGCCAAGTGTTGGCAAAAGCAATTCATTTAGTGTCGCACTAACAAAGAATGGAAAACCACAACGCAAGCATTTACACTTTCAGGTATACGGAATGGAAAGCGGTAATTTTGAATTAAACGCATATGTTTCGTAATGTCTAAACGATGTAAAGCAAGAAACCAAGTAATAGCAGAACTTGATTTTATTCATGGCATGACCCATAATCTCAGAGAAGTTGTTGATCATGCCGATTGGCCAAAAGAGGTTTGGGAAGCAAAAGCAAAAGTTCTTAAAGAAGCACAGAATATCATCGTAGATTTTTTAAAAGATGTAGATTCAGGTGAATATTCAGAAAAAAAGTAAAAAAAACTTTGACTATATCAAAATAAAACTCTAATATACATATATATATTTTTATCACCATCATCTCCCAGAGTTGCCATTATGAATTGTTTCATGTGGCAACTCATTTTTTATATGGGTATTTTTGATTGATAATTTAGTTATATTCATATATATTTATTGATATGAACAACAATAAACTAAGTGATATTCTCCGTAAACTTATTGAAGAAGAATGGGACAAAGATGTTGAAATAAAATCAACAGGTGAACACGCAGACAAAACTATCACTCAGATTAAAAAAGAAATGGAAGCATTGAAAGGTAAAAAACCTTTTAATCGTGAACAATTTTCAGAACTATTATTTGCTCTTCGTGCAAAACAAGGATGGAAGAAGGGTAAGGGTGCAACAGGAACAACCGAACAAATTACTACAATGAACCGAGACGAATTGAAAGAATTAATCAAACACGAATTAAATGAAGTAACCCGTGATAAAAGTGAACATCAAATTATACACGATGTTTATTATACTTTTTCAGATGGAGTATATGGATTGCTAGATATGACAACTGATAGCAAATACCGAAAAGATCAATTTGTTAAAAAGACATTTCGTTCTGCAAAGAAATTGCTTATGGATTTAGAAACGCATTTGAATAAAAACTACGAAGGTTGGGACTAATGAAAAAATCAGAAATCAAAGATATTATACGAACTGAACTTTCCAAAATTTTGTTGGAAAGCACAAACACACTTGATCGTGCATATAAAATTTATTCTGCAAGTTTAACTTCATTTCGAGAAATTGCTATTAAACTCAAGGACAACAAACTTCAGAAGTTGTATCGGGAACTAGATAAGTTGCATCAAAAAATTACAAAATATCTTGATGCCAATTACGAAGGAGCATTAAGTGAATCATTAAAAGATTGGAACGATGATGTTTTACCAAGAGTATTATACTCTGAATTGGGTCATGCCGAAGAAGCACTTGAAGCACTTGTTAAGAATACACGCAATGACAAAGAATTGATTAAATTTCTGAAAGCACATAAAAAGTTGGGCGTCATGGTAAGCAAGCATTTGCACTCCGAGTATCCAGATTGGGAAAAACGGATGGATGAGGACATTAGAAACTCCAAGAAAAGCAAAGCAGAATTGGTTAAGGCATTAAAGAAGTTTAAGAAAGGTGCGAAAGTTCATTACTTTCCACTTTCAGGTGGAAACTATGTAATGGTAGGACCAAAAGGAGTTCAAACTAAAGACAAAAAGGCAGTTAATGTTCAAATCAGAAAAATTGGAACATACGATGCAGATAATCCAAATCAAGTAAGTGTCGGAATTGAATTGAGCAACGGCCACGAAGCAACTTGGAACGGAACAGAATTTGAAATTGATGACCTCGGTTGTCCACTAATATTGGGAAAAGGATAATACAATGAACAAAGAAGAACTTAAAGAACTTATCAGAAAAGAACTCGAAGAAGCATTATTTGCTCATCCGAGCAAACTTAGAGGAAAGTTTCCACATCCGGGATCGCAACCTCATGTCAAAGATTACAAAAAAAATAAGAAGAAAAAGACTCGGGAAGGAGCAATCAATGAAAGAAAGATTGAATACTCCGAGGCAGATTTAAAAAACTTAGCAGGATATACTGATAGAAACCAACACCTTGAAGCACGGTCATTTATTGCACAGAGTGGCAACTATAAAAGACTTCATAAAGCATATGAAGCACTTATCACTATACGAGATGTAATGGGTCATACTCCCAAAGGCGCAGAACAAATCCGTCAAGACTTGGATAAGAATTTGAAAAACATTATTAGTAAAGACATTAAAAATTGGGAAGAAGTTTGGGGAAGTCTATGATTAAATTAAAAACATTGTTGGAATATCCATATACAAGTTGGAAAATTCATGTCAAATTAAAAACAGAAAAAGGCAAATCATTTGACTATAAACCAACGATGCTTGGAGACAAAAATCCACCAAATAAAAAGAAAGCACTTGATCATGCAAAAAAACAATGGAAACAAGATTTTGAAAAACAATATGGTAAAATCAAAACTGCAAAGATTTATGTCATTTTTAATGCCGACTGATAATAAAAAGAAAAAAAAAGTGGTAGTTCCAACAAATAACATAAAACCAAGAGCAAAATTTGAATTGATGTATAAACGAATATTAAGAAGCAGATAAAATGAAAAAAAGTGAATTAAAACAAATTATCCGAGAAATTCTTGACGAAGATTTGCGTAATTGGTTAAAAAAGAAATGGGTCAACATCGGTAAAAAAGATAAAGACGGAAAACATCCTCCGTGTGGTACAAGTGGTGACAAACGAGGATATGCTAAATGTGTTCCTCAAGCAACTGCCAATAAAATGACTGACAAAGAAAAAGAAAGTGCAACTCGCAGAAAACGGGCTGCTCAAAATAAAGCAGACCGAGGAGGAAAAGAATCAGCAGGTCAAGGAAAAAAACCAATCAATGTAAGCACTTATACAAAAAGAAGTGGAAAAAAAAGTGGAACAGGAAAAGGATCATAAATTATGGCAGACTTAACATTACCTAGAGGCAAGCAGATGATACTGCAAGCAGATGACGACAAATATAAACGTGGACTTCTCGTTACATTACTAGACGAAGGTGGATATGAAATGGCATACTGGTATGATAAACCAGAAGTGTATCCAATTGAAGTATTGGTAGACGGAAAAAGCATTAAAAAAGATGCTAAGATAGTCACTATGAAATTTCATCCAGAATTAAAAGAAGAATGGAGTAACGACTACAAAAAGAAAATAGATTGTAGTAATCCAAAAGGATTTAGTCAAAAAGCACATTGTGCAGGTCGTAAAAAACGACAAGCAGGAAAACAAACAAAATCAGAACCAGTGAAAGAAAACTTGAAAAAGCAAACAATAGAAGAAAGATTACAATTATTTTTAGAAAAGAACGTGCCAACTTCACCAAGCAAATGGGCATATTGGGTAGGACAAGCAAAAAAGAAATTTGATGTTTATCCTTCAGCTTACGCAAATCTATGGGCTGCCAAGATGTATAAAGATGCAGGTGGTAAGTGGAAGAAAGAGAAAAAGAAGTAAGTGAAAAGACTTTGGCTCATTTGGGCAAGAACAGTTGATCATCGTGTCGGAAAAACTGACGATGACGAACCCGACATTCCTATTCTAACTCAGAAGCAAGCAAGAGTTAGTTTAATGCTTCGCAGTTTCATTATTTTGTTGAACATTATTACTTGTTTCTTTATAATTGCTAATGCAATAAGACATTGGTAATGACTGACGAAGAAAAAAAGATTCCTGATAATGTAGTTCCACATCCGAATGCACTTCCGTATGCAAGTGACTTGGCTGCACCTGTAATTAAACCTGATCACTCGTTAACAGGTTGGAAGCACGGAGCTGTTCATTCAGCAAACAAACATTATACAGATAAATTTGAAGCACTTAAAAAGCAGTTTGACGAACTCGCGGAAGACTTTAAGTGGAATGATATTATGTTCAATGCAGAGTTTCGTTTGAAACCGGTTATAGGGAATGAGTATCATTTGTATACCAAAGGAAACACGACAAACAAACATTATATTTCATTGTTTGCTCCCAACGAACGAATAGGTGGATACGACAATTATGTTGGAACATTTCGTTTGAACTATGATAATCGTTGGGAAAAGATAAAATAAGACTTGACTTTTTATAATTTTTTTGGTAGTATATAAACATAATGAGAGATACAAATACTACTATTAAATCAAAAGTAAAACTAACCGAGAGAGAAAAAATGATTTTCTATTTCAAGTATGGACCCGGTAGGTTCAAAAAAGTTTTTACTGCCTAACCAATTATTATCATGGAAAACATCAACAATTTTATTGAATACTGCAAATCATTCTATTTAGGAGAAAATGCGATTTACCCACTAAAGAATGTATCACATATTGATTTCGTTCATGCTTGTAATTTAGTCGCACGAAGAACTGATATGGAATTTGCCGGTGATTCGTTTGATCGTGAACGAGTTCGTGATATTCTTGAATCAGTTGGATTCAAACAAGCAAATTAATTTTAATTAACTCAAGGTGTCTTTTGTGTAAGACACCTTTTTTATGCGTAATTTAAATCGTGCTTTACGTCTTTAATTACTTTTTCTAAATAAGAAATTCGTTTGTCTCTTGATACAAAAGGAACAGACCAAAACTGACGAGTACGAAACCAAAGTCGCCAATTCCAACCGAATACAAAAGAATAAACTCCCATTATCAAACGCAACTTAACAGAGTTTGCGTATATTGTAAGAACTGGTAATGCAGGAGCACCATGAGTAATAAATGTTCTTACAACTTTATCTTTTAATAATCCAGATGGAAGTCCCATTGTTTTGGTAATAGATTTAAAATTATATGCGAATCCTGGTGTAAAAACTTCGTCAAAAAATACTTCAAGTTTAGGAGTACAACGAAACCACCACACAGGTGAAATAAAGTAAATATGAGTTGACCAAGAAATGTATTCTTTGTAAGTTTTTACCAACTCGGTATTTTCTCGTCTAAAATCCTCTTGGTACAATTCAATGGTTTTTACATCAACTTTTTCGTTTTCAAGAGTGATTTTAATGCTTTTAAAAATTCCATCATAACAGAACGAATCTGTATTTGGATGTCCAATTATTATTAGTGCTTTCATTTTGTTAATACTTTCTTTATTTTTGCGATTGCGTAATCACGATTCATTTTTGCGATAAAGTCTAATGGAATATCTTTTGGACAAGCAGCCGAACATTCACCATAATTGCTACAAGAACCAAATCCAAGAGTATCCATTTTTTCTACCATACCAATTGTGCGTTTATCTTTTTCTGCTTGTCCTTGGGGAAGAGAATTAAGATGTGCAAGTTTGGCAGATGTAAATAACATTGCTGATGCGTTTTTACAAGATGTAACACAAGCACCACATCCTATACAGGCAGCCGCATCCATAGCAATATCAGCAGTTTCTTTTTGAATAGGTAGTGCATTTCCATCTGGTGCGCTTCCGGTTCTAACAGATACATAACCACCTGCACGAATAATTTCATCAAATGCACTACGATCTACCATCAAGTCTTTAACAACAGGAAATGCTTCCGCACGAAATGGTTCAATGGTTATACTTTCTCCGTCTTCAAATTCACGCATATGCAACTGACAGGTGGTCGTAGAATCGTTTTTACCATGAGGATAACCATTGATGGTCAATGAACAAGTACCACATATTCCTTCACGACAATCGTGATCAAATGTAACGGGTTCTTTTTTGTCTTCAAGAAGTTGTCCATTGAGTTGGTCAAGCATTTCAAGAAACGATGAATCTGGTGAAACGTCATTCAAAGTATGAGTTTCAAAATGACCTTCTGCTTCGGCATTTTCTTGTTTCCATATTTTTAAAAATAAGTTCATAATAATCTCCGTTATTTGTAACTTCTTACTGAAAGTTTAATATTCTCAAAATTTAAATCTTCTGTAAATAATGATGGTTCTTTGTTTTCATTAAATGACCAAACCGAAGCATTAGCAAAATCTTTATCATTTCGTTGTGCTTCACCTTCTTCGGTTTGATATTCCTCACGAAAATGTCCACCACAAGATTCTTCTCTTGCAAGAGCATCACGACAAAGCAATTCACCAAACTCAATAAAGTCACGAACTCGTCCTGCTTCTTCTAATTCAGAGTTAAGATTGTTGCTATTGCCAGGCACAAACAAATTTTTGTGGAATTCTTCATTAAGATTTTGAATTTCAGAAATCGCATTTTTAAGACCTTTTTCGTTTCTTGCCATACCAGCATTATCCCACATAATTTTACCGAGTTGTTTATGAAACGAACGGGCACTACGATCACCTTGAATATTCAATAATTGATTGGTACGAAAATCAACTGCTTCAATTGCAGATTTAACTTCATCAGAATTTTCGTTTATGCTACCGAATCCAACATCAGCAAGATAATCAGCAATGGTATAAGGAAGCACAAAATATCCGTCACTTAGTCCTTGCATCAATGCACTTGCTCCTAAACGATTTGCTCCATGATCAGAAAAGTTTGCTTCACCACAAGCAAAGCATCCAGGTATTGTAGTCATTAAATTATAGTCTACCCACAAACCACCCATTGTATAATGAATCGCAGGAAATATTCTCATTGGTCGTTCGTAAGCATTTTCACCTGTGATGCGTTCATACATTTGAAACAAATTACCATACTTTTCACGAATATTATTTTCACCGAGTCGTTCAATAGCATCAGCAAAATCAAGATAAACTCCTAAACCAGTTGAACCGATTCCTCGTCCTTCGTCACATACTTCTTTTGCTGAACGACTGCTTATATCACGTGGAGCAAGATTTCCAAAACTAGGATATTTTCTTTCCAAATAATAATCACGGTCATTTTCAGCAATATCAGATGGATGCAACGAACAATGCTTTGCATCTTTCGGGACCCAAACTCTGCCATCGTTACGAAGAGATTCACTCATTAATGTAAGTTTGCTTTGATGCTCACCTGATACAGGAATACAAGTTGGATGAATTTGAGTAAAACAAGGATTTGCCATTCCTGCTCCTTGACGATACGCACGATGCGTTGCAGTAACATTGCAACCCATAGCATTAGTAGAAAGATAATAAACGTTTCCATAACCACCTGTGCATAAAACAACTGCATCACCAAGATGTGCTTTTATTTCACCTGTTACAAGATTTCTTGTTACGATACCCTTGGCATGACCTTCACTTAAAATCAAATCAAGCATTTCGGTGCGTGTGTGCATTTTAACACCACCATTAGCAATTTCTTTGCTTAAAGAACTATAAGCACCAAGTAAAAGTTGTTGACCGGTTTGACCTCTTGCGTAAAAAGTCCGACTAACTTGTGCTCCACCGAAACTACGATTAGCAAGAAGCCCTCCGTATTCTCTTGCAAACGGAACTCCTTGTGCCACACATTGATCAATGATATTCACACTTACTTCAGCAAGACGATGAACATTTGCTTCACGACTACGAAAATCTCCACCTTTGATTGTATCATAAAACAACCGATAAATACTATCACCATCATTTTGATAATTCTTTGCGGCGTTGATTCCACCTTGAGCAGCTATTGAGTGAGCTCTTCGTGGAGTATCTTGGTAACAAAAGCATTCTACATTATATCCTAATTCTGATAATGTTGCGGCTGCTGAACTACCTGCTAAACCTGAACCAACAACAAGAATTTTATATTTGCGTTTGTTGGCAGGATTAACAAGTTTGTTGGAAAATCTGTGATTATTCCATTTGTCGGCAAGATTGCCTGATGGTATTTTTGAATTTAACTTCATATTAAAATAAATTGTTGTTGTATATTGAAATGAGTCCGTATTTTTGTGCTACAACCGTAATCGGAATAATAGAAAATCCAATGAAAATCGCATAAGCATACGCATACGACACAAAATCAAGTTTACTTTTCATGCTTGTTGAACGAATACCCAATGACTGAAATGTACTTGATACTCCGTGGATCAAATGCTTGCAAAGCAAAAACATTGCGACAACATAAAAAATACTTATCCATTCTTTTTTGAATCCATAAATCATCATAGCATAAACATCGTGAATAACTTCTCCGTTGGAAGAGCCAACCGTAGTCATCAAATTATCATATTCAGGATAAATAATGCGAATAGTATAATGAAACAAATGAAAGAAAACAAAAGAAAGAATAATAGAACCACTTACACCCATCCGCAACGAATGCCATTTGCTTTTTTTGGTAACTTCAATATCATTTTTGATTGGTCGTGCTTTTTTATTTTCACGAATCAAAGATATTGCAACCAACACATGAATTATTACACTTGCAAGTAAAAATAATCTTGCTCCCCAAAGTATAGGAACTGGAAGAGTTTGCAAAAAATGTGCGTATGCGTTTATAGCATCTTGACCAATAAAAACTTGAAGATTTCCTGTCATGTGAACAAATACAAATCCTACAAGAACAAGTCCTGTGAGTGCCATCAAATATTTTTTAATCAATGAATTCATTCGTCTTTCAGTTTATCTGCATTTTTGTTTTTTTCAATCTCTTTCGATGATAAATATGAAAGATTAAGTCGTTGGCCTTGCTTACCCCATTTTTCTTGCAGATACTTTCGTTCTTCTCTCCAATCTTTAAATGGTTTACCTTTTAAATTTAGTAAATCGGTCAGACTAGTTTGTTTTTGATCGTAAGATTTTTTGTTTGAATTTTCCATATAGTGAAGATAATCGTTCATTTAAACCTTCACTTCCTATAACGAGTGCGGAAGCAATTATGGTTAAATTTTTTATTATATATTGACCTTCTAATGTTGGCAATAATGGATTACTGTTTTGAAAGGTAACTTCAGGAAGAATTACCAACGGCAAAAAAGTACCGGTCATTTGCATTATCAACATAACAAGAGCAATAACAGTCGTTCTTTTAAACAAAAAGAATAATCCAATAAGAACCTCGTACCATCCAATTATTTGCATCCAAACATATGCTGAAAATATAGGCATCCAATAAACGGTATCCATTACCAATTGGGTTGCAGATGATAATCCAAAAGGTTTAAGAATTCCGAACCAAAAGAATATCACAAACAAAGGAATTCTTATTATCATCTCACTATAATTAAAGCATATCACATTCATAATTATTGTATATACTTTCTTTTTATAATAATTACAATGGATGACCATGAGTGATCGGTTCTGGCAAATCTACCAAATTCCGCATACTTTCAAAAAGTTCCGTGAAGTCTTTATCATCGGTATTACCAATCAAACAATCAGTAAGCAATCCACGAAGTTTTTTTCCTTGTTTGACAACATCAGCAAAACTAAAGTCATCATCGTAAAACGCATAAACGATTTTACGCATAATTTCTATGGAGTTGTTCATTTTGTCGGAATACCCTTGAAATGAAGATGCAGAAAAATCGTTGTTTGAATTTAAAATAGAATCTATTTCGTCTGCTAAAATATTTCCACTTTTTAATGCAAGAAACACACCACTTGAAAACACAGGATCAAGAAAACCAAATGC
>CEVF01152416.1_pt1 | contig 11041 bp, 5 predicted proteins | sample 356441 | NCBI WGS metagenome assembly CEVF01 (sample SAMEA2622765, study PRJEB7988) | marine metagenome | biome: marine biome (ENVO:00000447); feature: surface water layer (ENVO:00002042); material: "saline water (ENVO:00002010), including plankton (ENVO:xxxxxxxx)" | depth 5 m
AGGGGAGGGAATTATGCCCACAAGGGGGATGACCGTAGGTTTGAATAAAACGGGACAGGCCTTGACATGGGATTTTAGAATGGTTAACCCTGGAACTTATGAAGTCGCAGTAGTTTGTAATGCAGGAGAAAACCAAAAATGGGAAGCGGATGGAAAAATGAAAGTGACCGTGGCAGGTCAATCGGTTGAAAACAAACTTAGGGAAGATGAAAGAAAAGAGAACCGATGGATGGCACACAATATGAAAAGTGTGGTCTCCAAAATAGGAAAAATAACGATTAACACGGCTGGGATGAAAACCCTGACCTTGGAAGTTACATCTGATTTTAATGATTTAAAACCCAATGTTCGATACGTTCAACTTGTACCGATCAAATAAACCTACAAATTTATATAAGCAAATGAAAAAATACAGTTTACAAAGTGCTATCATCGCCCTGACCTTACTATTGGGTAGTTGTGGAGACAGGGCACAAAAGGCAACGGAAAAAGTGGAAGAGCCAGGGAGGGCCCCCAATGTGCTGATCGTGGTCACCGATGACCAGGGGTATGGGGATTTTGGTTTTACGGGAAACCCCGCGATCAAGACCCCCACGATAGACAAACTCAGTAAGGAGGGAACGCTGTTGAACAATTTCCATGTGGATCCCACATGCGCGCCAACCCGTGCGGCCCTGATGACGGGGCGTTATTCTGACCGGGTCGGTGTTTGGCACACCGTTCAAGGACGTAACATGTTGCGCAGGCGCGAAACCACTATGGCAGATGTATTCGGCGCCAATGGTTATGCCACAGGGCTATTTGGTAAATGGCACCTTGGGGATTGTTACCCCTACCGACCTGAAGACCGAGGTTTCCAGTACAGTGTTTACCATAAGGCCGGGGGCGTGGGCCAGGCCCCGGATTATTGGGGGAACGATTATTTTGATGACACGTACATCGTCAATGGCAAGCACCAGCGTTTTGAAGGTTATTGCACCGATATTTGGTTCAACGAAGGGATGAAGTTTATCAAGAAAAACAAGGATAATCCATTTTTTGCCTATATCTCGCTCAATGCTCCGCATAAACCCCTTTACTGCCCCGAAGAATATGTCAAGCCCTATGTGAATGACCCCAGGGTATCTTTTCCGGAATTTTATGGTATGATAACCAATATCGATGATAATATGGCACGTCTGTTGAAAATGTTGGATGACGAGGGCATTGCGGACAACACTATACTCATCTTTATGACGGACAATGGTACCGCAAGCGGGATCGTTGACGGTAGGGGCTACGATGGTGGCATGCGCGGGATGAAAAATTCGGAATATGAGGGAGGACACCGTGTGCCCTTCATTATCCGTTGGCCAAATGGAAAAATAGCGGAGGGAAAATCGATTGAGGAGCTCACCGCACATATTGATATTCTCCCTACGCTCATTGATCTATGTGGGCTCGATGCACCTGAAATCGAATACGATGGCACCAGCATTAGGGAACTTCTATATTCAGAAAACCCAGATTGGCCCAAGCGTTCCTTGGTGGTAGAGTCGCAAAGGGTGGTAGACCCCATCAAATGGCGTAAAAGTGCAGTGATGTACGATCGCTGGCGTTTGGTCAATGGGAAAGAACTGTACCAACTGGACCAAGACCCCAAACAGACTACGGACGTTGCAGAGGTAAATCCAGAGGTGTTTAAACAGTTACAAGGGGAATACAATACATTTTGGGACGATGTCTCACAAGAACACGACCTGACCAGCTATATGGTCATCGGGTCCGATCGTTCGCCTATTGTCTCTCTTTCCTCACATGATTGGTTGATCGATAGACTTCCACCATGGAACCAAGGACATATCATCAACGGAGAGGTGGCCGAAGAATCCTTTTGGGCCATTGAAGTGGAGCATGACGGCGAATATGAAATTTCACTTAGGCGCTGGCCGGTTGAAGCGGACAAGGGAATCAATGACGGTACTTATGGCAAGGCTTTCAATTACCAGCAGGCCCGTATGCGAATCGGGGATTTTGATGAAACCGTTGACATTCCCGAAGGAGCCAAGGAGGTTACCTTTAGGGTGAACCTGAAAAAGGGCGTCACCAAACTGGCCCCTTTGTTCATCGGTCCGGATTTGACCGCCACCCCTTATTATGCCTATGTTACACATAAACCCAAACCGGGTTGGCAAACACCCGAGGGAATGGGGATTCCAGTGTACGATCCATCTTATGGAAGAGTGCCGCCCCAGAAAAAACAAATAAATATTTCCGAGTAATTAAGAACGGATGCAAGACATTTTGACAAAAATTGTAATCGCTGTGGTTGCTGCGATTGGATTACTCCATTCCTGTGAACCCCATTCGAACTTGGTTGTCCAGGACGCTAGCTTTTGGGTGGTTCTTGAAGCTGAAGAGGCAAAAGAAACAGGGAATGAATTGTTTTGGGAGTTTCAACTAAACAGACCAGGGATCTATAACATCCAAATTTTAAGGGATGGGGAGCAGGTTGCTCCTTTGCCCAAGGTTTCCCTGTCCAGTGCTGGCGTTAGCATGGAAGAAGAACCTCCAAACATTTTTGTAATTCAAGAAGCAGGGGAACAAAAAACGGTTTCACAGTTTAACAAAACCATACAATATGATACTGCCGGATTGCACAACTTGGTTCTAAAAGTGGATGTTCCAATTGATAAGGTTCGCATTACTCCTCTCTATAGCAAGAATCTTGGTTTTGGGACTGATACGTATTATGGGGAATGGTTGCAAATGCACCAATCCCCGGAGAAACAAGCAGCCTTGGAATGGTTTAAAGATGCTAAATATGGCATGTTCATCCATTGGGGGCTGTATTCCCAAGCCGGGGGCATTTGGAAGGGGGAGCGAATGGAAGATTCGAAAAACCCCGGCCCCAACGTTTCGGAATGGTTGATGCATAAATTTCAGATACCTAGAAAGGAGTATGCCGAAATGGCCAAAACCTTTGACCCGGATAACACTTTTGCCAAAAATATCGCCAAACTGGCGAAAGATGCCGGGATGAAATATGTGGTCATTACCACGAAGCACCATGACGGATTTGCTTTGTTTGATTCAAAATGTTCGGAGTATGATATGGTGGATGCCACGCCGTATAAGGCAGATGCCGTAAAGGAATTATATGAAGCCTGTTTGGCGGAAGGTTTGGCTTTTGGGGTATATTACTCACATGGTAATGATTGGTACGACGGTACAGATGGCAATTACGCAAATGTTAAAAAGCGCAATGATTCTCTGGGGATTCTGACCCATGCCAGTGGGAAAAACCTTTGGGATCCCAGTCCGAACACACACGCTGGGTACATAGAGAACAAAGCATTGCCACAAGTTCAAGAGCTCCTGGATTTGCTCCCAAAGTTGCGCTTGTTCTGGTTTGATGGAGATGGTTTTATAACCGAAGCCCAAGCTTTTAAGTTCTATAAGCTCGTCTACGAAAACAATCCAAGTATTTTGGTAAATCGTAGGGTTGGTTTTGATTTTGGGGATTATTTGGACGCAGGAGACAATAAAATCCCAGCTGTATCCGATCAATTGACCAAGTATTTCGAAACATGTGGGACAACCAACAATTCTTGGGCATACAAATCTTATGACAATGATTGGAAAAGCACCAAAGAACTCCTTTATTACCTTGTTGACATAGCTTCCAAAGGGGGTAATTACTTGTTGAATATTGGACCGGATGGTAAAGGAAATGTGCCGGAACAAAGTCAAATACGACTTAGGGCAATTGGAGAATGGTTGGATGTATATGGTGATGCGATCTATGGGACTACCCGATGGAAGATCACAAAAGAAGGTGGGGATGAAACCTTACTGGGAGGAACGGAGCATAGGGCCAAGAAAGGCTTCTCCCGTACTTTTTCATCGAATGATTTTTGGTTTACTACGAAAGGAAACAAGGTATATGTCATTTCCTTGGTAAATCCGGATAAATCCATCAATATAAAATCTTTAAACGTTGACCAGGGGGAAGTTCAGGATGTGAGGTTGCTTGGCAATACCGTTGATCTTCAATGGGCGCAAAGTAACACTGGGTTAACGGTGGATTTGACAGGAATTTCTGTGAACGATAACGGATATGCCCTTGAAATAACTTTAAAAAAATAACATGAAAAACTCACTTATTTACTTCTTGATTTTTATGTCCGTTTTTGCCCATGCGCAAGAAGGGCAAAAGGGAAACAAGCCAGAAAAGAAGAAAAGGGATATAAGTTTCGAGTATCGTTTTCCTGAAGACTTAAAACAGACTCCAGATTCGGAACGGCGATTGGATCAATGGTTCCGAGATGCCAAATTTGGCGCCTTTATCCATTTCGGGGTTTATTCCACCTTGGAAGGGGAGTACAAAGGACGTGGGTCTGACTTTCGCTATAGTGAATGGATTCAAGTTTCTGCAAAGATTCCTGCCAATGAATATCATGGGATAGCCGCACAATTTAACCCCGTTGATTTTGATGCCGAAGCTTGGGTCAAAGTTTTTAAGGATGCAGGGATGCGTTATGTGGTCATCACTTCTAAACACCATGATGGATTTGCCTTGTTTAAGTCTGAGGTAAGTAATTACAATATAGTTGATTATACCCCTTTTAAGCGTGATATCATTAAAGAATTGAGTGAAGCCTGTCATAAAAATGGATTGAAGTTTGGGGTCTATTATTCCCAGGCCCAGGATTGGGATGAGCCCAATGCTCCCTTTTTGAACAAAAAAGCATCCGCGTTTGACCTTCACCCAGAGTTGCCCGAGGACTTTGAACCGGATATGGATAGTTATATTATGGGGAAATCCCTTCCTCAGGTAGAGGAACTGGTTAAAAATTATGAAATTGATTTGTTGTGGTTTGATACTCCGGTTGGAATGACCTATGAACGGGCCAAATTGTTTTCGGACATGGTTCGGAAATACCGCCCCAATTGCGTAATCAATTCACGAATCATCCATAATGGAAAATCAAGAATCGAAGCTAAAAATTTACCTTTATTTGACTATGTGTCCATTGGAGATAAGGAAGTGCCCACAAAAAAGCTTCCCCTTTATGTTGAATCCCCTGATTGTGTTAGCTCATCCTTTGGCTACAAAACACATGGCAAGGTATATTATCACGATGTTAAAGAGTTGATCCATCGTATGGTGAGTACAGTATGTGTTGGTGGAAATTATTTGTTGAACAACGGACCAATGGGTAACGGAAGATTGGATCCGGAAGCCGTTCGTTTGTATGGGGAAATCGGCCAGTGGATGAAATTGAACAGTGAATCTATTCTGGATACACGTCCCAATCCTTTTCCATATAAACCCGAATGGGGAGGCATTAGTATGAACAAGGATGGATCAATATTATACCTTCATGTTCTTAATATGCCAGAATCAGGGACTATTTCGCTAAAGGGATTACCTGTGACCGTGACTTCGGCAAAATATCTTTCCAATGATAGTATGGTAAACTTTGTGCAAGACGGGGATCATGTTCGTTTCACAGAACTTCAACATACAATTGATCCCATTGATGTTGTGGTCAAGGTTGTGTTGAAGACCCCCTGGTTTAAAGATTAAAAGACATAGGTAATCCTATTCAAAATAAATCGGGAAACAATTGTATTATTTATTGGGCCTGTAGTGGTAAAACAAAGAACCATTGGTGGATAATAAATAACTTCTTTCTTAATTCGGAGTACAACGGTTCCTGTCCCTTAGATTCAAAAAACGTATTCTTTGCACTTTTCCGGTCTATTTGTTCGCCGACCATTAAGGAAAACAAAAAACATAAGCTTCATCTTAGGGACAGGCACTCGATTGTAGTCAGGAAATATCTACACCAAAAACCATACTGGAAGGAGTAATGGGAACCATTCATAAGTAGATAATTTTAATTGGAAATAAACGGCACTTGCTGTTATAGTGACACAGGATGGAGGCGTAGTTGTTGCTCCAGGGTTTAATGCATTTGTAATTGGGTGATTAATCTAAAATGAAAGAAAAACAACCTTTTAGGAACAACTTTTTTTCACCTTACTGTTTTCAATTCAATAGCGTCAATTCCGTATGGACTCTGTTTAAAAAATGCGGCGAAATATAAATTGTACAAATATTGACGCCCATTTTTGTTGCTTTATCGTTTATTCGGTCATGTTTTTGGCATTTTGATGGAAATAAGCAAAAGAAAGATGGATGAGAGAAATATGAACGAATATCAGGTGGGTAGGTTTGTTCAACGCTGCAATGATGGCCGTAACGATTGTTGTGCTCATTGGCAAGATAATTCAATAATCAATTTCAAAATAGTTCATATGATAAAATGAAAAAGTATAAAAATCAACAATAAAAATGACTGACAACTTATGTGCACTAAACTAAATACTAATGCAAACTAAAATTATGAAACAAATATTAAGTGTTTTTTTGATGTTTTTATCGGTTTCGGTCCTTGCCCAACAGAGGAATGTAACAGGTACCGTAACAGATGAAATGGGCGTTCCTTTGGCAGGAGCGACCTTAGTGGTCAAGGGGACCACGAATGGGACTATGACCGATTTTGACGGTAATTATTCTTTAACAGCCAATATTGGTGATGTTATTTCCTTTTCATTCGTTGGAATGGAATCCAAGGAAGTTGTGGTTGAATCGGACATCTTGAATGTAACCTTGAATACCTCGCAACAGCAACTGGATGAAGTTGTGGTAATTGGTTACGGAACGGCCAAAAAAAGTGATTTGACAGGTGCGGTGGCTACCGTGGATGCCCAAGAGGCCTATGTAGCACCAACTGCAAGTTTGGATAATGGCCTTCAAGGAAGGGCATCAGGAGTTCAGGTAACTACCGCGAATGGCGAACCTGGCAGTTCTGCAACCATTAGAATACGTGGAGGAAACTCCATAACCGCAGGAAACGAACCTCTTTATGTAATAGATGGATTTGTGGGCGCTGGGGATCTTTCTACATTGAATCCCAATGATATAGAATCCATTCAGATTTTGAAGGACGCGTCCTCAACTGCTATCTATGGTGCCAGGGGTACTAATGGTGTTGTATTGATTACCACCAAAAAAGGTCGGGTCGGTAAGATGCAAGTGAATTTTAAAGCTTCTTCCGGGATGCAGAAATTACCAAGTAAGATAGACGTGCAAACAGGACGCGAATTTGCTGAATTTATTAATAATGCAGATCCCGATCCAAGTGATGGTTTACCCTTTGACTTGAACAACCTTCCAGGAGAAGAAACAGATTGGCAGGATGAAATGATTCAGACGGCCCCAATGTCCGATTATCAATTATCGGTGCGTGGAGGTTCGGAAGCGGCTACCTATTTTGCTTCAATGGGATACCTTGATCAGGAAGGTATTGTAAAAGGAACAGGTTTTGAACGAATCAGTTTGCGTACAAACGTGGATTTTCAGATTTCGAAAGTTTTTAAAGCAGGAGTGAACCTATCACTTTCAAAAACGAAAAGCGACAACAACAGTGTGGATTTTATCGATTTGATACGACAAGATCCCAGAAAGCCGGTTTATGATAGTGAAGGGAACTATACTTTGGACAATGTTCCTTTTCTGACAACCAATTCAGCAACGCACCCATTGGCACAGAATACCTTGAACGAGAACCAAACCCGTAGACATAGAGCATTGATAAATACTTATGTACAGGCCCAGTTTGGTGGTTTTACCGTGAAATCAACTTTTGGAGGTGATTTCCTTTTTAGTAAACAACATCAGTTTTCACCTTCTTCTTACCCAACCAACATTGTAAACGGGCGACTCGCATCTGCTAATATCAATCGTTTTGATGATGTTGATTTGCTCAATGAAAATACCATTAACTATACCAACACATTTGGGGACCATACAATTAGCGCTTTGGGAGGTGTTACGATACAGTCCCAGAATCGAGAAACCTTAATTGTCAATGCAAATGAAATACCGAGTGACGGGGTAGGGGTCAATGCCGTGGAATTGGCTCCGTTGGAGGAAACTTCCATGAACTCTGACTACTCAGAGTTTTCCTTGTTCTCTTTGTTGGGAAGGGTTGATTACTCCTATAAGGATAAATATTTGATTACTGGTACAATAAGAAGGGACGGATCTTCAAGGTTGGGTGAAAACAATAGATTTGCGATTTTTCCATCTGCGGCGGTGGCATGGAAAATATCGGAAGAGCCGTTTCTTCAAAATGTGGAGGCCATAAACCAGTTAAAGTTAAGAGCTAGTTATGGGGTGACAGGTAATCAGGGCATAGACCCGTTTAGTACACTGTCTACCTTCAATACGTTGAATACGGCCGTCATTTTAAATGGAGTACCGGTATCTGGCGTACAGCAGGGAAGTCTTTCAAACCCCAATTTGAAATGGGAAACCACGACCCAATATGATGTGGCACTGGAATTTTCACTGTTCAACAATAGACTTTCTGGTGAAGTGGACTTCTACTCCAAGAAAACGGAAGACCTATTATTGGCCGCGGAAGTGCCATTCTTTACAGGTTTCACCACTACGATTCAGAATGTAGGGTCACTTGAAAACAAGGGTTTCGATGTAAACCTAAAGGGTGTTCTTGTCAACTCGGAAGATTTTGGTTTGACCACTTCGCTTAACATTTCAACCTATAAGAACAAGGTTCTGGATTTAGGGGACAAAACATTCATAGAGACCAATAGGCTGGCAGCACCCGCCAATGATGTGAACAGTCAATTAATGGTTGGTGAACCCGTGGGTATTTTTTGGGGGGCCGTATATGAGGGAATAGACCCAGCGACGGGAGATGCTATTTTTGCCGATATCAGCGGACCAGATGGTGTGCCAGATGGTGTATATAGTCCTGAGTACGACAAAACCGTCATTGGTGATTCCAATCCTGATTTTTATGGAGGATTTCAAACTGATATTAGGTATAAGAACTTTGATTTGGAGGCATTTTTCCCATTCAGTGTGGGCAACGACAATTATAATTCAGAAGTGTTCCTTACAGGTGAGACCCAGATTAACTCGTTTGCCTCTATACGTGAAAATATTTGGTCGCGTGTCAATACCGAAAATGCAAGTTATCCACGTGTGGGAAGTACTTCTTTCAATGTTTCCAATAGCTATTTTGTTCAGGATGCCAGCTTTTTTAGATTGGCAACCTTGCAGTTGGGATATACGCTTCCACAAGACCTGATCAAAGGAATCAGTAATTTCCGCATCTATTGCACAGGAACCAATCTTTTCTTGATAAAGAACAAGGATTATTGGGGTTATGATCCAGATGTTAATGGTTACGCAAACACCACAAATGAAAATAAGGAAGTATTGCGGGGATTTGATAACATTAATTATCCTCGTAACAGTTCAATCCTTTTGGGAATCGACGTTACATTTTAATTCGAGGTCTAACTAATAAAAACAATAAGATGAAAAATAAATATATAATCAACGTATTTGCAATCCTGTTTTTGGTCATGACCACGGGTTGCGAAGATTTTTTGGAAGAGGATGCAGCTGGCTTGCTTACTCCGGATACTTTCTTCCAAAATGAAGATGAAGCTAATTTGGCTCTTAATGGACTGCATACCAGTATTGGGCAAGCAGGACTGGCCGAGCATATGGGGACCGACGCAGGAGTCTGCGGTAGGTTTGCCATCGCGGGTGGTTGGGCACATGCTGTGTATGACTATGACCCGAGTAATGCTGCTGTAAGAAATACCTGGTCAGGGGCTTATTCAACTATTAAGGACGCCAATTTGGTGTTGGCAAAGATAGAAGACTCACCATTGCCGGAAGATGTAAAAGGAAGTACAAAAGCCCAAGCACTTTTTTATAGGGCCTATAATTATTTGGGGCTTACTACCACTTTTGGAGATGTACCCTATTGGAGAGACGAGATTGATATGGAAGAAGTGGCATTGTTAGGCAAAACTGATGCGAACATTATCCAGACAGAAATGATCGAAGATTTGGAATGGGCCATTTCATCAGGGTATTTGTCCACTGCCAAATGGAACGAAAACAATAGTAGGCCTACGGTGTGGGCGGTACGTATGTTAAAGGCGTATTATCATATTTGGCGAGAAGAATGGCCCCAAGCCAAAGCTGAACTGATTGAAATCACCGCCAATAGCCCTCATAAATTGAGTCCGGATTATGCGGATATGTATAGAGAAGGCAATGAGTTGCATGATGAGATTATCTTTGGTAGGGAAGCCCTTATAGGAATCCAAACTAATGGTGCGCTTTCACAAGCACATTACAATGCAAATGCAGAAAATGAAGATGCAAAAGCAGCAATGGAAGAAACAGGGATTTTTGCCAGGTCCGCCGCCATTACCATGAGAAAGAGCTTTGCTGACACATATGACGACAACGATGTCAGAAAACTGTACAATGTATGGGAAGAGCATACCCTTGAGAATGGTACGGTAGCCAAATTCAATTATATCTATATTCCCAAGCTTATGAGGGCTGCCGTCCCTGTTGAAGATCCCTTGATGCAAAACCCGGATCCAAGAGACCAGTCAAGTGAGCCAAGACGTACATTCACCTTGGCCGATGCCTTTTTATTGCTGGCCGAAGCAGAGTTTAATATAAATGGATCTTCAACTTTGGCAGTGGACGCTCTAAATGCTATAAGGGAGAGGACTTCCTTACCCTTATATACCACAATTACAATGGAGGATATTCGTAATGAACGTGGTTGGGAGTTAGCTGCGGTTGGTTATTGGGGACGTAAAAAAGACCTTATTCGATGGGGTATTTTGGAGTCGACCATAACCGCTTTGCCAGCGGTGGAAGAGGCAGCAGGAGCCTATCAGGTTGCCATAGACCGTGCCCAAGAGGAGGCAGACAGAATTTCCAGTGCCCCTGTTGGTAAATTTCAAGTTTATCCCATACCATTGGATGATATTTTAAAGAGCCAGGATGTTGGTGGTGCTTTAGAGCAAAATCCACTTTGGGTAAATTGAATTATCAGTGACAAAGCAATGGCCTTATAAAGTGCCGAGTGCTATTGCCTTTGGTATTAATTTTAAGATGGGACTCGATTGAGTTAGTTGT
>CEVF01154259.1_pt1 | contig 11039 bp, 11 predicted proteins | sample 356441 | NCBI WGS metagenome assembly CEVF01 (sample SAMEA2622765, study PRJEB7988) | marine metagenome | biome: marine biome (ENVO:00000447); feature: surface water layer (ENVO:00002042); material: "saline water (ENVO:00002010), including plankton (ENVO:xxxxxxxx)" | depth 5 m
TGCTTGGCAGCTTTCCAGCGCGTGTGGCCTGCGATGATCACACCGTCCTCGTCCACGACAATGGGTTGCCTGAAGCCAAACTCTGACAGAGACGCGGCAACAGCATTAACGGCCTTGTCATTCAAACGTGGGTTACGTTCATAAGGTTTGACGTCCTCGATCTTGCGAAGTTCGACTTTGAAATTTGAAGTGACGATGTCCTGAGTAGTGGTCATAAAAGTCCTTAAAAATAGTGGTTTTTCTAAAATTGGTTTTGCGACGGGTTCCCAACAAACTCTCTCTATATGCGTGTCTGTTTCCCGCGACATCACAAAGGTGGTTGCCGGGAAGGAACCATGCCTAATCGGCCCTGATTGGCCCCTGAGGCCGACCTCGGCATTGGCGGCATCCCTTGCTACGGCCAAAGCCCTGACGTCACAGACGCCAACGTGTGGCGATGTGTGGCTATGGCTTTGAGCGTGAATCATGAAGCGGCTTTGTGGTGACAAACGTGACTGGTTTGATAACTCGAATGCGCTTCGAAATGACCACACCAATCGTTTGGCCAGACGGAGGGCCAATAGAAACGTTTTGGAGAAAGGCTCTGCCCCTCGTGTATGCCCGGAACCGGTGCATGGCGATGGCAAGTGCCCAATTGATCTTTCATATCATCAGGTTCAAAATATTTGCAATCACGACAACGTGGTTTAACCATTCAAAAATTCCTTAAGTAGTTTGTTTGATATTTAATTCAGGCCACATCTGTAAATAGGATCAGGCCCAAAATAGAAAACCGATATTCCCTCGCGCGTACGCGCACACACACGTCGTGAGGTATATATAGAGAGAGAGAGGGTGTTTTTCTATATATATTCTTCATAACCTCTTGTCCTTTTGTATTTTGCATTTTTGAGAAAACCGCTTTTTCACTGCGCGGTTTTCTGCGGTTTTCTCCGGCAATCTGCCTTACGACACGTTTTGGGCTTTGAAATGGGGATTTTTCGGAGAAAACCTCCGATGCTTTCTCCCCAGTGATTCACAGAAGTATCCAACCCGTCCGGGGTTTGGTGCTTCCTTCCACGGTTTGAAACAGAATCCGTTTCTGCTTTCTCAGCGCTTCAAGCACGCTGTCATACATATTGGGGCTGGTGGCCAGTTGTCGGCGCAAACGCCAGTCGGGTGTGGGATACAGACTTTGCTTCCCACTTTCCTGGCAGCGTCGCAGATAACGCAATGCTTTTTTGCAGACAGCATCGAACTCATTGGTACTGACATATTGATAGGCCATGTACAACATACGTTGCACCTGGTGTTCGACGAATGCGCTGGCCCAGCGCACGGCATCAACACTGATCTCCGGTTTGGTGTGGTCTTCACTGCATGCATAGAGCAACGCAAGCTTGCGTGCGTTTTCATTGGCACGGCCCCATACCGTCATCGCCACTTCGTCTTTGCGATCTTCAGCTTGAGCATATTCATCATCTGCATGCTGACGGAACTCGGTGATGTGGTTCTTGGCCTCATCGCTGTAAGGCACGATGATGGGGACAGGATAAAAACCGATGAGATTGCCACGATGTTCACCAGGCTGATAGTTGCCCCACCACCGCGCGGTTTCAACGAGGCGGTCGGGCATGCTGTCGACGAGCCCCGGTTCCTGACCTGCTGAACGTTTCCCCGTATCGACAATGACCATGCGAGCAAAGAAGCCATTGGTGAGCATGCGCTCGGACATCGCTTCGTAGTAGTGGGTGGGTGTCGCGGTGCCGAATACGGTCAGATGGGGTTGATGGATGACACCGGGGATGCGCGGCTTACCTGCCTTGGAACGCATGGAATACATCATGCTGGCAGAGGAGAACAATTCCAGCAACACAGTCATGATGGATTCATTGCGTGCATCCTTGGACTTGTTAACCGATTGAAGGATGCCATCGATTTCATCGGTTTGGTACATCGTGCAGGGTTGAGTAGCCAGTTGATCTTCGATCCCTTCACCGGATGCAAACTTGCGGCAGAGCGAATCGGTCATGTTGGCTGCGATGGCCAGATGCGCATTAATCTGCCGTGGATAATTTTTACCGGCAGAAGATGAACCCAAGGCAAGCAGGTAAATATTGGTGCGCAGGTCACCGGCTTCGCGCACTTTGCGCCCGCATAAATAGGATTGCATGGCCAGGGCACCACAGAACGCCATGCCCAACGATGGGTACGGCGCATTGGTCATGCAGAAGTCGATCACCTCACCGATGAACCCTGGAATGTAGAGCAGATTTTCAGGCAGAGGCCCGGGGTCGGGGACGGTTGAAGTGACATCGTCCTGATCATCACCATCAAGAATTCCGGACAGGTCGACGTCAGAATGATCCACGGCATCGAGATCATCACCGAACCCGTACAGCGCCAATGTCCTGCTCGCAGCGGAGAAATCACCACCGTGTTCCAGCAATGCATACACGGCAAACGGCGCATAACCTTGCTCAGGTTCAAACGGAGCAGCGTTGGAAGAGAAGACATAAAACACGCGATTCTTGAGTGACGCTGACCAGCAGGTGTCTTTGCCCGGGCGACGCCAATATTCATTGTCACCCGGTTCTGCCAACTCCCAACCGTGTGTGCGTAACAGATCACGCACATCGCCATGCTTGTTATAAGCATCGCCCGGTCTGTTGAGATTGTGCGAATTGTGGGTCGGTGTGCCGCATAGGTTCGATTTGTGCGACGCTGTCTGGCTGACATTCGTACCATCAATCACTGGCGGCAAATACTCATTGAGTTCCCATGCGGTTTTCAACAACGTGTCGCGTTGGGCCTCAGTCAAAACGGGCAGGTCGCACAAGTCCCCCTGCATCATTTCATAACCCGGTGTCGGTGAACACAGGAACAAGCCACCTTCACCACGGGTTTCGATGAGGGTTTGAATCTTGTCATCAACCTTGCGCTGGGCCAGTTTGATGTTGCCGCAGACGGGAACATCGCAGCGGTAAATCACATGCATGCCACCGGAAGGTGTCGATTCGATGACCAGATGGTCACGCAGATCAGGATCGATGCGATCCATCCATGCAGGGAATAATTCGCCGCCACCATCGAAATCGATGATCTCCAGATTGCCGGAGACGGTGCCGCAGATGATGCACAGCGAATCATTAAATGGCCACGAGCTGAGTTCGGCAGTCAGCGGTAACCGCTGCTGATATTGCTTCCACTTGCCAATGGCTGGACGCTTTTCCGCACGAATAGCGGGTAATACACACAATTCGGCATTCAAATAGTTTTGAGCAATGGGTAAGGTTTCGGACATCAATCAAAAAGTCTCCATGAGGTTTAAAAAGGAATGTCATCGTCATCGGGCCAGACGTAATCCGGCTCATCTGGGGCACTGTTAGTGGCTACTACCGTGGGAATTGATCCCAATTCGTAATTGGTGATGCGGTCGAATTTTTCACCGGTGACCGAACGAACGGTGATGGATAAGGGTTGAGCCAATGCCCCGGCTTCAGCTAACTCGACAGCCTGTTCTACGGTGCCGGGCATCGGTTCACTGGATCGGGCCTGCCACCATGTTTGGGCTTTCTGCCAGGCATAGCTGCCCTTGGGATGAGCCACGCAAATCCATTCACTGTGGTATTCATTGAACCCGCACCGGTAATCGACACGCAGTGTTTTAGGGTGTTCGGGTGGCGCGCCGCGTTTGGTGTGGATGCTGTAATACACCTCACCCACGTCGTAATCGGTTTCAGTTACTTCACCTGACAAAACACCAGCAGTCGACGCACTGCCATCATGTTTGTCCCGCTCTGGCAGTGGGAACTCGTGACCGCAATCTGGGCAGATGCTGTACGACGCATGGATCAATGCCTGACAGTTGGGGCACTCTTTGGCTGGTGCTTCAGAACTACTTTTTCGATCCGATTTGTCCTTAATCTGCAAGGCATCCACTGGCCCATGGCGCAGAATGTTGCCACCAAAGTCCAGCACCAGGCAGTTGGTTTTGTCCGGGTGCAACCTGAATCCGCGACCCAGCATCTGGTAATAAAGTCCTGGTGAATTGGTCGGACGCAGCAGTGCGACACAATCAATGGTTGGTGCATCGAACCCTGTGGTCAGCACATTGACGTTGACCAGGTATTTCAGATCGCCGTCCTTAAACCGACGCAGAATGTCATCGCGGAAAATGCCGGAACTGTCTCCACAGACAAACCCGCACTCATGGCTCATCTCACCCAGAACGCGCTGCACGTGCTGGGCATGTTGCACGCTGGCAGCAAAGATCAGCACTGAGCGACGATCTTTTGTCTGCTCGACAATCTCACGACAAGCTGAATGAACGAGGGCATCGTCATCCATCAATGCTTCGACTTCACCGGCAATAAACTCACCGGCACGGATATGCAAACCCGATGTATCTGCCTTGCGGCGACCAGCCTTGGTCTTGAGTGGACACAGGTAACCTTGAGCAATGAGTTCCTTGACACCCACTTCATAACAGACGTGATTGAGTAGATGTTCCGGGGTCGGGCCGCAGATGGTTCCACTGGTCATACGGTAGGGGGTGGCAGTCAAACCAATGAGTCTGACGTTGGGATTGACGATCTTGGCCTCGTTGAGGAACTGCTGATACATGCCTTCGCCATTGGGCGGAAGCATGTGGCATTCATCTACAAGGATGAGATCAAACCGATCCAGTTCGGCAGCCTTGCGATACACCGATTGAATGCCAGCCACAATGATGTCATGCTCCGTATCTCGGCTCTTGAGCCCCGCCGAGTAGCACCCGATCTGGTGCCACAGATCGGGTGCCATGACATGCAACTTGTCCACAGCCTGTTCAATCAGTTCCTTGACATGAGCAAGAATCAGCACACGACCGTCCCACTTCTGCACAGCGTCTCGACAGATGGTCGCCATCACCGGGGTCTTCCCCGATGCGGTTGGCAGCACGACACAGGGATTGTCATCCCGACAGCGCAGATGCTCATACACAGCATCCACCGCTTGGGCCTGATATGGGCGCAAGGTGATCACAGGTTGTTGGGCACAAGCCTGTATCAATCCACCACCTCCTCGGGCAGCATGAATTGTTCAACGGTGATTGGGTAGATGCGACGGGGATTTTCACCATTGAGCCAGGCGGTCAAGACGCGTTCAACTTTGCCATAAACTTCTTTTTGCAAAGTTCGATTGCGCGTGCTGCCCATGACCATGAGTTGATGACGCAGTTTGATGATGCTGGAATCCCACGGAGTTTCGGACACGCCGGTGGACAGAACACGGCAGAACTGGGCGAGTTCATCGTGATCGACGGAGTACCAGGCCCGTGCGATCACGCCACGGACATAGCCCACCGCAATGCCCTTGGTTTTGGTGGCTACATGGGCTGTTGCAAACTGCACAGCATCGATATGCCGATCCATCAGCTGGACTTCTTTGTAATACGCCAGCTTTTTGCTGTCGCTCAAACCGCGAATCATTTCACGCAGAGTTGCAGTATGATTGGGAGAGACACCATCCAGGCCGAAAAGGCCATTGAGTCGCATCCGATCCACAACCGTGCGGGCCTTCATGCCATCGATAGCATCGACACTTTCCACGGATATCCCGAACGACACGGCCATGCGAATCGTGCAACCAGATTGGAGGATCGCCCAGAGTCGATGCTGGCCATCGACCAGGATGCCCTGGTCACTGAACGCAATCCCCTGATGGGTCATACGCCATTTACCGGCTTCCATGTCTTGAGCCAGGATGTCGACGTGCTTGGGATCAATGCGCCGATTGCGCACATTGCCTTCGAGCCATTGGGTTGCGAGATCAGGATTGATGTTCATATACGTGGTTTTGACCTGGGGAATGGGTTTACTGGTGAGTGTTGCGATCATGCTTGGTTCCTTCCTTGCGAGAGATGATGCGGATGGCTTCAGTTGCCAGTTGCTGCATATAAGGTTTGCCATAGAGGCCGATCATGCACTTGGCAGCGAGTTGGGGATTGTTCAAGGGCAGTGACACGGACCGCATGGGAACGGGACTGTGTTCACTGTGACAGGCTTTGGGACGATAGACTTTTTTATGTGGTTGAGATGATTCAGGCCGACCGATGTTGCCGGTGTTCATCTGGGCAATGCTGCCGTGTTTGTTCTTATAGGTGCGGGGTTGTGCCGCTGAAGAAGCCGTTTCATTTTTTTGAAAAAATTTCTCACTGTTACTTTGTAACAGTGAGGATCGAAGCCGGTTGACTGTTACATGGCTTACACTGCATCGTTTGGCAATTTCCCGGTCAGACCACTTCGACCATTCTTCGTCTTCCAACAACAGTAAAATGGCTTTACGCTTGTCATCATTCGTCCGACGCAGGCCATGCGCAGCATTGGCACCGACGGAGTAAAGAATGGCATCGCGGCGAGTACCTTGATAGATTTCAACCGCAATGGTTTCACGTTCGACTCGTTTACTGGCCCAGTAGCGATGGAAGCCATCGGCTAACCAGTAGGTTGAACCGTCGTGAAACACAGTAACCGGTGGCAGATCGACACCTTCGACGTACAGGTCGGCATATTCAGCCACGACATCTTCATCAATGGCGACACGCGGTTGCGTGCCACCATCGATACGGATTTGATTGAGTTGGAGTGTTTGAATTTCAGTTGTCATAGAGATGATTACTTTCGAGACTGGGCATTGGGCCGCCGCACAGTGGGCAACGATGAAGCGGGTACTCATGGATTCGCACGACCAGTTGGCCACCGGGAATCGGGAGTCGACGCTGTGTAATAAGCAAATCAACCTGCGAATCGTCCTCGTAAATTCCGGCATGCTGCATCGAATCCAGCGATGCTTTCTGGATGTTGTCCAGATCACGCCTGCGTCGATCCGGTGGGAAGGCATCCATCGCAACGGCCAAACGACCGTCCCGAGGCGGTTGGCCACCCATGCCCTGACACTGTGTTTGAACCTGCTGGCGATAGGCACGACCTTGGCGGCTGATAAGTGTTCGTCCCCGGAAGTGTCGCCAGTAGTGATTTACCGACGGTGGATAAGGTAAAACGAGTTCCATGTGACACCCCCTTATCGCTTCCACGGTGCGGGACCATCGGATGCTGGTTTCTGTTGGGACGAAGACGAATGTGTGCTGCTGGTTTCGGGGGATTGCTTGGGCTCGAACCCCTTGATCTCGTTGGTCAGTTCGTCGTTGTCGGCTCGCTTTTTCAGCTTCACGTTGACCACAAGTGGCAAGTTATGAAGATCGGTGCTGTCCTTGGGCTGCATGACATTGATCGCGCGGCAAATCGCAGACAGATCGCCACGGGCAATCTTGACGGCTGTGGCATTGGGGTTGTCCAGGTTCAAACGAGCCCACAGTTGCCTGCCCTGATAGGCGCCTTCCAGAATGCTGAGAGTCAATTCCAGATAGCTGCCATTGCCTGCCTTGTTTTGCTTCGTCTCTGAAGCTGTGATCGCGGCCAGGTATTTACCAGCGGGGATCGGTTCAAAGGTCGAGTTGGGTTCGACATCGTTTGCGTTAAAGCCATTGAGATTAGCCATAGAGATATTGCTCCATTAAGGGGAAAATGGTTGTTGACAAAAAGACTGTGTTTTATGGGTTAATGTTTGTGTTTAGTGGTTTGACTGGACGTGGGTTTGTCGGCCTGCATCATCGCCTCCATCAGGGCGTACCATGACAGTGGCAATTCTGTCGGCAAGCCATAACGGTTCTTGGCAATACAGGCAGGACTGCCGACGCATCGCATGACGCGCTCGCCACCATCCTTGCCCAATCCGGAAGCCAATGTGCGGTTGCGATTGAAGCCTGCGTCTTCGGTCTTCGTAATAATCTTGCGTGTGGCAAACAACACCGCGTCTGCCCACTCGGTGATCACCGCGTTGGCATGTTTATGCAAGCGAGGGGAAAACCGGTCATATGCCCCGACCTCCGGGTCGGAGAAGGTTTCGACCTTAGCATGCGCCAACAGAATGATGCACATGTTTTGGTTGGTGCGCAACACATCCAAACCTGCCAGCAAGCCTCGCCAATGTGTCAGGGCATGGGTGTAACCACGGGCATAACCACCATCAACTTTTTCAATGCTGTTAACACCGTAGTCTTTGCACAGACGATCCCAGATCAGACGTTCGAGCCAGTCGAGTGAATCAATGACGACGGTTTGATAGTCGTGTTCCTCTTTGATCAACGAGTCGATGCTGTTGATGACATCATCGAACACCGTGGCCAGTGGGAAACTCGCACAATCGATCTGATCCAGACCATCTTCAGTTTGAATGAAGATGGGATTCGGTGCCTGTGATGCCGTGGTGGATTTACCGATACCCTCGGTGCCATAGAGGATGATGCGCGGTGGGGATTGACGTTTACCTGTGTGAACTTGTTGCAATAAGGACATGAATCAAATTCCTGTATATGATGCGTAAAACAAATCGCCTGCTCCGAACTCCCCGCCCCATAAACAATATGGGGCGGGGAGAGGCGACAATTCAATAAGAAGCTTTCGGGGGAAACTTCCGGGGACCGGGGGGATTAGGCGGCACTGAGTAGACGAATGTCTTCATAGCCAGTGGGCCAATGGTTGTGTTCGCGGCACAGCAGCAACCGCTTGATCGCTGCTTGATTTTCCTGACGGGCCAGGTAAAGCGCCTCATCGCTGATCATCCAGACACCACAGCGATAGGGTTCTTTTTTCTCAACCGCTACGATGTGAACCGGTACCAGTTCACCGATGACCTCGGCCAGCACCGCTTGGTAAAAAGCCAGTTGATTGATGTAACGATATTTTCGTGCATCCGATTCAAACCAGGTCAGGTCATCACACGTCTTTAAATCCACCACGCCTTCGTGTGGATGTAACCAGTCATATCTGCATTGGCAGGACATCCCGCAGTAGTCCGCACGCAGCACCCCCTCCGCTCTGCCGTAGAGCAGCAGATCGACGGCTTTGTCATTCATACTCAAACCGCTGGCCATGTTTTCGATCTGATCCAGGTCATCGTAATGGACACCCGGTTTGCCCTGTTTTTGAGCCCACCCACGGAAGGCTTGGGTATCTTTGCCAAAGGGTCTGCCCGTCTTTGGATTGATCGGACCGCCCAGCGCGAACTGCGATTCATAGGCATCGCGGCCCTCGAGAATGCGACAGTGTGTGGCTCTGCCGATCAGGTATGCTGCTGTCTCCTTATTTGCGATCAAACCGCTGTGCTTCTTGAAATGCAGCCAGGGACATTTGATAAAATCGATCAACTGGTGACTACTCAAATGATCCTTGGCTTGGGCATGATACTGCTCTGCCGGTTCGGTTTCGAGAATACTTAAGTCAATACTTAAATCCATTGCCATCCTCTCTTGAAAATATGAAGAAAATATTAAACCCGCCCACTTATTACATACACGGCGCAGACGAAAACTGTCAGGAATTTTGAAAACTTTTTATGACAAGCAATCGTCCATTGCTTCGGATTGGAAAATATCACGCAACGGCTCGAGGTAATTTAAGTAGAATGTGCTGCGGGGAATACCGAATTCGTCAGCCGCTTGATTAACCGACATGGTCTTGAGCAATTCAGCAGCCCGACGCAGATCCGGTGGCAGATCTTCGAGCAGCATGTGCACATCGATCTGAAGATGGGATCGTTCATCTTGAGGCATACGCGATATCCCCAAGCGTCGATCATGCTCCTTCTCGGTCATGGCTTCGATCAGTTGCATCGCCTGCTTACCACCACTGTACATCTGGTCATAGATCGAACCCGTCTCACGTCGGTAATTTCGCTTTTCCATTTGGCGATGCCGAAGCAGATTGCTGACCTTCCGATCCACCACACGGGTCACATAGGTTTTGTACGAAGCCAGGTCGGGGTTGTATTGCGGCAGGTGTTCAAGCAAGTCCAGCACCAGGTCCTGCTGAATGTCGTCCACGTCGTCAAGGGTGTAGCCCGTCTTGCCAACAATTTGCCGAGCTTTGCAGTTGACAAGTTTGAAAGCGAATTCCGTCAGGCCTGGTGCTTCACGTTCGTCGGATGAGCCCGAGCCAGGGCTTTTGTCCTTAGCAGATGCTGTGGCCTGCTCACGATCCTTGAAACGGTCCTGCTGAACATGGGAATCGTCCCAGGCCATTGCATCATTGGATTGGACTGTCGCTGAAGAAATGGGGAATGAAGACGTTTGCGTCTGCGTCATACGAATCTCCTGCATGGAGGTTAATCATCGCGGCCCACGTCAGGCCGCACTGACCTCCTGTGCGATTTCAGTAAACGTCGTGATGCAGAAAGTGAAATCGATATAAGACGCAAATACACAGTTGTTTATTGAGAAATATTTTTCCGATTTCAGTTTCACCAATTGGCGCAAAGTGAAATTGAAATCACAAAAAAAGCGACTCATCGTCGCCTGTTGGATTTGAATTGCATGACGGATTCGAGAGACTGGGCTGCATCCCAGAGAATCTGGAGCAGCTTGGCACGTGGATCGGTAAGGCATCGATACACCGCCGGTGCGGGAATCCCCAAACGCTTGGCCAGTTCCTTTTGTTCAGGACGTGGCAACAATTCAGGAGCACGGCCACCATCGACAAGCGCATAGGCATGATCCCTCGCAGCCAACAGATGCTGCTGGAGTTCCCGCTCTAGCCGTTCGATGTTAGCAGCCCGGGTCCCGCGCATGGGCAACGGTTTCGTGTTGTTGTAATTGCTCGGCAGCTTCAGTCGAACCATCTGGGCAAAGCCTTGGAGATACTCATCCCAGTCCGGCGTTTGCCGCAAGACATCACCATTCGCTTCGACCACTTCACACAATGGCACCAGCAGTCTGCGATGGGATCGCGCGTCGTTGATAGTTTCATCACACCAGTGCATTCGCGTGGGTGTGAGCAGAATCGCACCGGGCCACTCGCTTTGGACGATGGCTTTGTACACTTCAAACTGAAGATCATGTGGCGATGAACAGATCAGCAGGTGGACAGGAAACAAAGCCGACTTCTTCGGTTCCCAGTTACCGATCTGAATCGAGCGTGCATCTTGATCCACTGGTGTCCTGGAGACGCATACCCTATTCA
>CEVF01147386.1_pt1 | contig 11017 bp, 4 predicted proteins | sample 356441 | NCBI WGS metagenome assembly CEVF01 (sample SAMEA2622765, study PRJEB7988) | marine metagenome | biome: marine biome (ENVO:00000447); feature: surface water layer (ENVO:00002042); material: "saline water (ENVO:00002010), including plankton (ENVO:xxxxxxxx)" | depth 5 m
TCTGAATTACTAAAACGCTTAACTCGAGATCATTTGTTAAAGCATGGAATAAAGCATAAGTCGCACAGTTTTGATGTTTAAGTAATATAACATATAAGCTAAATCCTTTTTTTAACATTTTTTATCATAGCTGAAACCTTTCGATACCAATATAACGTAAAATCAAATTGTGAAGGGTGACAATTCGATTGATGAAGAAAGGGAACTTCAGGATTTTAGGGATTTTCAGAATTCAAGTCATTTCCAGCAGTCCGACTATACTGCAAAAAAAGTTCGAATTTGTTATATTTTAGTTATTATGTCTTTGATGCTAAATATATTAACAGCTATAATTGTTTTAATTAAATAAAATTTTGAGCATGGTTCAAATGCTGTTAAATTATTTTTCAAAAAAATGCTTGCGCAGAGGTTTGTGAAACCCCAAATTCTTTCAAGGCAACGTAGATTCATTGCGGCTAGTAATTACCTTGGTATCCGCTGTGCATTTATTTAGCCTAGATTTTAAGGTAAAGAATCCCTATTAAGATGGGACAAGTGCGTTAAACTTTATTTGGTCATAAAGTTGTTCGGTTGATTCAATGGTTAAGGGTCCTCCGCTAATGCTGATCGCCTTATTTTTTTAACGTGGAATAAAACCACCCTTAACATGAAAAGACAAACAAACCGCAAGGGGAGCGTTTTCGCCAGTGCATTAGCCTTGGTTGCGAGCGTTTTCACCCTACATGCGCAAAACGGGATTGAGCCCCGTTATGAAAAGTACAACGCGGATAGGAAGTCCATTGAAGTTGATGGCGACCTGTCAGATTGGACCGGAGTGCGCTTCATCGAGCCCAAATTTGAGGCTACTGATGGACGCGAGACCGGTAAAGGCAACACAACAGTAGGCGACAAGACCTATTCCAGCTTCGCCGAATTTGGCGGTGGCACATGGAGTGGTCCAGATGATCACACCACCTCCATCGCGGTAGCATGGGATCAGGATGGTCTTTATCTGGGTATCGTTGTTACTGACGACGAGCACGAGCATGCTGCTGGTAATGCTTGGAACGGCGACGGTGTCCAGATGGGATTGACGAATGCTGCACGTGACACTGTAACCCACCTATACAATTACGCTATCAGGGACGGCTACGAAAGTGGTAAAGTCTACAAAAGCGGAGATGCTGGTTTTGGAGATCGTGCAATAGCTGATAAAGAAAAAGGGCCAGGAAACTACACAGTTGCCATGGTTCGTGATGACGAGGCTAAAACCACCACTTACGAAGCATTGTTCACTGCTGATTCATTCGGCTTTACGCAATTTGAAGTTGGTCAGCAGTTTGGTTTCGGTGTCTGCGTTAACGACGGCGACAAAGATACCCCTGGTCAGAAAGGCTGGAGTGGTTGGGGTACTCACATGATTGTTTTTGGTAAGACAGCACCTGACGCTGCATTAGTTACCCTCACAGCAGCTGAGGTATTGGCTTCGTTCGAAACAGACTTCTCTGAGGGAGAACTTCCGGATACGGCTGAACTATTCGGGACTGCTACAATTGGGCCTGATGAAAGAGATGAGTCTGAAGAGCCAAATGAATTCCTTCACGTCACCGACGCGGTTAATAGTCAGAATGGTTCCATGAAAATTGGAAACATCACTGGAGATGAGCCTTTTAAAGACTTCGAAGTTAGTTTCAAGGTGTACATTTCAGATAGTACTTGTTGTGGAGATGGTGACGACACTTCAGCAGGACACCGACCTGCGGATGGATGGAGTTTGAGCATCGGAAACGATTTACCGGACACAATTGGTTTGGCTGAAGAAGGGGCCGGCAGCGGGATTCGTATCTGTTTTGACACATGGGATAGTGGTGGGGGAGAGGCTCCCGCTATCGATATTTGGAACGGAGTAGAAGGTCAAGTTGGTGACGGAAACCAAGGAGAATGGTCTGGTGGGCTATTCGCTAGGCAAAAATTTGACGGTGTGACTGGTGCTTCTGACAGCGAAAAGTTCAAGGATCCAGAAACTGGTGAAAATGTCTTTATGTGGACTCAAGGTGAGTGGGTTGACTTCAAGTTGAAGGTATATGGCGGTACTCTCACTATTGATTACAAAGGTTACCAGATTATTAGCGAGACGCTACCCGCTGGTTGGCCAGCGTTGAAGCAGCCGCAATGGTTGTTTGCTGGCCGAACTGGAGGAGCCAATGCTGCGCATTGGGTAGATGACTTTTCTGTGAAAGTCTATAAAGCCTCTGGTCCAATTGTAAGCGGCTTTACTGGTACTTCTGAGGGAGCTGAGGCTGTAATTAGCGATGCATCTGGAAATTCAATAGACCTTGAATCAGTAACTGCCACCTTTAATGGTGAAGCAATTGAAGTTTCAAAATCAAAGGAAGGTTCTGACACTACTGTTGGATTTAAGTTAGATAGTCCTCTTGCTCCGGGATCAGCTAATACACTAGAGATAACCTATGCTGATCAGAAAGGTGTGATTTCATCAACTCCATTATCATGGACTGTTGCGAATTATACTTTGATTGATCCCAGTTCTATAGCGGATTCATCTCTTAAAGGAGAGAGTGGTTTTATTGCTTACTCTACTCAGATTTCAACCGATCAGTCTGGATCTGGTAATGTACATGGTAATGCCCGCGCAAATGCTCAAAAAGCATTCATGGGCTGGGGTCTAGATTCGTTTGGCGAGCCTTACCTCAACGAGGCAGATCCTGAAGCGTTTGAAGGTTGGTCGTGGTATCCTGTGATAGTAGATGTTATTAATCATAACCAAGATGCTCCAGGGGAAGCAGGAAAATTCAACGCTTCTAATGGTTTTGAGGATACTGAAATACCTAACATACCTGGCTGGAATGGATCTACTGATGGAATCGTAGTTGAGTATACGGCTCTGTTGGAGCTTGAAAAAGGAGCTTACACTTTTGGTGTAGAGCGCGATGATACTTTCATCGCATCTATCGGTGCAAACTTCCTGGATCTAACTGCTCAGGAATTGGGCTCTGGTGAATGTTGCGGCAACACAGAGTTTGATTTCTACGTTCAAGAAGCGGGTCTTTATCCGTTCCGTTTTATGTTTATGGAAGGTGGCGGCGGAGCTCATGTTGAACTTTATCAGAAAACAGCTGAAGGTTCTTTCTTAGTTAACGGCGAAGGTTCCTCTGTAAAAGCATACACTATTAGCGGAGTAGCCGTTGATGAAAGTGTTACTGAAACAGTAGACACTGGTAGAGCAAGTGTTGTTTCTATTAACCCTGCAAATGGCGACGCATTAGTAAAGTCAAAGTCTATCAATTTGCATGCAAAAAATGGATCAAAGACTTCAATCGAAGAATCATCAATAGTGATGAAATTAAATGGTAATGTTGTTGAGCCTAATATCAGCAAAAATGGAGATGATATATCCATTTCTCTAGCACCTGAAGCAGGTTTGCCAGTTGGAACGCACACTGTTGAAGTAACAATGAACGAGTCAAATGGTAAGGCCAAATCAGTAAGTTGGAGTTTCACTGTACCCGGTGTTTATGCACAAGTAGGTAATGCTCCTTCGGAGGCTCAAGGGTTTGTTTCAATTAGGGAATATCACGGTATTGGCGGAACTGCTTTGTCAGCAGCCTATGCAGACGCTGACTTTCCCGACAACCCCGATGTTAATACGATTGCAACTTATCTTGAGTGGCCACAAAGTGGCGACATCAACGTTAATCCTCCAGGCAATGTTCGCGATAACTATGCTTGGACAGCTATGGGTTACATTCATCCACCAGAAACCGGAGAGTATCGTTTCTTTGTTGCAACTGATGATAATTCACAGATGTGGCTTTCTACGGACGAAGATCCAGCTAACGCTGTTCAGATTACTCAAGAATCACAATGGCGTGGCGTTCGTTCCTATGGTGATGAAGATGAATCAAATTCTGATCCAATATTTCTAGAAGCAGGCAAAGCCTATTTCTTTGAAGTAATAACGAATGAAGGTGGCGGAGGAGATAACATGGCAGTAGCCTGGAGTTTACCCTCTGACGAAGGAACTGCTCCGGAAAACGGATCAAATCCAATTAGCGGTGAGTATTTGTCACCCTATATTTCAACTATTGATCCAGAACCAACACCTATGGTTACAGGTCATTCTCCCTCAGGAGCTGTTCCAAATGATCAGGATGATAAAGTTGAATTAACCTTATTTAATCGAGGTTTAGAAATCGTTGACGTCGCAGTGACAGTTAATGGCTCTGCTGTTGATTCAAAGGTAACTGTTGACGGTAAAACATCTACCATATCAGCAGATATTGGTAGTGTGAATGGTGCAGTTGAAATATCAGTATCATACAACGGCTTAACTGAGGAATGGTCATATCTCGCATTTGAACCGCTTGTTGAGGGTGGTGCAAATCCGATTATGTACTACGACTTCGACTACGCAAAAAATCCAGAAAAAACATGGGATCATGTTTTTGGAACAGAGGGCAAGGTCAACAATGCTGTGTTTACAGATGATACTCCTACAGGAAGCGGTAACGCTATGGATATGACTTCATCATCTAACGGCAATGTATTTGTTGCAAACGCAGCTGCACTTAACATTGCATCTAGTATTAATGAAGTTTCAGTTTCATTCTGGCAAAAGAACGTTGAAACAGGGAACAGCCACAGTTTCTGGGCAGATCCTGGTCGTGCTATGTCAAACCATGTTCCGTGGAGTAATGGCAATATCTATTGGGACACTGCTGGTTGCTGTGGCGGAGACACTCAACGAATAAATGCCGATGCAACAGATACAGTGACATTCACAGATTGGAACCACTATGTGTTCATTAAGTCTGGAGATACAAAGGAAATATGGGTAAACGGTGAATTATTCCATGATGGAGTAAATACTAATCCATTGCCTTCAAATATTCAGACATTATACATCGGAGCCGGTGCAAATGGTGGCGGTAGTCTCAATGGCATTATTGATGAATTCGTTGTGTTTGCATCAACACTTGATGAAGATCAGATAATGGCTATATACGAGGGTAATTCTGATATTATTCCAGCAAAAATTGATATCAGTAAGCTTGATGTTGATGCGACTGCAGAAATGGTTGATGTAACTTCAGCTGACAATGTAGTTGTACCCACCTCAACAAATAGTCCCGATGGTGAGCAAGCTGCTAATGCCATTGACAATGATAGCAGTACTAAATACCTGAACTTTGACGGTAAAAACAACACTCCGTCAGGTCTTACGATTAGCACTGGTAGTTCTATTGTCTCGGGTATGGCTTTGACATCTGCAAATGATGCACCAGAGCGTGATCCTGCTTCATACATTATTTGGGGTTCAAATGACGGTGAAAACTTCACTGAAATTTCTCAAGGTGATGTGCCAGCATTTTCTTCACGGTTTGAGCGAGTTGCTCTGACATTCGAAAATAATGTCTCTTACAGTGACTACAGAATTCATTTCCCAACAACTGCATCATCAAATGGATGCTGTATGCAAATTGCGGAGATTGAATTGCTAAGTAAGTTCTCTGATCTTGCTGATATATCATCACCTGGTGATGAAGTTGTCGCTCTTATCACTGAAGATAGTCCAAATGGAGAAAGAGTAATATTTGCGATCGATGATAACGATCAAACCAAATATTTAAACTTCACTGGAAAAAATAACAATCCGTCCGGTCTGTCTATTGCGACAGCTGGTGGTATTGTAAAGGGAGTTGCACTTACTTCAGCTAATGATGCGCCAGAGCGTGATCCTGCAACATATACACTGTCAGGTTCAAATGATGGTAAAACATGGGAAGAGATTGCTTCTGGTGATGTGCCTTCATTTAGCTCACGCTTTGAACGTCAAGCATGGGCAATTGATAATGAAAAGTCTTACTCTAACTACGAACTCATATTCAACACCACTGCATCATCAAATGGTTGCTGTATGCAAGTTGCGGAAGTCGAACTACTGGGTGTTAGTGCACCAGCCTCGACAGTACAACCTAGCATAAAGGTTGTTCGCAATGTTGATGGTTCTCTAACCGTTGAGTTCGAGGGAACATTGCAAACTGCGCCAACAGTGAATGGACCATGGTCTGATGTGGACGCAGCTAGTCCTGTTACCTGGGAAACTGACCAGGAAGCCGGATTTGCAAGATCTAAGAAGTAATTTGGTAAGTTTACCAAACTGAGAACATACCACTTAGGGGTCGGTCCTTGTGACCGGCCCTTTTTTTATTCCTAAATAAAAAATAAAGTCTAATATACCAATTAAAGATAATATCTTATCCCGCAGAAATTTAAATTAATTGATGTGAAAGTATCTATCTTTGCAAGAATTAATGAAACGTATAAAATATTGAGTTTGTTTATATATTATTATATATATATAATATTCATAATATAAAACTACACATAATTATATTAATGCTGTATAGTAGTATCTTTAATAAAATTTGTTTTTTCAAGTATGAGTATTCATATAAAATATTTTTTTTGAATTGCAAATTAACTTATATAAACGAATTTTCATATGCGTAGATTATATAAAAAATTGATTTTAAGTTTTATTGTTCCTTTTTTAATATTGGTACTAACAGAGTTTAGTTTGAGACATTTTGATTATGGAAAGCCTGTTTCATATTTTATAAATTCTAATAGCAATAATGATATACTGATTGAAAACACAGCTTTTCCTTATAGATTTCTACCAAAGAATCTGGCAAGGAATCCACAACCTGTAGCTTTTAAACGAAACAAAAATTCAGACACAATAAGAATTTTTATTTTCGGTGAGTCTGCAGCTGCAGGTGATCCAGAGTATGCTTTTAGTATGGGTAGATTATTGGAAAGAATTCTCGAAACTCGTTTTTTGGATCTTGATTTTGAAGTGATAAATACTGCAGTCACTGCATTAAATTCTCATTCAATTCTTTCAACTGCTAAAGATTGTGTAGACCTTAATGGAGACTTTTGGATTGTATATATGGGTCATAATGAAGTTATGGGACCATTTGGTGCAGGTACGATATTTGGTAATAAAACACCTTCAATCAATTTATTAAAGACAGGTTTATATTTTAAAAAATATCGTCTCGGGCAGTGGTTATCGAGTTTCAATACATATTTTGAGCCGAATATTTCTAAGAATTGGGGAGGCATGAAAATGTTCATAGATCAAAAAATTGGATTCGATGATGAAAAATTAAAATGGGTTTACTCAGCATTTGAAAGTAATACTAAAGGAATATTAGATTATGCAGACCAAGCTAATGTGAAAGTAATTTTATCCACTGCTGCTTCAAATTTACGTGATTCAGCACCATTTGCTTCTCTTGGAAATGGAATATCACAAAATGCTCAAGAAGCATTTAACAAAGCAAAACAATTAGAACAAATTGGTGATATTAAAGAGGCAAGAAAGTATTACCTCCAAGCATTAGATCTTGACGCACTTCGCTTTAGAACTGACTCAAATTTACGAAATATAACAATCAATGCTGCTCGTGATACTGAGGCAGATGTAGTTATTATCGACGCCCAAGCCGAACTTGATAAGTTATCACCGAATGGTATTTCTGGTCATGAATTCTTTTTCGAACACGTACATTTTACATTCAGGGGCAATTACAACATATCAATGCTATTTGCAGATAGAATTGCTAATATAATAGAAAGTAATGGAATTACAGCTAAAGGTGAGTGGCTAACTATAGATAATTGTATGAAAACAATATCCTATACAGATTGGGATAAAATGCTCGTATACTCTATTATTGAAAAGAGGATACAGCAACCTCCTTTCAATCATAGATCAGATAATGAAATGAGTTTAAAAAGAATTCAATCTGAGATCTCAAAAATAAAAGTTGTGCAGGATAATGATAGAGATATAAATAATTATAAATATTCAATTTCTTCCCGACCAAACGACTGGCGTTTATCACAACGTTTAGCCCTACTTTATGCTGAAGTAGGCCTCTTTGATGAATCATTACTCTCAATTAAACAGGCTCTTAAATATATTGATCATAATGCAGTTTTAAATTATCAGTATGCAGCCATTTTAAATAAACTAAAATTTTACAAAGATGCAAAGATTGCTGCAGATAAAGCCTTGATGGTAAATCCTGATTTATCTGATGCAATTTATCAATCTGCTTTAGCATCAAAGGGAAATCGTGATTATATTGCCGCCAATAAATTATTTGAAAAATGCATACAGTTAGATCCTAGCTTTAAGAATGCTTATATTGAGTGGGGCATGATGTATGAAATAAATCAACAAACAAACAATGCAACTAAAGTTTATAATAAAGCGTTGAATATTTTCCCTTATCAATCTGAGATTAATTACCGCATGGGAGTATCCCTGAAAACTCTGGGTAACCATGAATTGGCATTAAAACATTTTCAAAACGCTACCAAACATTCAAATAATGCTGAGGCTAATTTTCAAATTGGCGTATATCATGTTAATCGTGAACAATACAAAAAAGCCATTAACAGCTTTTATAAGGCAGTATCTATTAAACCAGATTTTAGTTATGCTAGATTTAATCTGGGTGTAGGGCTAATTAAAATTGAAAAATTTAATGATGCTACTAAAGAATTCGAGAAGCTTACTAATGATCATCCGGAAAATCAGGAGTTTTTAAAATATTTAAATTACTCTCGATCTAAACTGTTAAATAAATAATTATATACAATATATAAAAATGTGGAATCTGCTGAAAGAGTGCTTAATATTCGTATTAAAAGAAAAAAAATGGTGGTTAATTCCTTTAGTAATAATCTTAGCATTACTTTCTGCATTGATTTTATTCAGTTCAGGTTCAGTTTTAGCACCATTTATGTATCCATTTATTTGATTCCAGAATGAAAACAATTTTAGGAATTTCTGGATATTATCATGATTCAGCAGCAACACTTTTAGTTGATGGTGTTATTATAGCGGCAGCTCAGGAGGAAAGGTTTTCTAGAGAAAAAAATGATGAAAGGTTTCCGCGCAATGCAATACAATATTGCCTTCGCGAAGGAGGTATAAATTTAAAAGATATAGATGCAGTGGCGTTTTATGATAAACCCATAGTTAAATTTACTCGAATGCTTGATACATTTTTAGCTATTGCACCCTTAGGAATAAAGAATTGGTTTAAGGTAATGCCAAGCTGGCTTTCAGAGAAATTAAACTTACGTCAAACATTAAGATATGAACTTAAAGACTTGAAAAAAAGTTGTCCAATATTATTTACAGAGCATCATATAGCACATGCAGCAAGTGCATTTTATCCATCACCTTTCGATCAGTCAGCAATATTAACAATTGATGGAGTCGGGGAGTGGGCAACAACCACGATTGCATTGGGTAAAGAAAATCAAATTGATATGCTTCAGGAAATACGTTTTCCACATTCACTAGGTCTTCTTTATTCTGCATTTACATCATACTGCGGATTCAAGATTAATTCCGGGGAATATAAACTTATGGGATTGGCCCCATATGGTAAACCAAAATTTGCTAATATAATATTTAATGAGCTACTTGATCTAAAAAAGGATGGATCATTTAGATTAAATATGGATTATTTTAGTTTTCTTAGCGGAAAATATATGATAAATAGTAAGTTCAATAAATTATTTAAATATAGTTATAGGTCTCCTGGTGCTGATATTACTAGTTTACATATGGATATAGCCGCATCAATTCAGCATGTAATAAACGAAGCAGTATTACGACTAGCTAAAAAGGCAAAGGATATTACAAACATGGAGAATATTTGTTTAGCTGGAGGCGTCGCATTAAATTGTGTAGCTAATGGTCATTTAGAACGCTCTAATATTTTTAAAAGAATTTGGATTCAACCTGCAGCAGGAGATGCTGGAGGGTCATTAGGTTCTGCTCTAGAAGTTTGGAATAAAGAGAAGAAAAATAAGTTTCAAATAAATTATTCTGGAAAATTTGGAAAGGTTGATAAAATGAAAGGAAGTCTTTTGGGGCCTGATTTCTCAGAAAATCAGATAACTCAATGTCTTAATCAAAATCACGCAAAATACATTAAGTATGAGCATAAAGAAATGTTAAATAAGACAGCTTCATTATTATCAGAGGGTTTAATAATTGGATGGTTTCAGGGACGCATGGAGTTTGGCCCTAGATCATTGGGAAACCGATCGATTTTAGCAGATCCCCGTTTACCGAACATACGGTCCGATATTAATATGAGAGTTAAGTTTCGGGAATCTTTTAGGCCATTCGCTCCATCAGTTCTAAAAGAAAACGTTAATGAATATTTTGATATTAAAACTGAGTCGCCTTATATGCTTTTCGTTGCTCCTGTTACTGAGTCGCAATTGATTGAAAATAATGGAGATCAATTGGAGGGTTTAGATCGTCTTAGTGCATTACGATCAAAAATACCATCTGTAACACATGTAGACGGATCTGCCCGTGTGCAAACGGTTTCTGAAATGAACAATCCTTTGTTTTTTAAGTTGATCAAAAGATTTGAAAAAATTACAAACTGTGCAGTTTTGTTAAATACTTCGTTTAATGTTCGTGGGGAACCTATCGTGTGTACTCCAGACGACGCTTACAAATGTTTTGTTAACACTGCAATTGATTATCTAGTTATAGGAAACTTTATCTTAAAAAGAAATGAACAACCGATTTTAAATCCAAAGCGATTTAACTATGATTTAATTGAATCGAATGAAAATAAAATATAAAAATAATTATGTTGATTGGATAAAATACATCTTTTCATTAACAATAATGTTAGGTCTAGTTGTTGGCTTAGGGGTCTGGCAATCAATTATTTCTTTGTATGCAGCTGGATTACTTTGGGGCACAATAATAGTTTTTTTTATATCAAGTTTAGTTTCTAAAGTTTTTGCAAGAAATGTATACACTGTTGGACTTAGATTCGGGTTCATAATCTCACTGCCATTGATGTATTTAATATTAACAATTATTTATATATTAATTTTGTTGCCCACTGGTCTTTTATTGCGTGTATTCCGAACCGATTTACTTAAATTGAAG
>CEVF01002962.1_pt1 | contig 11013 bp, 7 predicted proteins | sample 356441 | NCBI WGS metagenome assembly CEVF01 (sample SAMEA2622765, study PRJEB7988) | marine metagenome | biome: marine biome (ENVO:00000447); feature: surface water layer (ENVO:00002042); material: "saline water (ENVO:00002010), including plankton (ENVO:xxxxxxxx)" | depth 5 m
GACACGATCGAGGATCACCCGATGCACGAGGAGTGGTTCGAGATTTCGGCCGAAGCAGCGCAGGCGATCAACGAAACCAAGCGGGCGGGACGGCGCATCGTTGCCGTTGGCACGACCAGTATGCGCGTGCTTGAGTCTGCCACGGATGAAAACGGCGACATCGCTCCCCAGCAAAATCGAACCGATATTTTCATTCACCCACCGCACGACTTCCGCGTCGTCGATGCGTTGCTGACAAACTTTCACCTGCCCAAGTCCACGCTGCTGATGCTGGTCAGTGCCTTCGCCGAACCCGGAGGTGCTGCCGGTCGCGATTTGGTGATGCAGGCCTACGCGGAGGCAATCGAAAATCGTTACCGCTTCTTCAGCTACGGAGACGCGATGTTTCTTCATCAATGAAATCGGATCGCTTCACCACTACACCACAAGATTCCGAGGACGGCTGGGGACAGCCGTCCCTACCCTGATGCCATGACGACTGCCCGTCCATTCGTGTTGATCAACATGGCGATGTCGGCCGATGGGAAAATCGCGCCACCGCATCGCCGCTTTGTCCCGATTGGCAGTCGACGCGACCACGACAACCTGCTTCGGCTGCGCGCCACTGCGGACGCGGTCATGTGTGGCGCGCGGACGGTGGAGTCCGGCAACATCACGATGGACGCCGGGGGCGCCCGCTACGAACGCCAGCGCTTGGCCAAGCGCTTGGCCAGACAGAATTTGCGTGTGCTGATCAGCGGCACCGGCTCGGTCGATCCCGACGCGGCCATTTTCAAAAACCGAAACTCACCAATCCTTGTTTTTGTCTCCGGCCAAGCCCCGGCCAAGCTCAAGGCTGTTGCGGATGAGGTGATCGATTGCGGCGCCAAGTTGGTGGCGCTTGGCAAGGCGCTTGGCCGCCTGCGCCGCGACTGGAAAGTAAAACGCCTCCTTTGCGAAGGAGGCGGTGAGTTGAATTTCGAGCTGCTCCGGCTTGGCCTTGTCGACGAATTGCACCTGACGATTTGCCCCCGGTTGATCGGTGGCCGGTATGCCCCGACTATCGCGGACGGTGTCGGTTTTCAACGCTTGGCCAAGGCCGCGCAACTGGAGCTGACTGCCCAGCGGCGCGTCGGCGATGAGTTGTTTACAACGTGGCGCGTCAGGCCAAAATCTCGTTGACCACTCGGGCGCCCTGCACGCCGGTCAGGCGTTGATCCAATCCCTGATAGCGGTAGGTGAACCGTTCGTGATCGATGCCCAGACACTGCAACACTGTGGCGTTGAGGTCGTTGATGTGCACCGGGTCGCGGACGATATTGTAGCTAAAGTCGTCCGTCTCGCCATGTACGTGTCCCTTCCGGATGCCGCCACCGGCCATCCACATCGTGAAGCATCGACCGTGGTGGTCGCGCCCGTGGTTGTCCTTGGTGAGGCTGCCTTGTGAGTAGATCGTTCGGCCGAATTCGCCGCCGCAAATCACGACAGTGTCCTCCAGCATACCGCGTTGTTTGAGGTCGCGAACGAGGGCTGCTGCCGGCTGATCGACATCCTCGCACTGGCGGCGGACGTCGCGCGGACAGTTACCGTGCTGATCCCAGCCACGATGGAACAACTGCACGAACGGCACGCCGCGCTCGAGCATCCGGCGCGCTAGGATGCAGTTGTAGGCAAACTTGCCCGGCGACTTGGCGTCCTTGCCGTATTGCTCGAACACATGATCCGGCTCGGACTTCAGGTCTGTCAGTTCCGGCACACTTGCCTGCATGCGAAAGGCCATCTCGTACTGGGCAATGCGGGTCTGAATTTCCGAGTCCTGAGTTTCCTCAAACTTGGCGCGGTTGACGGCGTTAATGCTGTCGAGGATTGCACGGCGCGAACCGCTGGTGATGCCTGGAGGGTTGTTCAGATAGAGCACCGGTTCGCCGGAACTCCGGAACTTTACGCCTTGATGCTTGGACGGCAGGAAACCGCTGCCCCAAAGCCGCGAGTAGAGTGCCTGACTGCCGCCGCGTCCCTTGGAGATCATCACGATGTAGCCTGGCAGGTCGTCGCTCAGGCTGCCAAGGCCGTAGTTCAGCCAGGCGCCCATGCTTGGGTGGCCGATTTGCTGCGTGCCGGTGTTGATGTAGGTGATCGCGGGGTCGTGGTTGATCGCCTCGGTGTTGACACTTCGGATGAGTGAAATCTCGTCGGCGATCGAAGCGACGTTTGGCAAAATTTCACTGAAATACCCGCCGCTCTGCCCATGTTGTTTGAATTCGAACATCGGGGCCACGCATGGGAACGACTTTTGGCCGGAGGTCATTCCGGTGATGCGTTGGCCATTTCGGATTGAGTCCGGCAGTTCGATGCCGTGGATCTTTCGCATGGCCGGCTTGTAGTCGTACATGTCGATGTGCGACGGGCCACCGGAGAAAAACAGATAAATCACCCGCTTGGCCTTGGGCTTGAAATGAGGCTCGACGATCGCGCCGCGGCCGGCGGCTTTGAGAATTCCGGGCTGGGCCAACGAGGCGAGCCCCATCGCGCCCATTCCGCGTGCGCCAATGTTCAAAAACTTACGGCGATCGAACAGGTGATCCGAGTTGAGTAGTGGAATCATATTTTACTCCTTGGTTAAAACTTCGTCGAGATTAAGGATGGCACTGGCTACGGTCGTCCACGCGGCGTGCTGAACCAGATCGACTGATTCGTCGCGCTTGGCCTCTCCGAACTTCAGCAGATCCTCCGCGCGTTTATTGTCTGCGGTGAACTCCTTGAGTTGACTTTCGTAAAGCTCGCGAAAAACGCGCTTGCGCAGATCGTCCGCCGGGCGGGAGGTCGTCAGCAGGAACGCGTAGTCAAGTTGCGAGTCAAAGTCCACACCGCCCTGCTGCAAAACGCGCTGAGCAAATACTCTCGCGGCCTCGACAAACTGCACGTCATTCATTGTCACCAACGCCTGCATCGGCGTGTTGGTGCGCGGACGCTGGATCACGCATTTCTCGCGAGTCGGTGCGTCGAATGCCACCATGTTCGGCATCGGAGCGGAGCGTTTCCAGTAGGTGTACATCGAGCGTCGATAAAGTTTTTGGTCATTGTCACGCTTGTAAAAAAGCCCGCCGTTGAGTGCGACCTCGTTCCAGATGCGCGGCGGCTGATACGGCTTGACGCTGGGGCCGCCAATCTTGCCATTGAGAATGCCGCTGACCGAGAGGGCGTTGTCACGGATGAACTCGCCCTGCAACCGAAAACGCGGCGCACGTGAGAAGTAAATGTTCTGCGGATCTTTTGCCAGTTTTTCACGAGTCGCAGCGGATACCTGACGGTACGTGGCCGACATGAGCATCTGCTTGAGGACTCGCTTTACGTTCCAGCCGCTGTCGGCAAAGTCGCGTGACAAATAATCCAACAGACTTGGGTGGCTTGGCATTGCACCACGTGTGCCAAAGTCGGCCAATGTGCTGACTAGGCCGGAGCCAAATAGCATAGCCCAGTAACGATTCACCGCCACGCGTGGTGTCAGCGGATGGTCGTCGTCGGTAAGCCACTTGGCCAAGCTAAGCCGCTTTTGAAGAGCATCCTCGGGCAGAGAAGGCAACACCTCGGGCACATTTGGAAATATTTCTTCTTCCTTTATTGGCGAGGCGTAGTGGCCGCGGTTGAGCACGTAGGTTTTACGTGGCTTGGCCAAGTCGCCCATCGTCATCACGGTGACAATGCCGTTGTTGTAGTCGTTGACCGATTTCTCAGCAGCCTTAATTTTTTCGTCGAGCTGCTTGGCCAAGGGCCAGACTGATTTCTCATAATACTCCCGCAGCTTGGCCACGTGCTCCGCGCTCAGCAAATCCTGACCGAGGTTGGCCAACACCTCCTTCGGCAGACTCGACCCGTCAAGTTTGAAGTACATTCCGCCCTGGCCGCCGTTGTTCACGATCTTGATCAATAGGTGATTGTCACCCTTGGCCAATTCCAATTCGGTCTTTTCCTGATCGGCAGCCGGCCCGCGGTTGGCGTTGTTTGCCAGAATTTGTTTACCGTTGAGGAACACCTTGATGCCGTCGTCGCTGCCCAGCGAAACACCCACGGTCTGGGCGTTCGGCGACTTCACCGTGCGATAAAAATAGGAGGCACTCTTCTCAGGCAAACCGATGGTGTGCACCTTGCCGTCCTCGTACTTGCGCGCCTCCCACTTTTTACCGCCGTATTCCTTTTTTAAATCGACCCCTTTTTCCGGGCCAAAATCCTTGTTGAACGCCTCGTTACTGTCCTTAGCACCGAAGCTGCCGAGGAACTGCCAGCCGCCGAGCTCCGGCGGGTGCGGCACCTCGTCCACGCGATTATCGGCGATCCATTCGTCCATCTCCTTCAACGTCGGCTTGGCCTTAGCCCGCTCAGCCTTGGCCTGCTCCACCGCCGCGCGGCGGTTCTCCAGTTCCCGGTTTTGCATCATGGTCGGCACCTTGATCATCGGCGCGGAATTTCCGTTGCGAGTCTGCATACCCTTGTCCGAGTTGATATTGAAGTAGGCGTAAAACTGATAGTACTCTTTCTGCGAAATCGGATCGTATTTGTGATCGTGGCACTGCGCGCATTCCATCGTTAGACCAAGCCAGACATTGGAAGTCGTCTTGACCCGGTCAACGTTGTATTCCACCCGGTACTCTTCATCAATTGCCCCGCCCTCGTCGGTCGTGCCATGATTGCGGTTGAAGCCAGAAGCCACCTTCTGGGCAAGCGTGGCATTCTCCAGTTGATCACCGGCCAATTGCTCAATGGTAAAATCATCAAATCGCTTGTTGTCGTTGTAGGCGTCGATCGTCCAGTCACGCCAAGGCCACATGAAACGCACGCCGTCGTCATGGAAAACGCTTGAGTCACCGTACCGCGCGGCATCCATCCATGCCAAAGTCATCCGTTCCCCATAACGCTCACTTGCAAGCAATGAGTCGACAAGTTTTTCATATGCGTTTGGATCAGTATCATTAATGAATCGCTCTACCTCCTCCGGTGATGGCGGCAAACCAGTCAGATCAAAGCAAACACGACGGATCAAAGTGCGACGATCTGCCTGCTTCGACGGCTTCAAACCCTGCTTTTCCATCTTCGCGAGCGTATAAAAATCTATCGAGTTTTTAGGCCAGGATTTTTGCTGCACCTTGGGCAGGTTCGAGGTTTTAGGAGTCACGAAAGCCCAGTGATCTTCCCAGACAGCCCCCTCTTTGATCCATTTCTCAATCAACGCAATCTCCCCGATAGACATCTCCAATTTGCTTTCAGGTGGAGGCATAAGTTCATCTTTGTCATGCGTAATAATTCGCTGAAAAAGAAGACTTTCCGCTGGCTTACCCGGAACGACGATTCGGTCCTCATCATCTCCACTAAACAACCCCTCAAGCGTATCCAACCGCAGATCAGCCTTACGATGCTTCTCGTCAGGTCCATGGCATTGTACGCAGTGATGTGATAGCAGAGGGCGCACATCAATGCCGAATCGCACTGTATCCGACTGGGCTGCATGAGCTTCGCCGAGCGCAATTACCGCGGCCAGGTGCATCAAAAAGTAAATCCTTTTGGCAAAAAAATTCATGAACAGAGAAAGCTATAAAAACTCCCAACGCGAAAAATCTACCGAGAAAGTGCCTTCAAAAATCAACAAAATCAAGTCCATGTTGACTCGATTTTGAGCGTTTTATTCGAAATTCAGATGCTGGATCTCCCTCAGCGTTGCTCAGCGGATCTGCATGCTCTGCCTTTAAAAAAACGCCCGGCGACGTTTGCACTCCTGGCCCTTTTTCAGGGTCTAAATGATCTGTGAAAATCGGTGAAATCTGTGTCTCGTTTTGGCCGGCCAGGCCCAAATGCCAGCCCGAGGTCGACTGGGGACAGCCGTCCCTACCTCGTCACGGATGAATTTCGGCGTTCGTTGCTGCCACCCGCTTGGCCAAGCGGGGGTTAAGCCAACAATTCGGGAAGGTGTCCGGTGCTGTCGGCGAAGCGGTTGGTGACCCCGGTTTGTTTGAGCATGGTGGCGAACACGTTGGCGAACGGCGTGTCCTCCCCGTACTTGAGGTACCGTCCATGCTTGAAGCCAAGGCCTCGTCCGCCGGCAAGCAAGAGTGGATAATTCTTGTTCGTGTGCGTGGTGCTGTTGCTGCAGCCGTAGATGATGGTGGTCCGGTCGAGCAATGTCGCGTCGCTCTCCGGGCCGGCCGGCGTGTTGTGCATGCGATCGAGGAATGTCGCGAATTGCTCCGCGAGGAAACGATCCCACTTGCCCAGTGCCTCGGCGCCCTCGGCCTTGTTCCAATCGTGGGCCAGACCGTGAAGGTGCTTTCCGATGCCGAGCAGCTGCGGGAACTTGCCGCCCAAAGTAGTCGCGTCTCCCATGCTGGCGATTTGGTAGGTGGCCACGCGGGTAGAGTCGGTCATGAACGCAAGATGCATCAACTCGTACATGGTGGCCACGTACTCGGTCGGTACTTTCGAGTCGGCGTCGAGTTGAAGCCGTTCGCGGTCGGAATCAGTCAGGCCCGGCTTGGGGATGTCGATCCACTGCTGGGCGCGTGCGACACGTTTTTCGACCTGCCGAACAGAGTCGAGGTATTCGTCAAATTTATGTTGATCGAACTTACCCAAGCGACGGCGGAGTTTACCGGCGTCCTCCATGACAAGATCGAGCAGGCTGCCGCTGCTCTTTAATCGGCGGCGGTGGCGACGGGTATCGGGATCGCCCGCCCCGAAAAAACGATCTAAAATTTGCTGCGGTTGATTGAGCGCAGGGATCGGCCGGCCGTGCCGGTTGTAGGAAAGTGTACTGGAACGGGTAGGCTCGCCCACGCCGCCGTCAGTCGACATCACGAGCGAGTCAAACCGTGTTTTGCCAGCGAAGTGTTCCGCAGCGACCTGATCCATTGAATGGGTGTTGCGCAGGTCACGGCTCAACAGATCGCAACCGGTCAAAAATGTGTCCCCGCTGTCGTGCCCACCGATCTTGCGCACCTCGGGGTGAGACAGCCCGCCGAGGACAGTCACGTTTTCCCGATGCGCCTCGAGCGGCTGGAGGCTCTTGTTGAAAGTAAACTCCCGTCCCTCACCGTTGGGGAACCAGCCCCACTCGGCCTTCTCACTTTTCTCCCCCTGAATGGACACGCCGAAGGGAAAGTAAACCGCAGCAAGACGGCAGGGCTCGGCCACTGGGGCGGCCTTGGCCATCGCGTCGAGTGCCGGCAACGCCAGCGCCACACCTGTGCCACGCAAAAAGGAACGGCGATCAAGCTGCCACGACTTGGATACAATACAGCTCATTAGCTTTTTATTTCGTGCGAAAAACCTCGCTTGTCACAATTGATCGAACCAAAGACTGAACGCGCAAACTATCGTCGGCAAAGCGACGGGTCAACTCATCGATGTGTTTTTCGTCGGAAAACTCGAGCGACCGGCCAAGCGCGTAGGTCAGCAGTTTCACCACAAACGCCCGAGCGAACTGCTCACGTCGCTCGGTGAGCAGATATTCCTTCAGCGCCTCCATGCCATCGACCTCGCGGCCATCCGGCAGCTTGGCCAAGGTCTCGAGGGGCAGCTTGATCAGCTTGCCATCCGGCAGTTTACGGGTGATCTCGGTACGCCATTGGCCAAGCGCATCGTACTCCTCCATAGCCAACCCCCAGCCGTCGATGCCCCGGTGGCAGTCGGCGCAGGCCGGATCGTTGTTGTGGTGCTTCAACTGCTCGCGAATGGACAGCTTGGCCAAGCCGGGTTCGGCTGTCTCCAACTCGGGCACATTGGGTGGCGGCGGATCCGGCGGGTCATCGAGCAGCCGTTCGCGCACAAACACCGCCCGCTTGATGATATGCGAGTCCCCGCCGGTCGACGCCCCTAGCAGGATCGCGGACTGCGTCAGCAAACCACCGCGCTTGGCCTTTGCCTCCGGAGGTTGGCGCTTGGTCGATACAGGGCGGAATGCACCACCGTGCACACCATCAAAACGATAGTGACGCGCAAGCGCATCGTTGAGCATCACAAAGTCAGAGCGAATGAAGTTCTCCGCGCTGAGGTTTTGCCGGAGTATTTCTCCGAAAAATTCGACCGGCTCGCGGCGGATCAATTCGCGCAGATGGTCGATCCGTTTACTGCGGCTGAATGCAGGGTACACCTTGGTGTCCACCTCCACGCGATTCATGGCGTCGATGTCCAGCCACTGCTCAACGAACGTGTCGATGAATCGGTTCGACCGCTCGTCCGCCACCATCCGCGACACCTGCTCCGAGAGGGTTGCCTCGTCGAGAAGCGCACCACTGTCAACCAGCCTACGAAGTTCATCGTCCGGCATGGTGTTCCAGAGGAAAAAAGAAAGGCGAGATGCCAACTCATGTGCAGTAAGCGGTCGTGATTCACCCGCTGCCGGTTCGAGAAGGTACAGGAAATCCGGCGCGACCAGCGCCATCACCAACGTTTCCCGCAGGGCACTTTCCAAATCAGGAAACTCGGAACGCAGTTTCCGGTAAAATCCGGCATATCGACGCACCTCCTTGCGGTTCACCGGCCGGCGCCATGCTCGGGAGAGAAACGACTTGAGCACCTTGCGGACATAGGCCTTCTCCCGTACCTCGCGTAGGTGCGACGGAAACAGAATTTGCCGATGTTCCTCCGGCGGCCATTGGTCGAAATACGGCCCCTCAAATTCCAGCCACTCCACGTGCAAGCGCGGATAGCCCTCGCCGTGCTCCCATATTTTTTTCTTTTTGCCATCCTCGCCGGTGATCTCCCGTTGCTGCGTTTTTCCGGTCTGCGAAAACTCATCGTGGGCGTTGGATAACATCACCACTAACCCGGGGTACTTGCCCTGCCCCCGCACTGGTAACGGGAAATTCTCAATGCGGCCGACGAACTCCAGTTCATGTTCGCCGGCCTCGTGCAGGTCGAGTTCGGCCAGCGTCTCCATGTCGACCAACGTGTCCGGCCGATACCCCACACGCACGCGCAGCCTCGTCACAGGCCCTTTTTTCTCCGGCAACTCGACACGCACGGCAGTCCGAATCCGAAATGCGCCCTGCTCTGGATAATCGTTTTTCATGCGAACGATGAACTGCCGATGACGACCAAGATCATTCGCTCCTTGCACACCGTCCGGGAACCCATCGTCAGTGCTTTTCGTAAATCGATGCCGGAACACTTTCGGCTCCTCGTCCGTGGTGATGATCCGATCCAAAGCGGTCCGAGCGGCGGCGATGTAAAACTCCAATTGAATGTCGCTCATCTGTAGCGAGCTGCCATTATTCAACATACCGTCCGGCGAAACCCCGTCCGGTGGAAAGTCCCGCGTGTAATCCAACCGCACCCCGAACAGGTCGCTTAGTGTGTTTTGGTACTCACTACGATTCAACCGGCGCACCACCACGCGTCCGCCCTTGCTTTGGCGCGACTTGACCGCACGCTCGATCGTCGGATTCAGCCAATCAAGGATCACCCGGCGCTCCTCCGCAGTCAGCTTGGGTTCATCCTCGGGCGGCATCTCGCCAAGATTGATCACCGCACGAACCTCGTGCCACCGTTCCGCCGACCTCGGATCCTTCAGCAGGTCAGTCGACATCGTGTCAAGGCGCAGCTTTCCCTTCTGCTTTTCGGCGCCATGACAGCCGTAACAGCGCTTGGCCAGGACCGGCTTCACCTCACGCTCAAAATCCGGCAACGCTTCCGCTTGGCCAAGCACTGGGAGGGACCACGGAATACACAGAATACACGGAAGGAAAATCCTCCGGGCAATCGCTGTGTAAAATCCAAACTTCATTTCCGTGCCTTCCGTGTATTCCGTGGTCAGCCCAGTTCGTTTCTGATTTTTTCAAACACGGCCTCGTCCATCTCGATCAAGTTACCCTTGGCCGGGAACTCGCCGGACTTCACGTCGGCGATGTATTCGCGAAAGGCGCTGATCCGCTCCTCCTGTAGTCGCTTTTTCTCCGCCTGAAAATCCCGGTACGCCTTGGCGTGGCGCGGCAGCCGTTCGTCGTAGTCACCGAGAATGTCACACGAAAAAAGAAACTGCGTGTCGCAACCGCTGCCCGAGCCGAGCGACATCAGCAGCATCCGCGTTTGCGAACTCAGGAAACTCGCCAACTCATGTGGGACCACTTCCAGCTCAGCGGCGTATGCCCCGGCGCTTTCGAGTTCCTTCATCTGCCGATAAAGCTCCCGAGCCTCGGCAGCGGTCTTGCCGATCGCGCGATAGTTCGTCCATGTCACATGGCGCGGCACCAACCCGAGGTGCCCCACCACGGGAATCCGCTCGTTGGCCATCGCCTCGATGATCTTCGGGCTGGCCGAGCAGTAGACCGAGCTGGCGCCGATCTCCAGTGCGGCGAACGCGATTCGGATCGCCTCCTCATCGGAGGCCAGACCGTGCGGCGTGGCGCAGGAGATGAAACTATCCGGTGCCGCGGCCACGATCTGCGGCAGGCGCGCCTGCGCCTCGGGCGAGTCGAAACTGCAGCTCATCAGATCCACGCCTGCCTCCGCTGCTGCCGCTGCCTCCTCGGGCGACTTGACGTGAATGTGTGTGAGGCAGCGTTTTCCCTTGAGCTGTTGCAGGTCGTAAACCGTGTACTTCTTCCTTGGCCGGAGCATCGCGGGAAGTTTGCGTGCGCACGACCTCGACGCAACCAAAAACAGGCCCGCCAATCTGCAGGCTGGCACGGGCCAACCGGCAGGGTTAAATTCTGCACACCTTATTTTGATGACCGGTTTACGAGCAACAATCGTGTGCCTGTTCGTCGGGCTGCTGTCCTCGACTGCGGCTCCGTTGGACTTTGCACGCGACATCCGGCCGCTGCTCTCCGACGCCTGTTACAACTGCCACGGCCCCGATGCCAAGGCGCGCAAGGCCAGCCTGCGGCTGGACGATCGCCCGGCGGCGCACAACGCTGGGGTGCTGACCGACGGCGAGATGCTCCTCCGCCTGACCACGACCGACCCGGATAAGCGCATGCCGCCGCCCGAGTCCAACCGAACGCTGACCGGCGAGCAACGGGCGAAGCTCGCGCAATGGCTCCGGGC
>CEVF01150061.1_pt1 | contig 11001 bp, 8 predicted proteins | sample 356441 | NCBI WGS metagenome assembly CEVF01 (sample SAMEA2622765, study PRJEB7988) | marine metagenome | biome: marine biome (ENVO:00000447); feature: surface water layer (ENVO:00002042); material: "saline water (ENVO:00002010), including plankton (ENVO:xxxxxxxx)" | depth 5 m
AAAAAGATAATATTGCAGTTGGTAGAGTAAGACAAGATCTTAGTAATCCAAATGCATTAGAATTGTGGTTATGTGGAGATCAAATTAGAAAAGGTGCTGCACTTAATGCAGTCCAAATAGCAGAATTATTACTTTAAAAAATCATGGTAGATCATCTTGTTAAAAGTAAATCTCTTTTTGGGGATATTCTCACAGCAATGGTTACACCTTTTAAAGCTGATGGGAGTGTTGATTATGAATTAGCTGTTCAATTAGCAAATTATCTTATTGAGAATGGTTCTGATGGACTAGTTTTATGTGGGACCACAGGAGAGTCTCCTACCTTGTCATGGAGAGAACAACATGATTTGTTTTTAGCGATAAAGAGTTCTTTAAAATCCAAGGCAAAAATTTTGGTTGGAACAGGAAGTAATAGTACTTTCGAAGCAATGGAAGCTACTAAAAAAGCATACAAAGCAGGAGCAGATGGCGCATTGGTAGTCGTCCCTTATTACAATAAACCACCACAAGAGGGGCTATATGCACACTTTAGTATTATTGCCGAGGCATCTCCTGATATGCCATTAATGCTATATAACATTCCTGGGAGAACGGGATGTAATCTTTCTCCTGATACTGTAAAGAAACTTATGAAATATTCAAATATTGTCAGTATTAAGGCTGCAAGCGGTAGAATAGAAGAAGTGACCGAGTTGAGGGCCGTATGTGGTTCTGAATTTGCAATATATAGTGGCGATGATTCATTGTTGCTCCCTATGTTATCTGTTGGTGCTATAGGTGTTGTGAGTGTTGCAAGCCATATTGTAGGTTTGCAACTAAAGGAAATGATTTCTTGTTTTCAAGATGGCCAAGTTAAAAAAGCTCTCGAAATTCATGATGGGCTTCAAGAACTTTTTAATGCCCTTTTCGAGACAACTAATCCAATCCCCATCAAAGCTGCCTTAGAACTCTTAGGCTGGGAAGTTGGTTCTCCAAGACATCCATTATCAAAACTTAATCAAAAGAAAACTCAAAATCTTTTAAAGATTATCAAAAATTTATCCTTGCTAGGAAAAAATTAATTTTTCTTTTTTCGTCTTTAGGTTAAGCATCCACATGTTCGTTTTTATAGTTTTCAAATGAATTCAAGTCAATTAAATTCCCAAAAAAATAACTCATCAGCTATTTCTAAAAATCAAAAAGGACCATGTTTAAAAATTGTTCCTTTAGGTGGTTTACATGAGATTGGAAAAAATACATGTGTTTTTGAATATGGCGATGATTTAATCCTTATAGATGGTGGATTAGCATTTCCTACTGAAGGCATGCATGGAGTAAATGTTGTTATGCCTGATACTACTTATTTACAGGCTAATTTAAATAGATTTAGAGGAATGATAGTTACTCATGGACATGAAGATCATATAGGTGGGATTTCTCACCACTTAAAAAAATTTAATATTCCAATTATATATGGCCCGCCTTTGGCAATTTCAATGTTAAAGGGAAAAATTGAGGAGGCTGGTGTGTCTGATAGAACTAATCTTCAGGCAATACAACCTCGGCAAGTGGTTAAGTTAGGACAACACTTTTCTATAGAATTTGTTCGAAATACGCACTCTATTTCAGATAGTTTTGCATTAGCTTTAACGACTCCAGTAGGAGTAGTATTTTTCACTGGTGATTTTAAGTTTGATCATTCTCCTCCAGATGGTAAGTTGGCTGACATAGAGAGAATGGCTTTCTATGGAGAGAAAGGAGTCTTATGCCTTCTGTCCGATTCAACAAATTCAGAAGTTCAAGGATTTGTTCCATCAGAAAGCTCGGTATTACCAAATTTAGATCGCCTAATAGGTGAAGCTGAAGGAAGAGTTTTGATAACAACTTTTGCAAGTTCAACTCATAGAGTTGCGATGATTATCGAAACAGCAATGAAACATGGCCGAAAGATAGGCTTACTAGGTCGCTCTATGTTGAATGTTGTAGGAAAATGTAGAGAATTAGGTTATATTCGCGTACCGGATGATTTATTCTTTCCCATAAGAACCATTCGAGATCTTCCTGATAGAGAAACATTATTACTCATGACAGGTAGTCAGGGAGAGACTATGGCAGCTCTTAGCAGGATCTCTAGAAGTGAGCATCCAAATGTGCAATTAAAAACAACAGATACTGTAATATTCTCATCTAGTCCAATTCCTGGTAATACTATTTCAGTAAGCCATACAATCGATAAACTTGTCTATCTAGGCGCAAAAGTTATTTATGGTAAAGAACATGGTATTCATGTCTCTGGTCATGGATGCAGAGAAGATCAAAAAATGATGCTTGCATTAATTAAGCCAAAGTTCTTTATACCTGTGCATGGAGAATATAGGATGCAAGTATTGCATGGAAAAACAGCAGTTTCTATGGGTGTATCACCAAATAATATATTAATCCTAGATAATGGGGACTCTATAGAATTAAGAGCTGATTCGATGATTCAAGGGCAGCCAGTCAAGTCAGGTATTGAGATGCTTGATAATACAAGAACTGGAATAGTTGATGCTCGTGCTCTTAAAGAAAGGCAGCAACTAGCTAATGATGGAATTGTAACCGTTCTTATTCCTATCAGCACTGATGGAAATATGGTTGCACCTCCGAGAGTTAGTCTTAGAGGTGTAGTGACTTCTGCTGATCCAAGGAAAATGTCTTTGTGGACTGAGAAAGAAATAAGTTGGGTTTTGGAAAATAGATGGAAGCAGCTTTCAAGACAAACTGGTCCAAAGAATTTTGAAGTCGATTGGATTGGTGTTCAAAGGGAGATCGAATCTGGTTTAAGCAGAAGGATGAGAAGGGAGTTGCAAGTTGAACCTTTAGTTCTATGCTTGGTACAACCTGCTCCAAGTGGGACTCCAGCTTATAAGCCAAGAGTAATTGAAGATCACAATTCAAAAAAGAACAAATATCATAATAATCAAGGAAATAAAAATCAAAATTCTTCAAATAAAAAAAAGGATGAGATAAATAAAAATGATTCAAATAAAGAAGATGTTGTAACAGGTAGAACTCGTAGAAGAAGATCAGCTCTTACAACTAATTATTAATCTGAATGAATTCTCTGTTCCAAGATATTAATAGTCCATCTGTTAGAGTTTCTTGACCATTTGATTTTATAAGAATTTGATTGGATATAAAATCTATATTTTTTGAGCTAATCTGTTTATTGCATTTATCCAAAAAAAGAGTATTTAAGATTGTTGCTCTAGCCTCTTTACCTAACTTGTTCAGAATATTTCTTTTAATCCCTTCCCTGCAAACGCATGAAGTTATAGCTAATTTGCTAAGGTCTGTTCTTTCATTGTTAAAATTTCTCATTTTTTGCATATAGTTGTTAATCCTAGAGCTGCATCCTGGATAAATATTTTCTAAATTTTTTATAACTTTTAGTCTAATTAGGTTTCTTGTTAATTTTAAATCTGAATTAGAAGGGTCTACCCAGTAAGGAATATTTAATTCTTTGCAAATTAAGGCTGTCTCATCTCTTGAAAATAATAATATCGGTCTAACTAAAAAATATTTTTTATTTAATAATCTTTTTTTATCTATTCCCTCGAGGCCTTTCAAATTACTCCCTCTAGAAAGGTTCATAAGGAACGTTTCTGCATTATCGCTACTGGTATGTCCAGTAACGATTGATATATTGTCATTAAGTTTATTCTCGGTATTTATTTTATTTGCTAGTTCATATAATTTTTGATACCTCCATTTTCTAGCTTTTTCTTCAGTTGAAATATCAATTTCATCAGCGCTATCAATATAAAAATTTAGATTTTTTTTTAAACAGAATTTTTTTAATTGATTAGCAAAATAATTTGATTGTTCATGCCAATTATGATTTCCATGCCAAATATTTAGCGACCAATCATGCTGCCTCTTAATATCATCCAACAATGTTAGTAAAGCCATAGAATCTTGTCCGCCTGAGACGCTGACAACTAAATTTGAGCCATTTGGGATTAATTCTTTTTCAGTTAATATTGCTTTATGGAAAATATGATGCCATTTAGTCCAATTATTTTTTAATTTTTCAAACATTTGTTTTCGTCAGGTGATATTTAAAAAAAAACGGTTCTCTATTTATACAAACAATGTCACAATCGGGAAATAAATTCATCTAGTAAATGACTCTGATTAATCAATTGCCACAAAAAGTTCAAATTGAGCTTCATAATCAAACATTACTAAAAGTTATCTCAGGATTAAATAATTTCAATATTGAATCCGTCAAAATGATCTCAAAGGCAGCTTTATTAGGTGGAGCTGATGTTATTGATTTGGCATGTAAACCTGAATTGGTTGAAGCAGTTATTGCCAATAATAATATGCCAATTTGTGTAAGTGCCGTAGAACCAAAGTTATTTGTTGATGCGGTTAAGGCAGGGGCTGCATTTATCGAAATTGGTAATTTTGATACTTTCTACGAGAAAGGAATATTTTTCTCTGCTGATCAAGTGTTATCACTAACGAAAGAGACTAAAGATCTATTGCCAGATATTCCTCTTTCTGTAACTGTTCCTCATATAATTCCATTAGACCAACAAGTTGAACTTGCGTTAAAATTAATAAATGAAGGTGCAGATATAATTCAGACAGAAGGCGGAAAAAGTTCAAATCCATATAGTCCTGGTATTCAAGGATTATTTGAAAAGGCAGTACCAACTCTTGCTTCTACTTATGCAATTAAACAGGAATTTTCAAAGAACTCTATTGTTGCACCCATAATGTCCGCTTCTGGTCTCAGTCAAATTACTTGTCCTTTAGCTATTTCATCTGGGGCTTCAGCAGTGGGTGTGGGTTCTGAAATTAATAAATTAAATAATTTAATAGGTATGATTGCCGTCATTAGGGGTTTAAAAGATTCTTTAAAAGGAGCATTAATTAGTCAAAAAATTTCTTAGGATATTAAATAAATTTAATACCTTGTGAATAATTATCAAATTCAAGCACCATATCAGCCAAGAGGTGATCAACCTGTTGCAATAAAAAGTTTGGTAAAAGGTGTTAATCAAGGTAAAAAATTTCAGACTCTTTTAGGTGCTACTGGCACAGGAAAAACTTTTACGGTTGCTAATGTAATTGAGCAAACAGGAAGACCTGCTTTAGTTCTTGCTCATAATAAAACTTTAGCAGCACAATTATGTAATGAATTAAGGCAGTTTTTCCCAAAAAATGCAGTAGAATATTTCATCTCTTATTATGATTATTATCAACCAGAAGCTTATGTACCTGTAAGTGATACTTATATTGCTAAAACTGCATCAGTTAATGAAGAAATTGATATGCTTAGACATTCAGCGACAAGATCTTTATTTGAAAGAAGAGATGTTATCGTAGTTGCTTCAATTAGTTGTATTTATGGTTTAGGTATCCCTAGTGAATACTTGAAAGCTGCGGTAAGATTTCAAGTTGGAGAAACTATCAATTTGAGGTCATCTCTAAGAAAGCTTGTGAACAATCAATATTCTCGTAATGAGGTTGAAATAAGTAGAGGTAGATTTAGGATTAAGGGTGATGTATTAGAAATAGGACCTGCGTATGAGGATAGAATTATTAGAATTGAATTCTTTGGCGATGAGATTGAGGCTATTAGATATGTTGACCCATTAACTGGTGAAATCCTTGAAAGTCTTGAACAAGTTAGTGTATATCCCGCAAAACACTTTGTAACACCAAAAGAAAGACTTGAAAGTGCAATATTAGCAATAAAAAATGAATTAAAATCTCAAATTCATTTGTTTGAAAGTCAAGGTAAATTATTGGAAGCTCAAAGATTAGAACAAAGGACTAAATATGATTTAGAAATGCTTAAAGAAGTCGGTTACTGTAATGGAGTAGAGAATTATGCAAGACATTTAGCTGGTAGAGAGAAGGGAACCCCCCCAGAATGCTTGATTGACTATTTCCCTGATGATTGGCTTTTAGTAGTTGACGAAAGTCACGTCACTTGCCCACAACTTCATGCTATGTATAACGGTGATCAATCTAGGAAAAAGGTATTAATTGATCATGGATTTAGATTACCCAGCGCAGCAGATAATAGACCTTTAAAGTGTGAGGAGTTTTGGGACAAATCGAAACAGACATTATTTATAAGTGCTACACCAGGTCAATGGGAATTAGATCAATGTAATGGGGAATTTATAGAACAAGTTATTAGACCAACAGGTGTTTTAGATCCCATTATTGATGTACGACCAAGTCAAGGGCAAATTGATGATCTTTTATCTGAAATTCGTGTTCGAGCTAAAAAGAATCAACGAGTTCTTGTAACTACTTTGACAAAAAGAATGGCAGAAGATCTGACAGATTATCTATCAGATAACAAAGTGAGGGTAAGATATTTACATTCAGAAATACACTCTATTGAAAGGATTGAAATTATTCAAGATTTAAGATTAGGGGAATATGATGTATTAGTTGGTGTGAATTTATTGCGAGAGGGTTTGGATTTGCCTGAGGTATCCTTAGTTGCTATTCTAGATGCTGATAAAGAAGGATTCTTAAGAGCAGAACGTTCACTCATACAAACGATTGGTAGAGCTGCTAGGCATACAGAAGGAGTGGCATTACTCTATGCAGATAATTTTACAGACTCTATGAAAAGAGCAATTTCTGAAACCGATAGAAGGCGTAAAATACAAAAAAAATATAACGAAATTAATAATATTGTTCCAAAAGCTGCTGGTAAAAAAGTAGAGAATTCAATACTTTCCTTTTTAGAACTTTCAAGAAAATTAGAATCTGGAGGGTTCTCAAAAGATCTTATTAATATTGTTAATGATAAAACTGATGATATTTTGAAATCAAAAGATGAATTATGTATCTTAGAAGAGATGCCTGATCTCATTGATAAATTAGAATCAAAAATGAAGAATGCTGCTGCTGAATTAAATTTCGAAGAGGCAGCAAACCTAAGAGATAGGATTAAAAAACTTAGACAAAAATTATCTAGAAATTCTTAAATTATTTATTTAATGCGAAATAAGTATGTATCGCATTTACTGCTTTATTGCAATCTTTTTCTAATACAATACAAGAAGTTCTAATTTCGCTTGTAGCAATCATTTCTATATTAATTTTTTCATTAGCGAGAGCTCTAAAAACTTTTCCTGCAGTACCAACTTTACATGTCATGCCAGCACCAACAGCGCTTACTTTTGCAATATCTGGACCATAATCTATCTTAGATCCAGGTAGTTTTTTTAATAAAGTACTAAAAACAATGTCTGCATTTTCTTTATCATCTTTACTAATAGTAAAGCTAATATCTTTACTATTAACGATCGATGACCTTTCAGATTGGACAATCGTATCAAATATTAAATTTGATTCAGCTAATGCTAAGCAAATTGAAGCAGCTACTCCAGGCTTATCAGGGAGATTATTTAATGTAACTTGAACTTGATTTTTATCAAGAGCTATACCTCTAACTTCTGGTTTATCTTTATTATCCGATATTGGGTTTATAAAAATTTGAGATGTTCTTAATTTAAATTTTTCGCCAACAAATCTTATCGCTTTAGAAATATCCTTTAAATCAATTACACAACTTACCTTGATTTCGCTAGTTGCAATTAATCTAACATTGATATTAGCTTTGGATAGTGCATCAAATAGTTCAGCTGAAACGCTTGGTCTCCCCATTATGCCAGCCCCTTGAATACTAAGCTTTGTCATGTTTTTTGTTATTTTAAATTTCCCACCTAATTTAGAAATTATTAAATTACATTGACTTGTTGTTCGATCTAAAAATTCTTCAGAAACGGTAAAAGATATATCATTGAAATTTTTTTCATGAGAAGCTTGAATTATTAAATCTACATTTATTCCTGCTTCAGATAATTCTTCAAAAATCTGAGCTGCTATTCCTGGTTCATCAGGAAGTTGATATAGACCAATTACAGCTTGTTTTTCTACAATTTCTAAGCTATTTACTGTCTTTGTTAATTCTAAGCCACCTCTGCTTAATTTTAATGGCTCTATTTCGCTATGTAAAAGGGTTCCTGGCTGATTTGTTTCGCTGGATTTCACATAAAGATTGATTCCATAATTTCTTGCAATCTCAACAGCTCTTGGGTGTAGGACAGAGGCTCCTACACTCGCAAGTTCCAACATTTCTTCACAACTAATGGCATCAAGAAGTTTTGCATCTCTTACTATTCTTGGATCTGTAGTTAAGACTCCAGCAACATCAGTATATATTTCACAAGTCTCTGCTCCTAAAGCTGTTGATAAAGCGACAGCTGATGTATCAGAACCACCTCGACCTAGAGTAGTTATTTCCATTGATCCATCATGACTAAGGCTAGTTCCTTGAAATCCTGCAATAACAACAATATATCCTTGTTCAATATGATCTTTAATTCTATTTGTCTTAATATCTAGAATTCTAGCTTTGCCATGAATAGATTCCGTGATTATTCCTACTTGACTTCCAGTCATTGAAATGGCAGGGACACCATATTCATTAAGAGCAATTGCAAGTAAAGCAATAGTTACTTGTTCTCCTGTAGCAAGAAGCATATCTAATTCTCTTTTTGGAGGTTTTTTACTTACCGCATAACCAAGATTGGCTAATTTATCAGTTGAGTCTCCCATTGCAGAAACAACAATAACTAAATCATTACCTGCTTCTCTGCTTTTTATAATATTTTTTGCAATATTTTTTATTTTGGAGACGTCACCAACCGAGGTTCCTCCAAATTTTTTTACTATTAAAGTCATATTTAAATAATACTCAAAATATACAATTAAAAAATTAGTTAGGTTAAAGTAACAAAATTTTCTGTAAAAGTAGAAATTGGATTATTCCCTTTTTTTAAAGATATTTCAATATTTAAAAGCATTATCATTAAATTTATAAGATAAGAGGAACTACATTTACTCGTTTTTTTTCTGATAAAATAAATCCTTTTCGGGTTAGATATTTCAGTGATTTCAAGTAATTTGGATGAATCTACACTATCAGATAGTAATAAAACAATAGTATGAATTCTGACTTGACTTGTTAATCCTGCGATTAATTTTAGAGGAGGTTCTCCTTGATTAAGTAATTTGCAAATATCATGTAAACTCTGAGGTATTTTTTTTTGAAGTAGTAAATCTATGATTTTGAAGATATTTGTTTGATGGTCATTAAAGAGTTCTTTTGCGATTTCATTTGTTAGAACAATATCTTTATCAGTTGTATCACTTTTTGCTTCTATGTATAGTAAAGCCTTTTCTAATTCATTTTTTAATTTAAGGCTGTCAGTGCCTACTGTTTCAAGTAAAGTGGAAGATACGTTTTTTTCTAATTTTATATTCAAATTATTTGAAATTTTTTCGGTAAATTCTTGTTGACTCTCATAATCCCAAATATTTGGTAAATTATAAAACTTTTCTTTCGCTTGATTATCTTTTATAAGTTGTCTTATCAATTTTGTTGTTTTAATCCTTGCATCAGGTTTTTGATTACTTTGTAATATTAAGTGATTTCCCGCAGGAAGATTAGTTGAAATTGATTCAAGCTTTTTTGTCATAATCTCATCTTTTTTATTAAAAATTGGATTATTTTTTAATAAAACAACTCTTGATCCTTCTCCAAAAGGAGGAGTTAATGAAGCATCAAAAGCTTTAATAATTTCATTAGGATCATCACCATTAAATTTATTTAAATTGAAATCTTTCCATTCTGGAGAAATATGATTACTAATAATTTTTTCAATTTCTTTATCACAAGAGTATTTATCATTGCCCCATATTGCTTGTATTGGCATATTGTAAAAATAGGTTTTTTTTATTATGACCTTTTTTTTTAATTGAGATACGAAATGGTTCAAGATCATCCAATATTTTTAGAAAGTATTAATTTTATTCGAGCCAATTTACCAACTAATAATTTCAGTAAGGTTGAAAATAAGATTTTAGAGAGGTTGATTCATGCTTCCGGAGATTTTAAGATTCAGAGTCTTTTAAAGTTCAGTGAAAATGCATGTGAGAGAGCAATTGAAGCTCTTAAAAATAATGCTCCTCTTTTGACAGATACTGATATGGCAGCAGCAGCAGTAAAATCTATGGCAAGGGATACACATGGTAATAGTGTATTTTCAGCTAAACAATGGATCGACGAAAATAGTATTTACCCAAATACAAAAACTGCTTATGGGATTGAGAAAGCTTGGTTCAGTCTTACAAAAAAATATTATGGTAAAAATTCACCACTAGTTATTTTTGGTAGCTCACCAACTGCACTTGAAAAATTGCTGGATATTCTTGAAAAGGATAGTAAAAATTCTCCAAGTTTAATTATTGGTATGCCAGTTGGTTTCATTGGAGTTGAGAATTGTAAGAAAAGATTAAGCAAAACAAACTTTCCATATATAATTTTAGGCTCCACCAGAGGAGGAGCAGCAATGGCAGGAGCTACAATAAACGCACTCTTAAGAGAATCAATTTAAATTATGCAGCTTTGTCTTCATAGAATTCAAGATTAATATTATTAATAAAGTTATTACTTTTTTCTAGATAATTTAATATGTTTTCAGCTTTATTTATAACTTGTATTGGTACACCTGCTAATCTTGCCGCCTCAATACCATAACTTTTATTAGAACCTCCTGTCTCAATTTTATGACAGAAATCTAATCTACCGTTTTTATTCCTTACCGTTACTTGAAAATTCGCTACGTTATCAAGACTTTTTTGTAAATAATTAAGTTCGTGATAATGGGTAGCAAAAATACATTTACAATTTATTTTTTTTGCAAGATATTCGCTTACAGACCATGCAATTGATAAACCATCAAAAGTAGAAGTTCCTCTACCAATTTCATCTAGTAGTACTAAGGATGATTTAGTCGCTTGGTTAAGGATTGATGCAGTTTCTGCCATCTCTACCATAAATGTAGATTGCCCTGTCGACTGATCATCAACGGCACCAACTCTTGTAAATATTCTGTCTACAACTTGTATTACAGCACTCTTAGAAGGAATAAA
>CEVF01082097.1_pt1 | contig 10989 bp, 9 predicted proteins | sample 356441 | NCBI WGS metagenome assembly CEVF01 (sample SAMEA2622765, study PRJEB7988) | marine metagenome | biome: marine biome (ENVO:00000447); feature: surface water layer (ENVO:00002042); material: "saline water (ENVO:00002010), including plankton (ENVO:xxxxxxxx)" | depth 5 m
AAAGGAATTCTTAAATCTCGTAACAACCAAGTATTAACCCAAACAACACCAGATTGAATACTAGCTGCAACTCTGTGTGCTCTACTTACATTTTGAGTAAAAATACTTGCAGACAAACCATATTTTGTTGAGTTTGCCATACTAATAACTTCTTCTTCAGTTGAAAAAGGTATAATGGATACTACTGGGCCAAAAATTTCTTCTTGATTTACAGAACAATCAAAATTAAGCCCCTCAATAATTGTTGGTTCAATATAATAACCGTCAGCTAAATCTCCATCTAAAATTTTTTGATGTCCGCCTATTAAAATTTTACCCCCTAAACTTTCTGCTTCTTTTATTTTAGTTAAGATTTTATTCATATGTTGCTTAGAAACAATTGCGCCTAAATGAGTGGTTGAATTTTTTGGGTCACCAACTACTAATTTTGAGGCCTTATCTACAAGCTTTAACTTAAATTCTTCATAAATTTCATTCTGTACAAATAGTCTAGAGCCGCATAAACATATTTGTCCTTGATTAGTAAAAGCTGCTCTTGCAGCAATACTAACCGCGTCATCTATTTTAGCATCAGAAAATACAATATTGGGATTTTTACCCCCAAGTTCTAATGATAGCTTTTTAAACATTGGTGCTGTAACTTTAGCAATATGTTGACCTGTATCTGTGCCACCAGTAAAAGAAACAATTGGCACGTCAGGGTGTGAAGTTAAAGGGTCTCCAACCTTAGAACCATAGCCATGAACAATATTTATTACTCCATTTGGAAATCCTGCCTCTATACAAAGCTTACTTAACATATAAGCTGTCATAGGCGTTACTTCTGATGGTTTTGCTACTACAGTATTTCCACTTGCTAGCGCAGGAGCAATTTTCCATGTTAAAAGATAAAGAGGTAAATTCCAAGGTGAAATGCACGCTGCCACGCCAATTGGTTGACGCAGAGTATAGTTGATCGCCACACCATCCATCTCATGGACATTTGAACTTTCATGTAAAATAGCACTTGCAAAAAAACGTAAATTTACTGAAGCTCTTGGAATATCTACTTTAGCAGCTAAACTTTCAGGCTTTCCGTTATCTTTACTTTCAGCCTTTACAAGCTCTTCAAAATTTTTATCGATCAAATCTGCAAGTTTCAGTAACAAATCTGATCTTTCTTGCTTTGGTGTGTTTTTCCAAGAAGAAAACGCATTTTTTGCTGAGCTAACAGCATACAAAACATCTTGTTTATCAGAGTCAGGAATCAAAGAATAAACTTTTCCGTTTGAAGGATTATAATTTTCTAAATATGAACCTGAAAAAGGATCAACCAGTTCTCCATTAATATAGTTTAATATTTTTTTCATTATAAACTTTTTGTTCTGCCTCCATCTACTGGAATATTAATTCCATTTATGTAAGAGGCGGCAGATGTAGACAAAAAAGCAACAGCATTAGCAATCTCTTCAGCTTCTCCAAATCTTCCTGCAGGTACTTGAGATTTCATTAAACTAGCTACTTCTTCTTTTGATTTTTTCTGGATATTTGCTTTTTTATCAATCAATGATTTTAATCTATTTGTATTAGTAAAACCAGGCAAAACGTTGTTCACTGTAATTCCATAAGCTCCAAGCTCTATGGATAAAGTTTTAGCCCAGTTTGCTACAGCTGCTCTAATAGTATTTGAAACCCCCAAACCCGGAATTGGGGCCTTTACTGAAGTAGAAATAATATTGATAATCCTACCGTATCTCTCTTTTTTCATTCCATCAACTACTTTTTGAACCAAAATTTGATTGTTAATTAAGTGCATTTTAAAAGCCAACTCAAAAGACTCTGGCTGTGCATCAGCTATTGGTCCTGCAGCAGGACCACCAGTATTGTTAATTAAAATGTGATATGTACCAGTCAACAAATCAACTTCCTTTTTTAATTTTTCAGAATCTCTAAAATCAATCGCTATAAAGCTATGAGTTTGTCCTTTACTGGTATCTAACTCACTTATCACGTCTAATAGCTTTGTTTCGTTTCTAGCTATTAATGTAATGTTTGCCCCTAAACTTGCTAATAAGATAGCAGAAGATTCTCCAATGCCTTGTGTGCTTCCACATACAATTGCGTTTTTATTTATTAAACTTATATCCATTATTTAACTATTTACTATATACATAACCTAAATTTTTCTTTACACTAGCAGGTAATTTTGGCAAATATGATCTGGAGATCATTAAAGTTGCGATATTTGCAAAATCAGTAAAAACCTTATGTTTATCAACGGTTTCTTTTAGATAACCTTGACCGGTGCTTCCACCTGTTCCAATTTTTTGCCCTAACATTTTCTCTACCATTTGAACGTGTCTAAAACGCCATTCAGCAATTTTATGATCCAATACAACTATGCTTTTAAGTAGTCGGTAAGGTAAATGTAGTATTGGCTCATCCCTATATAAATTTATCAATAATGCAGACATTGTAGCTTTATAAGACAATGACATTTCTTGTTTTTCAATAGCCTTTAAATGCTCTTTTTCATCTAAAACTCGATGAAAATATTTCATGTTCTCCTCAATCATACGAATTCTTAATTTTTTATCAGTTTCATTTAGAATAGTAGACTCTGATATAGATGAAATTTCTTTATTTGATATTTCATTGATTGCTTCTTCATACTTTTTAATAAAATCAAAGTCTTTCATATTTAAAAAAGGAATCCTTTCAAGCCACTTTTCAATCAAAGAAAACAATGATTCATTAGTTTCTAAATCAAGAATCTCATTCTTTTTCTCGCCTTTAAACTGATCATGATATGGACAACCGCCAAACTGATGTCGTTTATTAATTTTTAATCCTAACAATACTTCTATTCTTCGAAACTGATGTGATTGAAATCCAGATGCAGGAGATAAATGATGGCGAAAATCCAAAAAATCTAGTGATGACATGGTTTCTAAAACATCTATTTGATCTACTAAAATATCCATTATTTTGTTTGACCGCTCAATTCTGGAAACAATTAAGCCTATATTTTCCTCATCAATTTTATCTTTACTAAAATATAACATAACAGATTCAAGCTCGTGTAATATTTGCTTAAACCAAAGTTCATAAGCTTGGTGTATAATAATAAACAACATTTCTTCATGAGCCTCATTTCCATGAGATGTGCTTTCAGGCATCTGAGCATCTAAAATCTTATCTAGCTGGAGGTAATTTTGATAATGCAAGGAAGTGTTTTTATCCGACATATTATAATTTAATTAATTGCAGTAAAGGTAAGAATATGATTTATACAATACAAAATGAAAAGAACAAAATTATATACATCAAAATACTAGCCGACTCTACACCAAATGAAAAATAAATGTCCTTTCTTTTTGAGCTTGATTGCATTATTAATATAGTGGTAATAAAAGATAAAAATATAGTTGCATAAAATATTTGATAAGAAATGAAATCTAGTAAATACAGTTTCAACATAATGAATTGATTAATAAATATAAAAATTACACCAATATATCTAGAAATTTTTTCGCCAAATCTTATTGGTATTGTTTTAATATTTTTAAAATCTATTGCAATATCTCTTATGTCAAAAGGAATAGTTATCGCAAAAACAAAACAAAATCTTGAAATATGTAAATAATATATATTTTGATCAATATACACATCATTTTCAAGCACTAAAAGAGTTGTGGATACAAATGTCCAAACAATGGAAATAATAAAAATTTTTAAATAAGGAATCGATCTAAGATATAGCGGATATAAAAAAGATATAATACTACAAACTATTATAGCTATTTGAGTTGGGGGCTTGAAATTTAAAAATAAGATAAAGGAAATTGCAAGAGAAGATATAGCTGTAAAATAAATTGTTTTTTTATTTTTATTTATCCATGATCTTTTTTTATTATCGATGCCATTTTGAATTATAATTATCCTTTGAAAATTGTATGTTAAAATTGTGGCAAAAAATATAAAAATTGATATTCTAATATTATTGTTATTTATTAAAATTTCTGAGCTAAGATGTAAACATAAAACTGCTAGTGCAACAAAAAAATTAGTGTTTACACAAAAAAGAAGATGTTTGTTTAAATACTTAATCAAAATTAAAATACAATATTGACAATCTTTTTAGGAACAATAATGACTTTTTTTGGTGATTTTCCAGAGAGATAATGTACGGTTTTTTCATGCTCCATAACTTGCTTTTCAATCTCTTCTTTGGAAATATCTACATCCAATGAAATTTTATAGCGCATTTTTCCGTTAAATGATATTGGATAATTAATTGTTTTTTCTTCTAAATACTCCTCTTTATATTTTGGAAAATTTGAATTAACAATTGAATCTTTATTTCCTAGTTTACACCAAATTTCTTCAGCAATATGAGGTGCATATGGAGATAATAAAATTGTGAAATCTGAAATGATTTCTTTGTTTTTACAATTTTGATCTGTTAATTCGTTAATACATATCATCAATGTACTAACAACTGTATTGAAAGAATATCTAGAAATATCTTCTTCAACTTTTTTGATTGTTTTATGTATTGTTTTTAAATTGTTTCTGTTTGCAGGTTCTTGTGAAATTAAAAACTTATTTTCATTATCATGAACTAGGCGCCAAAATTTTCTTAAAAAATTATGTACACCATTAATTCCTTTAGTGTCCCAAGGTTTAAATTGCTCAAGAGGACCTAAAAACATTTCATATAGTCTTAATGTATCTGCGCCAAATTTCTCAACTAATTGATCGGGGGTTTGAACATTATATTTTGACTTCGACATTTTTTCAATTTCTGAACCACAAACATATTTTTCATCTTTATTTAATATGAATTCAGCTTTTTTATATTCCTTTCTCCACTCTCTAAACTTTTCAATATTTAAGATGTCATTATCTACTAAATTTATATCAACATGAATAGCCATTGTAGAATATTTGGATTTTTTTTCATAAGTTACAAATTTATTACTGTCAATTATTCTATATACAAAGTTAGATCTTCCTAAAATCATACCTTGATTTATCATTTTTTTAAAAGGCTCATCAAAACTTATAAGCTTTTTATCAAATAAAAATTTCGTCCAGAATCTGGAGTATAATAAATGTCCAACTGCATGTTCAGCGCCACCAATGTATAAATCAACTTGGCCCCAGTAATCAGATTTTTCCTTAGAACAAAAATCAATATTATTTTTAGGATCCATATATCTCAAAAAATACCAGGAACTACCCGCCCAGCCTGGCATAACATTAGTCTCCATTCTGTCCCCATCAAAAATATTCCAATCTTCTTTTTTTGCTCTTGCTAATGGTGGTTGTCCTGTTGATGTAGGCAAGTATTTATCTATATTTGGTAATGTTAAATATTCATCAGTTTTCAAGGCCATTGGTGTGTCATCTTTATAATAAATAGGGAAAGGTTCGCCCCAGTATCTTTGTCTACTAAACACAGCATCTCGAAGTCGAAAATTAATTTTTTTCTTTCCAAGTCCTATACTTTCAATTTTTTCTGTTGCGCAATTTATTGCTTCATTAATTTCTAGATTATTTAAAAATGCTGAGTTTGTAATAATCCCATTTTTTTCTTCATGAGCTTTTTCACTAACATCAATTCCTTTAAAGATATTTTTAAACTCGATGTTAAAATGATTTGCAAAATTCCAATCTCTTTGATCTCCACAAGGAACTGCCATAACAGCACCTGTACCATAACTGGCTAATACATAATCTGCTATCCATACTTGTAATTTCTCATGTGTAAATGGATGTTGCACATATGCGCCAGTAAATACACCTGTTATATTTTGACTAGATTGTCGATCAATTTCTGATTTTAAATTGACCTTTTTTATATAATCCTCAACTATATTTTTTTGTTGAGATGTAGTGATCTTTCTTACTAATTCATGCTCAGGTGCTAACACAATAAAGCTTACACCATATAAAGTATCCGGACGAGTTGTAAAAATTTCAATCGTTTCGTTTTGGTCTTTAATACTAAAGCTTAGTGACACTCCGTTGGACCTTCCTATCCAATTTCTTTGAATTTCTTTTATAGATTCACTCCATTCAATTGTATCTAACCCCTCTAATAATCGTTTAGCATAAGCGGTAATTCTTAATGACCACTGTTTCATTAATTTTTGTTCAACTGGAAAACCACCTCTTTCAGAGCGCCCATCTCTTACTTCATCATTAGCTAAAACAGTACCAAGTCCTTCGCACCAATTAACCAATGTTTCAGATAAATAAGCAAGTCTAAAATTACCTAAAATATTTTCTTGTTTTTTACATGTAAAAGAAGTCCATTCATCAGATGAAAATATTACCTCAGCATCACCAGAGTATGCATTACAATCGTAACTTCCTTTTTTAGAAAATTTATCTTTAAGTTCTTGAATATCTTTTGCTTCATTTGACTCTAAACAATAATATGAATTATAAAATTGTTTAAAGATCCACTGTGTCCATTTATAATAATTTTTATCAGATGTTCGTATCTCTCTTGACCAGTCATAGCTGAAACCCAATCTGTCAAGTTGTTTTCTGTATCTAAATATATTTTTTTTTGTGGCTAACTCAGGATGTATTCCAGTTTCTATTGCATACTGTTCAGTTGGAAGTCCAAAAGAATCATATCCCATAGGATGTAAAACATTATATCCTTTTAGTTTTTTATACCTTGCATAAATATCTGAAGCAATATATCCAAGAGGATGTCCTACATGAAGACCAGCTCCTGAAGGATATGGAAACATATCGAGTACATAGAATTTTGGTTTTTTTTGATCTTCATGCACGGCATATGTTTGATTTTCAAACCAATATTTCTGCCATTTTTTTTCTATTTTACGAAAATCGTATTTCATTTTTAGTAAGTTAGCTAAGGCAAAGTTAATGAATAACTTCCAACTAAAATAGAATTTTATATTTTAGCAAACTATATGGCATTTGAAACTAAAAAAAAATTTACCTCTTCTGTTTTTTCATCTTCAGTATCAGTAGTAATCAGTCTGTCACTTGTGTTGTTTATTGTAGGAACTTTATTCTTAGTTTTAATTAACGCTCAAAAACTGTCTAATTATGTTAAGGAAAATATAGGTTTTTCTGTAATTTTAGAAGAAAATACTAGTGATTTAGATTGTTTACGCTTTTTAAAAGAGGTAGATGCTAAGAATTTTTCTAAAAGCGCAACACTAATATCAAAAGAACAAGCAACAAAAGAACTTAGAGATGAATTAGGTGAAGATTTTGTAGATTTTTTGGGTTACACTCCTCTTCTGTCATCCATTGATGTAAAGTTGAATGCTAGTTACGCTAACCCCGATAGTTTATTTAAAATAAAAACCCAACTACAAAAAAACACAAATGTATTTGAAGTGTATTATCAGGAGGATTTAGTTGAAAAAATTAATAGTAACGTTAATCGAATAGCATTCTTTTTACTTGGATTTTGCTTTTTATTATTAATAATTGCATTTGTGCTGATAAACAATACTATTAGGCTCTCCGTATACTCAAAAAGATTTTTAATTAGGACTATGCGATTAGTTGGAGCAAGAAACTCATTTATTCAAAAGCCATTTCTTATAAATGGATTATATCAAGGGCTGTATGGTGCGATTTTTGCTGTCTTTATGTTGATTGGCTCTTTACAATTAATACAAAAAGAAGCTATGAGTATTTTAAACATCTCTGATTTAAAAGTTATAGGAACTGTATTTCTTTTAATATTTATATTTGGAATATTGATTAGCTGGATATCTACCTATTTGTCTGTAAAAAAATATATTAAACTAACTGAACATAAACTATATAAATAAATAATTATGGATTTTGTATTTAAAAAGAAAAATTTTACTCTACTTTTTGTTGGAATAGCATTTATTATTAGTGGTCTAATTTTAATGATTGGAGGCGGGTCAGAAGATCCAACAAAGTTTTCTGATGAAATCTTTAACTTTCAAAGATTAACTCTAGCACCTATATTAATTGCTATCGGATTTATTATTGAATTTTTCGCAATTATGCTAGTTACTAAAAGTGAAGAAGACAAAAAATAAATGGAAATAATTAATGCCATTATTCTTGGTGTTATACAGGGGCTAACAGAATTTCTTCCTGTTAGCAGCAGCGGTCATTTAGAAATTGTAAAAAAATTACTTGGCCAAGAAATAGTTGGGGAAAAAAGCCTTTTAATGACTGTAGTTTTACATTTTGCAACAGCTTTGGCTACCTTATTTGTTTTTAAAAATGAGGTGCTCTCAATTATAAAAGGTTTATTATTATTTGATTTTAAAAATGACGAATTTAAATTTTCATTAAAAATTATATTGTCAATGATTCCCGCTGTATTTATTGGCTTAGTCTTTGATAAAGAAGTAAAACAATTGTTTAGTAGTGGTATCTTTTACATAGGTATAATGTTGATAATAACTGGTATTTTACTCTTATTTGCAGACAAATCCAAATCCAGCAGTAAAAATATTAACTTTAAAGATGCTCTATTAATAGGACTTTCACAAGCAATTGCAATTATTCCAGGTATTTCAAGATCAGGAGCTACAATTTCAACCTCTGTTCTTTTAGGTATTGATAAAGAAGCTTCAGCTCGTTTTTCATTTTTAATGGTTGTACCTCTAATTTTCGGAAAAATTTTGCAAGATTTTTTTTCTGGTAATATTGTTTATGAAGATACAATTTTTACAAGCTTACTTATTGGCTTTTTTACAGCATTAATTACTGGTTTTTTTGCTTGTAAACTAATGGTTAGTGTTGTCAAAAAAAGTAAACTAAAATACTTTTCAATTTATTGTTTTTTAGTTGGATTATTGACACTCATTTATTCAAACTAAAATTATGTTAAACCCTCTTAGATCATTAGATGAGATTTTGAATGGTAAAATTTTATTAATAAATAAACCTAAAAATTGGACTTCATTTGATGTTGTAAAAAAAATTAAATCAACAATTAAACAAAAACATAATATACCAAAAATTAAAATTGGCCACGCTGGCACTCTCGACCCCTTAGCTACTGGACTTCTTATTGTGTGCACAGGAAAGTATACTAAAAAACTGGCTGCAATACAAGAAAAAAAGAAAACCTATATTGGTGAGCTAATTTTAGGAAAGACCACGCCTTCCTATGATCTTGAAACACCATTTGATGCACACTTTCCAACTCAACACATTAATGAAAAAATGCTAATTTCAGTAGTAAAAAAATTTATTGGAAAAATTGATCAAACACCTCCTTTATATTCTGCTCTTAAAGTTAAAGGTGAAAGATTGTATAATAAAGCTCGACGGGGTGAAAAAGTAAAAATACCAAGTAGAAAAGTAGAAATAACTAGTTTTAAATTAACAAATATCTTACTTCCAAAAATTCAATTTGAAATTGTTTGTAGTAAAGGAACATATATTAGATCTATAGCTTATGATTTTGGTAAAAAAGTTGATAGTGGTGCATATTTAAGTTCTTTAAAAAGAACACGTATTGGCGAATACATGCTAAATAATTCTTTTGAAATAAATGATTTATTAAATTAAAAGTATATTTTACTTGACATAGGCTTTTGTATACATTATCTTTGAAAAAAAATAGGAATATGAAATATAAATTGTCAATGTTTGATTTTGCTCTACCTCAATCTAGAATTGTAAATAAACCTAGAGAAAATCGTGAAGACGCAAAATTGATGATTATAAATCGTGAGACAAATGATATCCAACACTCAAGAATGGAAAATTTTGGAAATTATTTTGATGAAGGAGATGTAGTTGCAATAAATAACACTAAAGTTTTTCCAGCACGTCTTTATGCAAACAAAGAAAAAACTGGAGCTAAAATTGAAGTTTTTCTTTTACGTGAACTTAATAAAAAAAATAGGCTGTGGGATGTTCTTGTAGACCCAGCCCGAAAAATTAGAATAGGCAATAAACTTTTTTTTGGTGATAACGATGAGCTAATTGCTGAAGTCATTGACAATACTACATCTAGAGGAAGAACTTTACGGTTTCTTTTTGATGGAAATCATGAAGAATTTAAATCTACATTAAATATGCTTGGTGAAACTCCTTTACCAAAACATATTGATAGAAATCCTACATCATTAGATAATGAAAGATTTCAAACAATATATGCTGAAAAAGAAGGAGCTGTACATGCTCCTACTGCAGGAATGCACTTTAGTAAAATTATTATGAAAAAAATGGAAATCAAGGGCATAAATTTTGTCCCTATCACACTTCATGTAGGGCTTGGTACTTTTAATGAGATTATGGTGGAAGATCTATCAAAACACAAAATGGAGTCTGAAGAAATATTTATTTCCAAAAAATCAGCAGAAGCTATAAATAGCTCGAAAAAACTTAATAAAAAAATATGTGCAGTTGGAACAACAGTAATGAGAACGCTTGAGAGTTCAGTATCAACTAAAAATGAACTGATTCCTTTTCAAGGATGGACTAATGTGTTTTTATTTCCACCACATAATTTTCATGTAGCAAATTGTATGCTAACAAATTTTCATTTACCCAAATCATCTCTTATGATGCAAGTTGCAGCCTTCTCAGGACTAGATTTGTTGAAAAAAAGTTATAAAGAAGCCATTTCCAAGAAATATAATTTTCATACATACGGAGATGCTATGCTCATTTTATAAAAATGAACAAAACAGCATTAATCTTAGCTGCTGGCTTTGGTAATAGAATGAAAGCATCTGTGCCAAAACAATTTTTACTTTTAAACAACAGACCTATATTAATGCAAACAATTAAGAAGTTTGCTGATTTTGATGAGATAGTTGTCGTTATTAATAAGTCGTATTTTAATTTTTGGGATAAACTGTGTGTAAAATATAACTTTACCGTTAAGCATACTATAGTTGCTGGTGGAAAAAACAGATTTAATTCTGTTAAAAATGGTTTAAGTGTAATTTCGGATGATTGCGCGGTAGCTATTCACGATGGTGTTAGGCCGTTTGTATCAAA
>CEVF01009144.1_pt1 | contig 10983 bp, 9 predicted proteins | sample 356441 | NCBI WGS metagenome assembly CEVF01 (sample SAMEA2622765, study PRJEB7988) | marine metagenome | biome: marine biome (ENVO:00000447); feature: surface water layer (ENVO:00002042); material: "saline water (ENVO:00002010), including plankton (ENVO:xxxxxxxx)" | depth 5 m
CTCTGAAGGATCTCACCGGTGGTGGGGTCGACATAACGGATCGCCTCCACCTCGTCACCGAAGAGCTCAATCCGCACCAGCCGATCTTCATAAGCGGGGCCGATCTCCAGGACGTCACCCTTCATCCGAAAGCGGCCGCGGGCGATTTCGGTGTCGTTGCGGCTGTACTGGTTGTTGACCAGCTCACGCAGCTGGCTGCGGATGTTAAGGGTCTCGCCAACCTCGAACTTCACCGCCGCCTTGAGATATTCGCTCGGAATCCCCAGGCCATAAATGCAGCTGATCGAGGCCACAACTATAACGTCGCGCCGCTCAAACAATGACCGCGTCGCCGAGTGGCGCAGCATGTCGATTTCCTCGTTGATCGAGGCCGTCTTGGCGATATAGGTGTCACTGACCGGAACGTAAGCCTCCGGCTGGTAGTAGTCGTAATAGGAGATGAAGTACTCAACGGCGTTCTCAGGAAAGAACTCCCGAAGCTCGTTGCAGAGCTGGGCCGCCAGGGTTTTGTTGTGGGCCAGCACCAAAGCCGGACGACCGGTCTGTGCGATGACGTTGGCCATCGTGAACGTCTTGCCCGTACCCGTCGCACCCAACAGCGTCTGATAACGCTGCCCGCCATTTACCCCTTGCACCAGCTGCTTGATCGCTGTCGGCTGATCGCCCTTAGGACTGTAGGGAGCCGTGAGGTCGTAGGCGGGCATGGCTTCTGCAGGGCCAAACGGCGAACTGCAATTATCGCCAAGGAGCAAAATGAAGTGCTACGGCGCCCGACCCGTGACCCCGATCCAGCTGGTTCACCATGCCCCCGGTGCCCCCGGCATACGCTGGCTGGGCCTCGGACCGGACCTCCGCCCCAGCCGGTCCCTGCTCAAACTGCAGCGTCTTTTCGATCGCCACGCCTTCTGGGCCCGCGGCCGCAGCTGCGCCCAGCTGAAACGTTTGCTGGCCGGCAGCGACGCCGTAGTTAGCCTCTGGCGTGGCAAGCGGCTGGTGGGCTTCGGCCGAGCCACCTCCGATGGCTGCAGCAGGGCCGTGCTCTGGGACATCGTGGTGGCCGGCGATCTTCAGGGTCATGGCCTCGGCCGCAGGGTGATCGAAGAACTTCTCCACACTCCACCCGTAGTGGGGATAGAGCGGGTTTATCTGATGACCACCAAGAGCGCGGGTTTTTACAGGCAACTTGGCTTCCAGGATGCGAGTCCTCAGCAGTTAATGGTGCTCAAAAGACAATAATCAGCTTCTAAACAAGTAAAATTATTTCAACAGTAACATTCCAATGACGATACTTGACTGAAGCGGATTTCAGTCAAGTATCGCCTTGCACGACCAAACGTAAATTCACACATATATACGCGTTTGTGCTATAATGAAAAAAATTGAGAAATTAGAGTGAAAAGCATCTTAATCACGGGGGCCACAGGAAGCTTTGGCAAGGCGTTTATTTCAACACTCATCACAAAAAAGCCTAATATTAACAGGGTAGTCATATACAGCCGCGACGAACTAAAACAATGGGAACTGCAGCAGCAATATCCCTCCAAAATGTTTCCACAACTGCGATTCTTCATTGGTGACATAAGAGATCGAGAGAGACTCCGAAGAGCTCTTGAAGGAATCGATTCAGTTGTTCACGCAGCCGCGCTCAAACAAGTGCCTGCAGCGGAATACAACCCAATGGAATTTGTTAAAACAAATGTATTAGGATCTGAAAATTTAATTGAGGCCTGCCTTGACACAGGGGTCAAGAGAGTGGTAGCCCTTAGTACAGACAAAGCTGCTGCGCCAATTAATCTTTATGGCGCGACTAAGCTTTGCTCAGATAAATTGTTCATTGCTGCAAACAACATAAGAGGAGCTCGCGACCTGAGATTCTCAGTAGTTCGTTACGGGAATGTAATGGGCTCACGTGGATCCGTTATACCTTTTTTCATCAAAAATGCGACAACAGGTGTATTACCAATTACAGATCCAGCAATGACTCGTTTCAATATTTCCTTATCAGATGGAGTTGAGATGGTTCTCTGGTCACTTGAGAAAGGCCTCGGAGGTGAACTCTTCGTACCAAAAATCCCAAGCTATCGAATCATTGATGTAGCCGAAGCTGTTGGTCCAAGCTGCCAAAAACCAATCATTGGCATCAGACCAGGCGAGAAAATTCATGAAGAAATGATTACATCGTCAGACAGCTTCTCTACGATCGACCTCGGACCCTATTATGCAATTTTGCCTAGCGACGGCTTAGTACACAAAAAATATCAGGAAGCAAACCTTCCTATTACCCCTGTAGAGCCTGGCTTTGCCTATAACTCAGGCACCAATCCTAATTTTTTAGAAGTTGAACAGTTGCGATCATTAATCAAGCAGCATGTAGATCCGAATTTTCAACCTATTTAATCACTTCTACCGGACATTGTGAACGAACTTAGCAAGAGCTTTATCCCCTATGGACGCCAAACCATTAGCGAAGAAGATATTAATGCCGTAACAAAAATATTACGAAGTCCATATTTGACTCAAGGTCCAACGGTACCAGCCTTCGAAGAAGCAGTGGCCAATAAGGTAGGGGCTAAGCACGGTGTCGCAGTCAATAGCGCGACCAGTGCTTTACACATCGCTTGCTTGGCTCTGGGATTAGGCCCCGGAGATCAGCTATGGACGTCACCTATCACTTTTGTAGCCTCAGCAAACTGCGGTAGATATTGCGGAGCAACAGTTGATTTTGTGGATATTGAACCCAAAACCGGATTAATGAGTATTCCGGCTCTACGAGAAAAATTACAAGAATCAGAGCGAAAGGGGAAATTGCCAAAAGTAGTAGTTCCTGTGCACTTATGCGGAACTAGTTGCAATATGGAAGCAATTAGTGAATTAGCAGATCGGTATGGATTTTTTGTGATAGAAGATGCAAGTCATGCTATTGGAGGTGTTTATAACAATAAGCCTGTTGGTAGCTGCAGGTACAGCGCAATCACAGTATTTAGCTTTCATCCAGTAAAGATTATCACCACTGGCGAAGGTGGACTTGCAACCACTAATAACGCTAATCTAGCGAGGCGTATGACTGAGCTGCGTAGCCACGGAATCACAAAAGATGCCGAACGGTTTGAGTTACCGGCACAGGGCCCCTGGAGCTACGAACAACAAGATCTAGGATTTAACTATCGAATGACCGACCTACAGGCTGGACTAGGACTAAGCCAACTACAAAATCTAGATAACATCGTTACCGAACGACAAAATTTGCTTTCACATTATCGAAATAAACTAGAAAATCTACCCTTACGTCTTCTAGAAATTCCAGATGACGTTAAATCTTCTCTGCACCTAGCTGTGATCCGTCTATCAAATCCAAGCCCTAAGCACCATCGACGTGTGTTTGAAGGTATGCGGTCATCAGGGATTGGAGTGCAGCTCCACTACAGCCCAGTGCACCTCCAGCCTTATTATCGAAGACTTGGATTCAAAGAGGGAACCGCTGCGCAAGCTGAAGCCTATGCCAATAATGCAATAAGCTTGCCAATTTACCCTGGTTTACAAGAAAAGGATCTTCAACGTGTAGCCGACTCTCTCTCAATTCTGCTAGAAGAGTGAAGCCAAAGATTTGCTTAGGAACTGCTCAATTTGGTCAACCATACGGGATTACCAATACATCCGGTCAAGTACCGGAAGAGATGGTACGTCAATTATTAATTGAGGCAAGAAAAGCAGAGATCAATTGGCTGGACACTGCACAGGCCTATGGAAACGCCGAGGAGGTATTGGGCCGTCAATTTCCAATACCGAATCATTTCAACCTAATAAGCAAGCTACCTGCTCAACAGCGGTCAGAATTCAGTGCCAACGACGTGAATACCTGGGAACTTAATTTTTTTAAGAGTTGTCAGAATCTCAATGTCAACACACTAGATTCATATCTATTACATGCGCCTTCGGATTTGAAAAAACCTGGAGGATATTTTTTAGAGGATTGGTTGCTTAACTTACGCAAACGGGGGCTAGTAAATAATCTTGGTATTTCGATCTACACGGCTGAAGATCTTGAAGGAGTTAATCCAGCGCTGCTCGATTTGGTACAGCTGCCTTTATCCCTCTATGACCAAAGGTTGCTACAAGATGGAACAATAGGTCGTCTCAGGACTCAGGGAACGAATATACACGTCCGCAGTATTTACCTGCAAGGTTTGCTGCTTACACCAGCAGAGCAATGGCCTGCTTGGGCACCAACCAATGTGCGTATTCGACACAAAAAATTGGAGGAATTAGCAGAACAACGAAACTGCAATCTGATTGATCTTGCACTAGGCTTTGCACTTAGCATAAAAGAGATTGAAGCAGTAGTACTAGGCGTCTGTAATGTTGAAGAGCTGACAGCTCTGACTAAGTCTTGGAGAAAAGGTATAGTATGGCTAGGAGATGAGTACAAAAAATGGAGTCTGCAAGATCCTTCTATACTCGACCCACGTAATTGGCCACCCTGAAATAGCAAAAGCTCGATCTTTTCGACCCTGAAGCCTTGTATCAAATGCGACTCAAGTTATGGAACTTCAATATGTTTTGATTGTGGAAGACCTGTCGACTTATTCATTGGCGCCAAACATTTTATGGGTCGAAAAATTTTTGCGGGAACTCTTATCTCTTAGACTTGGCGCAGCATGGATAATGCTTTATGTACTTTAGATTGTAGATTCGCTATGCTGCCACTTTCCTATTCCATATTGGGTATCTATCCTAGTGTTAATCAGCTCGTCGAGATGGAGTCGTGACAGTGTTGCAGTCAACACGTTTAATTCTGAGGGCAGTCGACGCAAGCGATCTCAATCAAACTTACCTGGAATGGCTAAATGATCCTGAAATCAATCGCTTTTTGGAAACTAGATTTATTCCGCAAAGTGTAGAAGCACTGCGATCTTACTGGCAGAATCATCATCACGACAATTCTAGCCCATGGTTTGCAATTACTTTACTTGATAGTAAAAAGCATATTGGCAATATCAAAATTGGTCCCATCCATTGGTTGCATCGAACAGCAGATATAAGTTTATTTATTGGTGAAAAAAGTTGTTGGGGAAAGGGATACGCGAGCGAGGCAATAGCACTCATTAGAGACTGGGCTTTTCAAGAATTAGATCTGCAAAAACTTAGTGCTGGAATCTATTCAGGCAACATTGGTAGTCGCCGAGCATTCGAGAAATGTGGCTTTGAGTTAGAAGGTACTTTGCGCGACGAGGTTTACAGCTGTGGTAATCGACTTGATGTATGGCGATTAGGACTGTCACGTTGTCGCTGGGGTAACTTTTCATGACTACTATTGCCATCGTTCAAGCACGCACCTCTTCTTCTCGCCTGCCAGGGAAAGTGTTGTTGCCGATCGGCGACAAACCTATGATTGTCTTTCAATTGGAGCGCTTGCGTCAATGCAAAACTATTAATAAATTAATTTTAGCCACATCTGACAACAGCACTGACGACAAACTAGCTTCTACAGTCAGAGAAGCTGGCTTCTCAGTATTTCGAGGCGACCTTAACGATGTTTTACAACGTTACAAGTCATGTGCCCTTCAGGAACATGCCAAGACTGTTGTACGTCTGACAGGAGATTGTCCACTGGTTGATCCGAATATTATTGATGAGTTGGTACAAGCGTTTAAAGACGGAGATTGGGATTATTTAGCCAATTGCGCAGATGAAAGCAAATTGAGTGTTCCGGATGGTTTTGATGCCGAAGTTTTTAAGTCTGAGTTACTAATTCGTGCAGACCAAGAAGCACAGTTGCCATCAGAACGAGAGCACGTCACCCCATGGTTCCGCAGTGAGCGTGCAGGATTGATATGGGGACATTTCCGTCATCAGCCGATACGGCCATATTTTCGATTAACAGTTGATGATGCCGTAGATCTTGAAGTTGTACGGTCAATTGTGACGGCCTTAGCACCCCAGAATCCATCATTCGGGATAGATTCCATTATTAAATATTTGGAAGAGAACCCGAAAGTGGCTGCTCGTAACTTGGCAACAACACGCAACGAAGGATACCTCAAATCATTAGAAGAAGATCGGTGTCACATAGATGAGAAGCGAACAGGTAAAGGGCAAAAGCTTTGGGAACGCGCTAAACGTGTCATACCAGGAGGCAATATGTTGCTCTCCAAGAGAGCAGAAATGTTCCTGCCCGATCTATGGCCTGCTTACTTTTCTAGAGCCAAGGGATGTCAAGTTTGGGATCTCGATGGCCGTAAATTGATCGATATGAGCATCATGGGAATTGGAACGAACCTACTTGGGTACGGTCATCCTGAGGTGGATTACGCGGTAGCCGCAGCAATATCTAGCGGGAATATGAGTTCCCTCAATTGTCCTGAAGAGGTTTTGCTTGCTGAAAAATTAGTAGCGCTACATCCCTGGTCTGAGATGGTGCGTTTTGCCCGAAGTGGTGGTGAAGCAAATGCTATTGCAATTCGCATTGCTCGCGCTGCTACCGGCCGCGATAATGTAGCAATTTGTGGATACCACGGTTGGCACGACTGGTATCTAGCCACCAACCTGCAGAACGAGTCAGGTTTGGAAGAGCACCTGTTACCTGGCCTGGAACCACGTGGTGTTCCTAAGGGCCTAGCAGGAACGGTACAACCCTTCACCTTCAATCGGCTTGATCAGCTTGAAGCAATTGCGACTCAATATGAGCTCGCAGCTGTGAAAATGGAGGTTCAGCGATCTACGCCACCGGAACCTGGATTTCTTGAAGGGGTACGTAAACTATGCACGCGGTTAGGAATTATTCTTATTTTTGACGAATGTACTTCAGGATTTCGTGAAACCTTTGGTGGTTTACATTTGAAATACGGTGTTGAACCGGACATGGCAATGTTTGGCAAAGCTTTAGGCAATGGGTATGCAATCACTGCCACCATCGGGCGAAGATCTGTGATGGAAGCTGCTCAAACTACGTTCATCAGCAGCACATTCTGGACGGAGCGTATTGGTCCCACTGCTGCACTAAAAACACTAGAAGTGATGGAGCAAGAACAAAGTTGGGAAAAAGTTACTGCTACAGGCAATAGATTGAGGCATGAATGGCAACAACTTGCCAATAATCATGGGCTGAGCATAAGACATAACGGTTTACCCGCACTGGCTGGGTTTAGCTTTCAAAGCCCAGAATCCTTAAAATATAAGACACTTATAACCCAAGAAATGCTTAAGAAAGGGTATCTAGCCGCTACAAGTTGTTATTCAAGTCTTGCTCATACAAACGATATAATAGAGCCCTACTTGGAAGCTTTGGATGGAGTATTTACTTTGATCGAAGAGTGCGAATCAGGGAGATCTATAGAGGATATGCTCGAAGGTCCTGTTTGCCATAGCGGCTTCAGGCGACTGAATTAATTACAATATAAATGCCAACCTTTCGATTTGAGTTAAAAATAGAACAAACCACTTTAGCCACCTCCACCATAAAACAGCAAAATTGACTTCGTTGCTGAAAGCCTTTCCGGTATTATTAATGACTTGTAAATATTGGGTCGTCGCGAGGGAGGGTGAGGCAGATGAGCTACTATCTCCACAAACAAACCTGAAACATTTTAGCTGAAAATCCAGAGATACTCATGATTGTCGTTTTCATGCTTGCATGAATCTTTAGTGAATGTAAATATTTATTCGGGATGTTTTACATTGATTTATAGTCAATATTGAGCCGACTATTGCCCCTCCCTTAACCTGTTGTGGCTGATGACATGACAAAAATTCTCATCCGTTGCGATGCATCTTTGTTAATCGGAAGCGGCCACGTCATGCGTTGCCGAAACTTGGCTCGGCTATTGCAGCAGCGCGGAGCTGAAGTCAGCTTTATCTGCCGGAAGCAACCTGGAGATTTAATCCATCTTTTAGAGAATGAATTTGCAGTGTTAAAACTTCCCGAGCAGTCTCTACTTCCCTGCAAAGGACTTCAAGAACGGCAGCTGTACCAAGCCTGGCTTGGCTGCAGCCAAGAACAGGATGCCGTTGACTGCATCAATGCGCTGACTCAGGCCAATATCTCAACAGCCAGCTGGTTGGTCGTGGACCATTACGGCCTCGATGCCCAATGGGAAGTTCAGCTAATCACAGCTTTGACGGACGGACATTCAATCCCCCATTTACTGGCAATTGACGATCTGGCCGACCGACCACATCAAGCCAACCTGCTTCTTGATTCCAACTTCTTTGGAGAGGCCACGGAGAATCGCTACCACGGGCTGGTCAGCGAAAAGTGCCGCCAACTTTTAGGCCCGCATTACGCCCTATTGGCTCCCGAATACCCCCATCTGCACCCTTTGGTCCCAAAACGTACGCGGCTGAAGCGCGTTCTTGTCTTCTTTGGGGGCGTAGATCAAGACAATTTGACCAGCCAGGCATTGAAGGCCTTGATGGATCCAGCTCTGTCTGATCTCGCTGTAGATGTTGTCATTGGTCGACATTCACCCCACTGGAAAGCAGTTAAAAAACTCGTCGACCAGCTCCCTAATGCAACTCTGCACGGCCCTTTGCCGAGCCTCGCTGGTCTGATGGTTCGGGCCGATGTAGCGATCGGCGCCGGCGGTGCCACCACCTGGGAAAGGGCCTGCCTGGGTTTACCAAGCCTTGTGATCGCCATCGCAACGAATCAACTGAAATCAACCCAAGCCCTGCATCGCGCCGGACATTTGCAACTGCTTGGCCGAGAAGCCTGGGTGAGCGTTGAGGAGATCACATCGGCCCTGCTAGCCAGGCATCACGAACCTGATGCAAAGGGGGCAGGCAGTGGTCTCACCGATGGCTGGGGCGTCAGTCGCCAAGCCATGGCCATGCTTGGCCCTCAGGAGGGCGGACTGAGACTTCGACCAGCAATGGCAACCGATGAAGCCTTGCTCTTGCGCTGGGCTAACGATCCTCAAGTACGGAGCAACAGCTTCACAAGCGAGCAAATCACCCCTGAAGATCACCACAGATGGTTTCAAAAGGGACTGAACAATTCCCAACGGCTGCATTTGATCGCCACGACAGCTGATGGATGTCCAGTAGGTCAGATCCGATTCGATCAGCAATCACTCTCGCCAGAAGGGACTTCCGACGAAGCGGTCGTTGCACTATCTCTGGATCGCTGCGCCAGGGGCCATGGCCTTGCTGGTGAGTTGGTCAGCAAAGGACTTAAAGCGCTGTGTCAGCACTGGGGGGCTAGCACCAATGTTGTGGCTGAGGTTCTGACGACCAACACCGCTAGCAACGCTTGCTTTGCCCGAGCCGGCTTTAAGCAAGAAGCAAACGTTGACCCGTCACTTACCTGCCCAGCACAAGCGATGAATCGCTGGCATTGGCAATCCAGCCAATCTTGCTGATAAGCACGTACCTCCATAGAGAAGCGACAATTGCTCCAGGGTCACCATCCAAACGCGTAAGCAGGACACCGCCTTATGACGATCGAGATCGCTGGCCGACCCATCGGTGCAGTCCATCCCCCATTTGTGATTGCCGAGATGAGCGGCAACCACAACCAAAACTTGGCCAGGGCCTTGGAAATCGTAGAGGCAGCCGCTAAGGCTGGTGCCCACGCAATCAAATTGCAGACGTACACCGCTGACACGATGACTCTCGACAAGCGTGGCGGAAGTTTCGAAATCAATGATAGCCAGTCACTCTGGAGTGGAAAAAATCTCCACGAGCTTTACAAACAGGCCTACACGCCCTGGGAATGGCATGCACCAATCATGGAGCGCGCCCGGGAACTGGGATTGATCTGTTTCAGTTCACCCTTTGATGAAACAGCCGTCGACTTTCTCGAAGGATTAAATGCCCCTGCATACAAAATTGCCAGTTTCGAAAACAACCATCTGCCCTTAATCGCCAAAGCCGCAGCCACGGGAAAGCCCCTGATCATTTCCACCGGAATGGCCAGCCTTGGAGAGCTCGAGCTAGCAGTAAACACTGCTCGAGATGTAGGTTGCAATCAACTCATTTTGCTGAAATGCACAAGTACATACCCGGCAAGCCCTGAAAACACCAACATTCATACGATTTCCCATCTGCGCGACTTATTCCATACCGAAGTAGGCCTGAGTGATCACACCATGGGCCTAGGAGTTGCAGTTGCTTCAGTGGCTTTGGGCGCCTCAGTGATTGAAAAACATTTCACTTTGGCGCGGAAAGACGGCGGCGTTGATAGTGCTTTTTCCTTGGAGCCCCAGGAGATGGCGAATTTGGTTGTCGAATCGGAACGAGCCTGGCAAGCCCTTGGGAAGGTGCGCTACGGCCCAACCGAAGCCGAGCGAAAGAGCCTCGTTTTTCGCCGATCCATCTATGTCGCTCAAGACATCAATGAAGGTGATTTATTCACCAAGGAGAACATTCGCATCGTTCGGCCTGGCGACGGTGCACCACCGCACTTGTTCGAACAACTGCTGGGACGAAAGGCCAGGCGGGCCTACGGCTCAGGAACACCTCTGAGCTTGGATCAGCTCCTGTGAAGACAGAAAAAATTTCTACCAACCGATAAGCAATTCACTGTTGTTTCGCATGCAGCAGTGCCATAAGCGACTTAATCGAGGATCGGTGTCGGTACGATCCGGATCCGTCAGATCAGCCGATGCCCCTGTCCGCGTCCCAGTCCCCTGACGACGCCCTGCAGGGCAATTTGTTCGGGGCACCTGAGCCGGCCGCACCGACTGCAGCCACCGGCGAACCTGAGCCCGCCAGCTACGACCTCAGCGACGACGAACTTGGAGCCGATGCCGCTGCCCGGCCCCGAACGCGCCAGGCCACGTCAAGCGAGGTCAGCGGCGAATCCGCGACTGCAAACCATTCAGAACCCAGCAGCGACGAACCGGCCTGGGCCCATCACAGCCAGCTAAACCCGCTGCAGCTCACACCCATGCTGCGCCACTACGTGGAGCTCAAAGCGGCCCATCCCGAACGTGTACTCCTCTATCGCCTGGGCGACTTCTTCGAGTGCTTCTTCGAAGATGCCAT
>CEVF01024953.1_pt1 | contig 10976 bp, 7 predicted proteins | sample 356441 | NCBI WGS metagenome assembly CEVF01 (sample SAMEA2622765, study PRJEB7988) | marine metagenome | biome: marine biome (ENVO:00000447); feature: surface water layer (ENVO:00002042); material: "saline water (ENVO:00002010), including plankton (ENVO:xxxxxxxx)" | depth 5 m
CCGCCGCCATAGAGCCGCGGCGCCTCGGGGCCGCCTATCTGATGACCACGGAGCGCCTGCGCGGCAGTCTGCCGCGGTTCGTCGACAAGCTGCCCACCAACTATCGTTATCTGCCGCTGATCCTGGCCGCGCTGCCGGCGGCCAGGATCGTGCACCTGCGGCGCAATCCGATGGACGCCTGCTTCGCGAGCTTCAAGCAGCTCTTTGCCGACGCCTATCCCCATTCCTACGATCAGCAGGAAATGGCCCGTCACCACGCGCGCTATCTCGAGCTGATGAGCACGTGGCGGTCGCGGTTCGGCGACCGCTTCCTTGAGGTGGACTACGAACGGGTGGCCGCGGAGCCGGAGCCCGAGGCCCGTCGGATCATCGAGTTCCTCGGCCTGCCCTGGGAGGACGCCTGCCTGGAGTTTCACGCCAGCCGGGACGCGGTCACCACGGCCAGCGCGGTGCAGGTCCGGGAACCGGCCCACACCCGGTCCATCGGCCGCTGGCGCCGTTACCAGCGTCAGCTCGAGCCCATGCGCGAGGCCCTGGCGGCCAGTGGCGTCGAATTGCTCACTTGACGCTCGTCGGGCCGCGCCACATAGTTTCGTCACTGGTTTCGCAGCGGTATGCCGCCAGTGCGTACCGCAATGACTCAAAGACTTCCGGGGGTATGTATGGGGAGGGATGTCCGATCCCGTTCGCGTCGCGCCGTCAGCTCGGCCGCCACTCAGCCGCAGGCATCTGTTCCGCGCCGCTCACGACTGGCGACCGCCATCTCGGCCGCCATGGTGGCCGGGTCCGCGGCGGCGCCTGCCATGGGCGCCCAGCTCGAGGAGATCGTCGTCACCGCCACCAAGCGGGAAGAGTCGGTGATGGACGTGCCTCTGGCCGTCCAGGCCCTGTCCGGTGATTTCCTGCGCGACGCCAATCTCGACGACGTGAAGGACCTGGTGCACTTCACGCCGGGCGTCACCGGCAACTCCAAGGACAGCTTCCTGGACGCCATCCGCGTGCGCGGCATCGTCACCAACGACTTCGGCAACGGCGGCGATCCGTCCATCGGCGTGTACAAGAACGGCTTCTATCAGGGGCGCAACGGCGCCGGCGTGGTGAGCCTGTTCGACACCGAGCGTGCCGAGATCCTGCGCGGCCCTCAGAACTTCCTGTTCGGCCGCAACTCCATCTCCGGGGCCATGAACATCTTCACCGTCCGGCCCACCATCGGTGATCCCGACGCCTACGTGGACGCGCGGTTCGGCGAGCGCGGCGTGTTCGTGGTGGAAGGCGCGTTCAACCAGACGCTGACGGATTCCTTCGCCGTGCGGCTGGCGGCCTACCACTCCGAGGAAGACGGCTACGTCGAAAACGTGGTCACCGGCAACGACTTCATCGAGCACGACAAGGACGCGTTCCGGCTCACCGGGCTGTGGGACAACGGCGGCCCCCTGACGGTGGTCGCCATGGTCGAGGTGGAGGACCGGGAGCAGTCCGGCACGATCTACCGGGCCACCGGGGAGGGCGGCTCCTACGCGCTGCTCGAGTCCATCTACGGCGAGCTGCCGGTGCCGAACGACCCGCGCGACGTCGCCATCGACGAGCCGGACAACGGCATCATCGACAACGGCGAGCATTTCAGCGCCCAGCTCGAGGTCAACTACGACCTCCCGTGGGGCACGTTCACCTCGCTGACCGGCTTCAAGAACCACGACTACCACTACACGGAAGACTTCGACGCCACGGCGCTGACCATCTTCAACTACGAGCAGATCCAGGACGGCGAGTACTTCGAGCAGGAGTTCCGGATCACCTCGGACACCGACGGCATGTTCAGCTGGTACGCCGGCGCCTCCTACTACGAGGAGGACATCGACACCCGTTTCCTGGGCCAGCAGGACGAGGACCTGTACTGCAACGTCTACTGGGGCGACACCTGCCAGGGCGTGTTCGACTTCTACAACAACTACTACGGCGGGGCCTACGCCTACGTGCTGCAGGACTACTTCGGCACCTACACCTGGACGCCGAGCCCCACCGGCCGGATGGACGACTGGAACGAGACCAAGGGCGACTTCCGCGGCTGGGCGACCTATGTCGACCTGAACTGGCAGTTCACCCCGGCCTGGGACCTGTCCCTCGGCGCCCGCTACACCTGGGACGAGAAGAAGATGTCCCAGGAGGTGCTGACCGCCCTCAATCCGAGCCCGGTGCTCGGCAACCGGGTGCAGACCGGCTTCACCACCTCCGCCGGTCCGATCAGCGAGACCCTGGACTGGAACAAGACCACCTGGCGCGCCGCCCTCAACTTCCGGCCCAACGACGACACGCTGCTGTTCGGCACCGTCACCACCGGCTACAAGCAGGGCGGTTTCAACAGCTTCAACGTCAGTCCCGGCGGGAGCTGGGGCGCGGTGGACGCGCTGCCCGGCACCCACGTGCCCGGGTCCTTCGACGGCGAGCAGGTGATCTCCTACGAGCTGGGCTACAAGGGCTCGGTGCTGGACCGGCGCGGCCAGATCCAGCTCAACGCCTTCTTCTACGACTACGAGGACCTGCAGTCGACCTGCACCACGCCGGGCACGCCTGGCGTCGAGGTCTGCAACGTCGGCCAGGTGGACGGCTACGGCCTGGAGGGCACCTTCACCTTCGCCCTCGGTGAGAACTGGACCTTCGGCACCGGCTTCGCTTACTTCGACAGCGAGGCGGACGGCGTGCAGGAGTTCTGTGACGAGGGCGAGCTGATCTTCGGCACCGCGGACGCCTGCGAAGGCCAGTCGATCCCCGGCGCGCCGGAGTGGACTTTCTTCGCCAATCTCGACGCCAACTTCCCGGTTCGCGGCGGCGCCTGGTACGGCAACCTGTTCTACAGCTGGGAAGACGAGACCCGGGCGAGCTGGGTGCCGATCAACGACCAGAGCCGGGCGTTTCCGTTCGGCAACCGCTACGTGAACGAGTATTCCGAGCTGCAGGGCATGTTCGGCTTCCGCTCCGAGGCGGGCTGGGCGCTGGCCGTGTACGGCGAGAACCTGCTGGACGACGAGTACTACGACTCCGGCGGCAGCGGCGGCAACCCCGCGAACCCCTACGTGCAGAGCGACATCAGCCCGAGCCGGCCGCGCACCCTGGGGGTCCGCTTCAGCTACGACATCTGATGGCGTCCGACCGCCTGCGGATCACCCGGCGCGACTTCCTCAACGGGGTCGCGCTGGGCGGTGTCGCCGCAGGGCTCGCGCCGGCCGAAGCGCTCGGCGCCCGTGCCCGGGACGGCGTCTACTATCCCCCGATGCTCACCGGCATGCGGGGCAGCCATCCCGGGTCCTTCGAGGTGGCCCATGGCCTGGCGTGGACCGGCCAGACCTTCTCGCTGCCGCCGGCGCCGGACGAGGACGGCTACGATCTCGTGGTGGTCGGCGGCGGCATTTCCGGCCTCGCCGCAGCTCTGTTCTTTCGTGACGCGCACGGTCCCGATGCGCGCATCCTGATCCTCGACAACCACGACGACTTCGGCGGCCATGCCAAGCGCAACGAGTTCGTGGTCGACGGCGTGCGCCTCATCGGCTACGGCGGCAGCCAGTCCATCGACACCCCGAGCAGCTACTCGGCCGAGTCGATGGGTCTGCTGGCGCGCGTCGGGATCGACGTCCAGCGGTTCTACGACTACTACGACCAGGGGTTCGAGGCGCGCCACGGCCTGCGCCGCGGCATCTATTTCGCGGCCGAGCATTACGGCCGCGATCTGGCATTGCCCAACGTGTTCCGCGGCTATTTCGGTGATCAGCCGCGGGACGTGGCCGGCGTCGTCGCCCGCTATCCGCTGTCCGACAGCGAGCGGGCCGCGCTGGTGACCCTGCTGACCGCCGAGCGGGACCCGCTGGCGGCACTGTCGCCGGCGGCCAAGGTCGACCGGCTGAGACGCACCAGCTACTCGGACTTCCTGCGCCAGGTGCACGGCCTGCCCGAGCCGGTGATCGAGATCATCCGCGACATGCCCCGGGGCCTGTGGGGCGTGGGCTGGGACGGCCTGTCGGCGCTGGAAGCCGTGCGCATGGGCATGCCCGGCATCGGCCCGGTGGACGAGTCCCTCGCCGACGTCACCGGCTACGGCGAGGAGCCCTACATCTTCCACTTCCCTGACGGCAACGCCGGGGTGGCGCGGGCCATCGTGCGCCAGCTCCTGCCGGACGCGGTGCCCGGCAGCACCATGGAAGACCTGGTGACGGCCATGGTCGACTACGGCCGGCTGGACGTCGACGGCGCGGCGACCCGGATCCGTCTGAACAGCACGGCGATCGACGTGCGCCATACCCCCGGCGGCCGCCAGGTCGACGTGGGCTACGTGCGCGACGGCACGGTGCGCAAGGTCCGCGCCCGGCACGTCGTGCTGGCCTGCTACAACTCGATGATCCCGCATCTCTGCCCGGAGCTGCCGGCGGCGCAGAAGGCGGCCATCGAGTACGCCGAGAAGGTGCCGCTGGTGTACACCAGCATCGCGGTGCGCAACTGGCGGGCCTTCGCCGACAGCGGCTTCGGCAGCTTCTACGTGCCGAAGCCGGGCCTCATGCATTCCTTCGGCCTGGACTTCCCCGTCAGCATGGGCGACTACCGCTTCACCGACGCCGCGGACCAGCCCACGGTGATCCACGGCTCCTGGGTGCCCACGGCGCCGGATCAGGGGTTGTCCGCCCGGGAGCAGCACCTGATCGGCCGCCGCCAGCTCTACGAGATTCCCTTCGACGCCTTCGAGGCGGACATCGTCGCCAAGATGAACGGCGCCCTCGGCGCCCACGGCTTCGACGCCGGCCGGGACATTGCCGCCATCACCGTGAACCGCTGGCCCCACGGCTACGCCTACGAGTACAACGACTACTCGGACCCTGAGGGCTGGGGGCCGGAAAACGGGCCCCACGTCGCCGGGCGGGCCCAGATCGGCCGCATCTCCATCGCCAACTCCGATGCCGCGGGCTACGCCTACGTCAACGGCGCCATCGACGCCGCCTACCGGGCGGCGCAGGAACAGACGAAAACGACCTGAGGAGCATCGTCATGCAGATCCTGAAGCCCGTCCTGCTTGCCGGCGGCCTGATCGCCTCCGCTGCGGCGTGGTCGGAGACCCCTCTGCCGGCGGAGCTCACCGCCGAAGACCTGGCCGGCGCCATTTTCGAGCGCCCGGACGTCGAGGAGATCGAGCGGGACGGCCGGACGATTCTCGACGTGACCTCCCTGAAGAGCAGCGACGGCCGCTTCGCCTCCGGCATGTACCGCGCCGGCAAGTCCCGCTTCGAGATCACCGAGCCCTACGGCGTCGACGAGTTCATGTACTTCCTCGAAGGCAGCGTGACGCTGACCTCGCCGGACGGCACCGTGCAGGTGATCGAGGCCGGCGAGGCGGTGACCATTCCCAAGGAGTGGACGGGCGTCTGGGAGACGGACGGCTACACCAAGATCTGGGTGATCTACTCCGAGGACGGCTCCGGCCTCTGACCGGGGCGCATCCGCCACGCCGCCAGGGCGATCCACCCGAACAGGGCGAACTCCGCCACCCGCTGCCAGAGGCCCCGGATCGGACTGTCCGGCTGGGGTCCCAGTGCCAGGAAGAACACGCCGAGTACCGCGGTGGCGGCGAATACCGCCGACAGTGCCGTGCCCTGGCTCCCCGGGCGCCGCAGCAGCGCCCGGCCGATGAGCAGCAGCCCGAATCCGCCGCCCAGGTACTCCAGCAGGCCACCGGCATTGTGCACGGACTGGCGCAGCGATCCGGATGACGGACAGCCGGCGTCGCAGGGCGCCACCGCGGCGATCAGATAGCCCGCGGAGACCCCGAGCAGCAGCAGCGCGCCGGCGGCGCCGCCACGGGTCGGCGCGAGCTGGCGCCAGCCGCAGAGAACGAACACGGCGACCAGCGCGCCCACCGGCAGGAACACGCCCAGATTGACCAGCGTCGCGTGCGGCGCGCCGTCGGCGCCGAGCTCGCTCAGGTACTGGGACGACGGGTCGTAACCCGGCACCAGCACGCCGCCCAGCAGGATCGTCAGCAGCACCAGCGCCGCGGCGGCGAGTCCCGCGGCCGCGGCCACGGCAGGACGGTCGGTGACGGGTTCGCTCATGCCGGGATCAGCGCAGGCCGTCCCAGGCGGCCCGTTCGGCGCCGTCCGGATCGTGCACCAGCGTGGATTCGTCGTCGAAACGCATGGTGGCGCGGTCGTCCAGCTCATACGGTTTCCACCCCGGGTCCAGATCGCGGACGAAGTCGATCCAGTGCCGGTGCATGGCGTCGGCGACGGCCTGGGGACGCTCGCCGGGACCGAGGAACACGTCGACACCGGGCCGGTCCAGGTTGTCGAAGACGAACGGGATCTCCAGCGCATGGGTCGCCCGCAACCGCCCCTCGAAGGCCCGGGATTCCCAGCAGAACCAGTACAGCCATCCCGGCGTGTCCGGCTGGCCGTCCCGGGCTTCCAGCAGGCGGATCGCCGGCAGCCGGAACATGTGGTCGGTGGTGAAGGCGATCTGCAGCTCGGGCGCAGAGGCGCCCGGCCGGTTCGCCCGGTAGACGGGCAGCGTGCTCGCGGCGCCGTATCGGGCGGCGAAGCGGGCCAGACGCTCGTCGTCGGTCTCGCCGTAGCCCCACAGCGTGGTCTCGTGACGGTTGGTGCCGGTGAGCACCGGAATCCCCTGGGACGCGCCCTGGCGGATGGCCTCGATGGGCGGCACGGGTATCACCGCGTTGCCCTCCACCGGATAGAAGGCGGGGACGGCGGCGCCGAAGGCTTCCAGGGTGCGCGGGCCGTCGCCGAACTCCGCGGCCACCGCGTTCTGCGCCTCGAGCAGCCGCTCCGCCGGCACGGCCTGCAGATCGCCGGGCCCGTCGGCGCCGAGCTGCGCCAGCAGACGCTCGGCGACCAGCCGTCCGGCCGCCGGCGGCAGGGTATGGTGGGCGCCGCCGCTCTGGGGGATGGCCGCGCGGAACAGGCCGCGGGCCATGGGGCTCGCCAGCAGGGTACTCACGGCGAAGGCGCCGGCGGACTCGCCGGCGATGGTCACCCGGGCCGGATCGCCGCCGAAGGCGCGGATGTTGTCCTGCACCCACTGAAGCGCCTGGATCTGGTCGAGCAGGCCGTTGGCGCCCGACGTCGCGAACTCGCCGCCGAACGCGGACAGGTCGGTGAAGCCGAAGGCGCCGAGCCGGTAGTTGATGCTGACCACCACCAGGTCGCCCCGGCTGGCGAATCGGGCGCCGTTGTACCAGGGAATCGCGCCCTGGCCGGTGCGGTAGCCGCCGCCGTGAATCCAGAACAGCACCGGGCGCCCGGCGTCGTCGGCGGCGGGGGTGGTGACGTTCAGGGTCAGGCAGTCCTCGTCCCAGTTGACGGGCGTGCTGGCGGTGAGACCGCCGGTGGGCGTCTGGGGTGCCGCCGGGCCGAAGCGCTTCGCCGGCCGCGGCTCGCGCCAGCTTTCGACCGGCTGGGGCGGGCGGAACCGGTTCGCGCCGGTCGGGGGCGCCGCATACGGAATGCCGGCGAACAGCAGCACGCCGTCCCGGCTGCGGCCCTCGACCGGCCCGCTGGTGGTCTCGGCGATCGTCATGGGTTCCCCTCCCGGTGGCGAAGCGGAGAGCGTAACCCGCGGCCGGGGAGGGCGCATCCCCGCCTTTCGCTTCGGGCCCGGATAGCAGGATAGAATCCGCAGCAGTGTCGGACGGGGAGAGGCTATGGGTCCGGGTGGGCGAATTCTGTCGAGCATCGTCGCGGCGGCGTTCGCGCTGCTGCCGGTGGCGCCGTGGGCAGCGCAGGACGCGGCCGGGCTGCCCCGGGCCATGGCGTGGAGCGCCTACAACCTGGGCACCACCGGCTACAACCAGGCCGTGGCCATCGGCAAGGTGCTGAAGGATCACTACGGCGTCACCCTGCGGGTGCTGCCGGGCAAGAACGACGTGTCCCGGCTGCTGCCCCTGGTGCGCGGCCGGGTCCAGCTCTCGGCCAACGGCGTGGCCACCTACTTCGCCCAGGAGGGCGTGTTCCAGTTCGCCGACCGCCGCTGGGGACCGCTGCCGCTGCGGCTGATCATGACCTCCAACGGCGACAGCAATCAGGCCCTGGCGGTTGCGGCGGACACGGGCATCACCGCGTTCTCCGAACTGCGCGGCCGCCGCGTGCCCTACGTGCGCGGCGCGCCGGCGCTGAACGTGTCCACCGAGGCGTTTCTGGCCTGCGGCGGGCTGACCTGGGACGACGTCGAGCGGGTGGAGTTTCCCGGTTACGGCGCCATGTGGACGGGGATGGTGAACGGTCAGGTGGACGCGGCCTATGCGACCACGGTATCCGGTCCGACCCGCAAGCTCGAAGCCTCGCCCCGGGGCATCCGCTGGCCCACGGTGCCCCACGATGACGCGGCGTGCTGGCAGCGGCTGTGGGGCGTGGCGCCGTACTTCACGAAGCATGTGGCCACCCGCGGGGCAGGCATTTCCCAGGCGGCGCCGCACGAGGGGGCGACCTATCCGTACCCGCTGCTGATCGGCCTCGATTCGACGCCGCCCGAGCTGGCGCACGCCATGGCGGGCGTGATCCACCGTCACTACGACGAGTTCAAGGACGCCGACCCGGGCGCCATCGGCTGGGCCATGGACCGCCAGCTCTTCGACTGGGTGGTGCCGTATCACGACGGCGCGGTCCGTTACTTCCGTGAGATCGGCGTCTGGACCGAAGCTCACCAGGCGCACAACGAACGCCTGGTCGAGCGTCAGCGGGTGCTGGCCCGGGCGTGGGAGACCATGCAGGCCAAGGATGCGGCCGACGACGAAGCCTTCGTGGCGGCCTGGCTGGCGGTCCGCGCCGAGGCGCTCACCGCGGCCGGGTTCGACCCGGTCTGGACGGCGCCGGACGCGTCTTGAGCCGGGACGTCGACTGGCAGCGCTACGGCGTCGCCCTGGCAGCGGGCGCGGCGCTGCTGCTGGCCATGGACACGCTGCGGCTGTTCGGCGGCGACCCGCTGCTGTCGGCCTGGATCCGTCTCGAGACCCACTACTACTTCGCGCTGCTCGGGCTGCTGCTGCCGCTGGTGTTCTTCGTGTTCCCGCGCTGGCTGCCGCTGGACGCGGTGCTCGCGGCGGCCGTCCTGGTCTGCTGCGTGTACTTCTTCCGCCACGCCGCCGACATCGTCGACCTCGGCTGGGAGTTCGGCGCGCCGCCGACGGCGACCTGGCTGGCGGTGGCGCTGTGGATCGTGCTGCTGGAGGCGGTGCGCCGCGCCGGCGGCTGGGCCCTGTTCGTCATCACCGGGCTGTTCTCGCTGATGCCGCTGGTCGCCGACCGCCTGCCCGGGCCGTTCGCGGGCCTGCCCGCGGACTGGTCCCAGACCGCCGCCTATCATGTCCTCAGCATCGAGAGCGTGTTCGGGCTGCCGTTCCGCGCCTTCGCCGAGCTGGTCATCGGCTTCGTGCTGTTCGGGCTGGCGCTGCAGCACACCGGAGGCGGGCGTTTCTTCCTCGACCTGGCCTACGCGCTGCTGGGCCACGTGCGCGGCGGGGCGGCCAAGGTGGCCATCCTGTCCAGCGGCCTCATGGGCTCCATGAGCGGCAGCGTAGTGACCAACGTGCTCACCACCGGCCAGCTCACCATTCCCACCATGAAGGCCACCGGCATGAAGCCCGAAGTCGCCGGCGGGGTGGAGGCCTGCGCTTCCACCGGTGGCGTGCTGCTGCCGCCGATCATGGGCTCCACGGCGTTCGTCATGGCCACGTTTCTCGAGGTGCCGTACTTCGAGGTGGCGCTGGCGGCGGCGGTGCCGTCGCTGCTGTACTTCCTCGGCCTGTTCCTTCAGGTCGACGCCCATGCGGCGGCGCGCGGGCTCGAAGGGCTCGACCGGCGCGATCTGCCCCGGCTCGGCGCGACGCTGGCCGGCGGCTGGTATTACCTGGGCGCGTTCGTGGCGCTGGTGGTGCTGCTGGTGGTGATGCAGCGGGAGTCGGTGGCGCCGTACGTGGCGACCGGGCTGCTGCTGGTGCTGAACCAGTTTTCCCGCGAGCACCGGTGGGGCGTCGGGGAGGGCGTCGACTTCCTGTTCGCCACCGGCCGGTTGCTGGCGGAGCTGGTGGCGGTGCTGGCCGGCGTCGGCCTGATCGTCGGGGCGCTGTCCCTGACCGGGCTGTCGGGCACGCTGGTCAACGATCTGCTGTTTCTGGCGGGTGATTCCGTGTGGCTGCTGCTGCTGATGGGCGCGCTCACCAGCTTCGTGCTCGGTATCGGCATGACCGTCACGGCCGCCTACATCTTTCTCGCCATCGTGCTGGCGCCGGCGCTGATCCAGGGCGGGCTCAACCCCATGGCCGTGCACCTGTTCATTCTCTACTGGGCCATGCTGTCCTTCATCACGCCGCCGGTGGCGCTCGGGGCCTATGCCGCGGCGTCCATCGCCCAGGCGCGCCCCATGGCCACGGGCTTCGCCGCCATGCGCCTCGGCAGCGTCATCTACTTCATCCCGTTCATGTTCGTGCTGAACCCGGCGCTGGTGCTCGACGGCTCGTGGACGGCCCTGGCGGCGGGCCTGGCGGAAGCCCTGGCCGGCATCGCCCTGGTGGTGTTCGGCATCCAGGCCTACGTACCCTGGCTCGGCACGCGCTGGTCGGCCGTGTCACGGCTGCTGCTGGTGGTGGGCGGCGTGCTCGTGGCGCTGCCGCCGCTGCTGCCGGAGCTCACCGGCACCGCCCGGGGCACCCAGGTCGCCCTGGGCCTGGCTCTGGCGGCCCTCGCCATCCTCCCGCGCGCCTTCCTATCGCGACCCGACCGCCCCGACGCACTGTAGGAGCGCACTCCCGGGCGCGACTCTCCGGCCCCGGGATCGCGCCCGGGAGGGCGCTCCTACGAGGGTGAATCACGGGCGCGGCGTGACGATCGGGAACCTTCGCTCGAACCGGTCGAACAGCCCGCCGAGTCGGCCGATGGATCTGGTGGCCCCGTGGTAGGAGCGATCTCCAGATCGCGACCCGACCGCCCCGA
>CEVF01099852.1_pt1 | contig 10976 bp, 10 predicted proteins | sample 356441 | NCBI WGS metagenome assembly CEVF01 (sample SAMEA2622765, study PRJEB7988) | marine metagenome | biome: marine biome (ENVO:00000447); feature: surface water layer (ENVO:00002042); material: "saline water (ENVO:00002010), including plankton (ENVO:xxxxxxxx)" | depth 5 m
GAGGATGATGACGACGACGATGAGGATGATGACGACGACGACGAAAACTCAAAAGAAAGTTCAAACAGGGGGATGAAAAATCAATCTAGGACAATTAATACGTTAATCAAATTGTTTGCATACCTTATATTCTTCACACTAGCAATAACCGCTACTACACACCTTTTGGATAAACCAGGAAAGTCAGAAGAAGAGTGAGTATCAATTGACTCGTGGTTTCCTAGCGATTTCATATCAGAATCTATGGTTTGCAATCAGGGGGGGCCGGGGTTTCAAACCCCCCAGCTCACTCCGCAAAATCATCGCCTTTACCGCGCCAAATCCATGACCAACGGCTTACACCAAGTTTCTTCATTAGATACTTAGTATCTTTATCCATCCTGAAACCCATTATTCTCCGCCTCCGTCCACCATCAAGCTTCAATCGGAGGCGCAAGCTGATTGAGGATCTTTAGCAAGCCACGAAGAGTTACTTCACTGATTCCAGATACCTTGCAGACTTCACTTTGGGTTCTTGGTGAAGTACTCTCTTGCGAGACGCGATAGAGAATCACTCCAGCAATACCTGAAGGCTTCTTTCCTTGCCAAGATAGGTCTTCTCCGACCTTCTTCCACATGTTACGGGCTGCTCCTAATACGGGTGGAGGAAGTTGTAGGTCTGAATGGAACTTTTCGAAGTACTCTTCAGGCCCAGTAATGTGATGTGTACCTAAGTTCCTAGCAACTAAGCGAATGGTTCTCTTCAGTTCTTTTTCCTCTACTTCGGTTCTCATATCGAATGCTTCAGCAATCTCTTCGATTTTACGAGGAATTCTTGCTTCGCGCGCGGCGATGTAAACACAAGCAGCAGATACGCCGCGAATACTACGACCGGTTACCAAGCCACGTTCTACAGAGTGTCGGTAAAGCGAAGCTGCTTGCTGTTCAATCTGAGGCGGCAAGTCTCCACGATCACGGATGAACTGCATTGCAGTCGTTAGGTTGCGCGCACGCGAGTCTCTTGTCTTACTTCTCTGGTCAATACGCTGACGCCTTCGCCAATCTCGAGCCGACTTACCAGTCATTCCATGGCGCTTTGCAGCACCTGAAGTCAAGTCAATACGACTTATTTCGGTAGAGAGGCCTTTGTCAGAGATTGTCAGAGTTGTTGGCGCTCCGACTCTGCTGCGATCCGCAGCGTCGGAGTGATTTACCCACTCTGCCCCAGGGTCAATCATATTCTGAGCTGCAACAAATCCACAAACAGCACAACTGGTTTCACCACGTACTACATCCGTGTCCCACTCATCACTTCCACAAACTTCGCAAGCACCTGATACAATCTCGGTATTCCTGGCTTGCGAAGGGCGTACACCACTTACAAATGGCTTCTTTCTCTTTGTGTTTCTCATAGTACTCTTCTCCTTGGGTTGTTGGCTCTTAGTGCTTCGTTCACTCATGTTAACTCTTGGTTGTATAGTGCCGCCCATCAGTTATAAAACTTTGTCCTATATGTTTGGTTAAAATTAACAGAAATCCTGCCATTACTCTCTAATTTGTCAATAGAGAGATTATTGCACCTATCGCTTCCCCAAAGGTTCGTGTCAGATAGTCCACCGGTGCGTACTGCGTTGTATGCTTGCCATCTAGAGTCAGAGGCAAAGATGGTTGATTTCCATGGGTTTGAATTGCCAATATGGTATAGCTCAATCCAAGAGGAACATCTGGCTTGCAGATCTTCAGCAGGAATGTTCGATGTTTCACACATGGGCTTCTTCTCCTTCCGAGGCGACAAAGTTAGACAGTGGCTCGAGAGTATATCAACTCAGAGAGTTTCTTCCTTTGCTCCAGGCCGTTGCGGTTACACACATTTTCTTGACCATGAGGGTCAAATCATCGATGACATGATTTTTGCAATTAAATCCGATGATTGTGTATTGGGAGTGCCGAATGCCTCCATGGTTCCAACCATGTGGAATTGGTTCTGTGAATTATTACCTGATGATGGCTCGGTAACTGTAGAGAATCTTTCAGATGAGACAAGTATCATTGCTCTACAAGGACCAAATTCCGCAGAAATTCTCACCGCTGCATTGGGTGGAGAAAATAGCATTGGGCGCTTCAAGTGTCAAGAAATAGCCCCCAATGAAGCGGGAATAACCGGTTGGATTCAGGGCACGGGTTACACCGGAGAGAGTGGTGCAGAAATTTTTGTTCCGAACGAACAGGCCGGCTTACTATGGAATCTGTTTTTGGACTCAGGCAGGAGTCACGGTTTGGTTCCGGTTGGTTTGGGTGCTAGGGACACACTTAGGCTTGAGAAAGGCTACTTATTATCCGGTCAAGACTTCCTCTGGCCAGGTTTAGGAATTCAGCCTGATGAATCTTTACCCTCAGATTTCCTTGCCCGCGACACAGCAGAGACAGCCGTTCCATTTGGCCTCGATATGGATCACGACTTTGTTGGCCGCAGCCGCGTTCTATCTTCGCTAGATTCGGGTGTAAAATGGCATGGTCTTCGATGTCTTGACAGAGGCCCTGCGCCTCGATTAGGTCACGCTGTAAAATCATCTGATGACGACGATTCAGAAATAATCGGATACGTAACTAGTGGCTGCCCATCCCCGTCTCTATCGAGGACAGGAATAGCCATGGCCTACCTAGACAATGTCGAAATTGGCACAGAGGTTTGGATTCAGGCCAGTCCAAGAAGGCGAGTAAGGGCAGAAGTAGTCCGCCCTCCTTTCGTTTGATTGTGTAGAGAATTCTCTATGAGAATTTACCTCTGCGCCGGCGTAATACTCATGACCATTGTTGGCCAGCGGATAATTAGGTGAGCATATGAGTGCAAGATTTGAAGCGGTCGCACTTAAGAAACTGCAAGAGATTATTCAGGAAAAAGGGATTAGTGCTGAGGCAATATTTTCTAAATTCGATATTAATAATGACGGAAGTTTAGACCCCGAAGAATTTAGGCGAGCAATAGCATCAATTACAGGTCAAAATGCCCCTGATGCAATAATTAGGGCGGTTTTCTCAGCTCTTGATAGCGATGGTGACAACACTCTAGATCTTGCAGAACTCCTTGCCTTGGCAGGAGGTGGACAAGCCGGAGCAATCACAGGAGAAGTCAATGAAATCACAATTCAGGGACATACCATTCCAGAATACAACGGCAATTATCTTCGCGGAGAAGACATTAACGGGCAACCAAGTTTTTCCAAGCCTTCAGGTCATACACTTTACTTTTACAATATGTCAGCTGGAGGCGCTAAGTCTTGGAGCTTGCATAAACGTCGAACGGATGGTAGTAAAGATCACTATGATGGGGGATGGACTAGACCTCCTTCATCCGGAGGCCTGCCATTAGGTTCCAGAAGATGGGTTGGTGTAGGAATGCTAACCATCACTGCAGTCGGTGATCGGTTAACTCCAACTGCACAAGAAGCAGAAGATGAAGAAACAACAGATATCAGAATTGAAATCCAGAAAGCAAGATACAAGTCAAACGAATCAATCTCGGTTAATTTCACCGGGCCTACATTAGGTTCTGATTCATGGTTAGGTGTTGTGCCTGCGAAAATAAAGCATGGGGATTCAACAGTAAATAGATACAACCGAGTTTCTTATTTTGATATGGAGGGGCAATCTATTGGAACTCACATCTTTGAAAATCCAGGAGAGGGCGATTGGACAATCAGAATGAATGAGGGTTCCGGAGATGAATTGGCTTATGTTGAGTTTAGCGTTGATCTGGCTGAAGAGGAAGAACTCAATCCAATTCCAGTGGAGTCTGATGAATCCAATTTAGAATCTACTTCCGATGATGGGTTATACTCTGTAGATAAGATGATGACAGATCTTGGTCCTGACTTTACCAACGACCTTGAGAGCTTACTTTCCAATCCTAATCAAAGCATAGATGAGGTTAGAGCAGCAGCGGATGAAATTGCTGAAGAAAAGATACGTGATTTACCATTCCTTTTCCAATCCCCAGCGAGGAGAATGTGGTCCAGTAATGCAGATACAATTCTGGCAAAGATGGTCGAGAATCTGCCGCCACCGGAGGATTTGGCAAAGGCCGCCGCTGTCGCTGGTGCAGTTGGCGTAGGGGCTGCAACGGTGGCAGCCCAGGCTGGGTTAGATGCACAAACTCCCGAAGAGGCAATCGTGGATGCGGTAGTGAATACCGTTGTTGATCATGCTGCCGAAGTTGTGCTAGATACAGTTTCTCCAACATATGATTCCACACCGGATACAACCTCGGAGGTTGCTGTTGAAGAAACTCCTGAACCAGAGGTTACTACCGAATCAACCGGTCTAGACTTAGTTGCTATTTCTACAGCATTGAATGAATCACGCTTCCTAAACGACCAAGTCGAAATTATCGAGGCGGCAACGGGTAAAATCGCTCAAGCATCGGTACGCGTGGACAAAATTGAGAGAACCTTCTCGATTGGTATTGATGATGAATATCGAGGAGGGCAGACAATAATTGGTAGTATAGATGGAGTTGGAGAAGTCGAGGTTCACCTCAAGGCTTCAGCCGACATTTCTTCCTTTAGACCAAACCATAATTCTGACTTAGCTCTTACACTGCATAAGTGGAATGGAATTAGAAAGAGACTCGAATTGTACGCTCAATGACCGGCGAATTCGAAGGCTTCCTGCAACATTTCTTCCAGACTGATTTCTGGTGAGAAGCCAAATCTCATTTCTAGGTCTCTAGCATCTACTATTCCGAACACTTCTTGTGAATCATCCTGTCCATATTCAGATTCGCATCCAGTCTTTTGATTGTAAATCGCAGCAAGGTCAGCCATACTGATTGCCTTGCCAGAACCAACGGAGATGCTCTCGCGGGTAGGTGGCGGATTCTCTAGCACAGCTCCGATTATCGTCACGAGATCTTGTACGTGAACAAAATCCTTGACATCAGAGCCATCTCCAGGGATGTTTATCCAACCCATCATACATTCCATTGCCCATTGATGTAGTAATCCATTGGCTTCGGATCCATCCAGAAGAACACCTTGTACGTTTGAAGCGCGTATGATGCTGACAGGCCTCTCGGCTTGCGCTCGCTCAAGCGCCATCTCTTCCATCCATAATTGGCCTTCAGCAGCAGTGTCTCTTGGAGCGAGTGTAGAATCGTACCCATAATACGGCTCATCGGGCTCCCATTGTGGGTGTACTCTGAGGGTTCCAACAATGATCAGATGTAATTCTCCATGCCGGTCGACCGCATCCAAAATCGGTCTTGATTGCTCCCGCATTCGAAGTAATGTTTCCCGGTCGTCTCTGCCGAAGGTAGAGTCTATTGGTTTGGAATTAATGTGAACAATTGCATTACATGATGTTAGTAGTGCATCCAGCGTCATTTGGTCTTCCATAGCCTCAGGTGGAATCTCTACAGCCGCGTCTCCAAGCATATCCAATATATACGGAGCAACGAACCTATCGGGTGCGCTAACAGCGACCTTCATTGTATCACCAATACTCGACCTTCTTCCATAACCTAAGAGTGTGTCGGTAAGTAGTGTTTGATTTGTTGAACGAACCATTGAAGCACCACCCGCAATTCAGCAGGACCGCCCAAGGGCTAGAGGTGCGTGTGGATGGACCAATTACCAAATCTAGGTAGAGAGCAAGAGATGCTCGATTCTATGGGGCTAAAGTCGATTGATGATTTATTTTCGGACATACCAGAAGGTGTCCGTAGAGTTGATCCACTACCTCTACGGGAACCCCAATCTGAAGAGGAAATTTGGGCAGATGCACAACATTTACTCGGAGCCAACATAGATCTTGATTCCAGACCATCCTTCCTTTCTGCTGGTCTGGCTCGAAACTTTGTCCCTACTATGGTGCCTATGCTCGCAACTCGTGGAGAGTTCCTGACCTCCTACACACCTTACCAGCCAGAGGTCAGCCAAGGAATGCTACAGGCTATGTGGGAATTCCAGACTATGGTGTCAGAATTAGTTGGATTGCCTGTGTCAAACGTCTCGATGTATGATGCTAGCACAGCCGCTGCAGAAGCCATTACTTGCGCAGTTCGAGTAAAAGGTCGCAAAGCCACTCAGAAAGGAGTTGTCTACGTCTCACAATTTGTACCTCCTCATCGATTGTCTGTAATCGAGAATTACACCCAAGGAGTTGGAATAGAATTGCGTACTTTAGAACATGATTCAAATGGTAGAGTAAACCTAGGTGCTGCAGCTTCGGCAGAAGGTGCTTGTGCGGTTTATGTCGAACAACCGAATGCCTTTGGGGAACTCGATGAAGGTATTACTCGCTTGAAGGAAATCATCGGAGAAAACACAGCTCTAATCGTCGGGGTTGACGCTGTCTCTCTAGGGATTGTTGAAGCGCCCGGAAATTACGGTGCTGATATCGTAGTAGGAGAAGGTCAACCATTTGGAATAGGGCCGACTGCTGGTGGACCAATCTACGGCCTATTTGCTTGTAAGAAGGACTACCTTAGGCTGATGCCTGGAAGAATTGTTGGAAAAACCCTTGACGAAGATGGAAAGGATGCTTTCACCTTGACACTATCAACTCGCGAGCAACACATTCGTCGCCACAGAGCAACGTCCAATATTTGTTCCAATGAAACTCTAATCGCCCTTATGGGAGCAATGCATATGTCTTTGCTAGGACCAGAAGGCTTGGAGAAACTAGCTCTTCGTGTTGCTGCTACAACCGAACTCACAAAGCAAGCCATATGCGGTATTGATGGAGTCGAGTTAGTTGACCCTGATACTCCTAATTTCCGAGAGTTCGCAGTCAAGTTACCAGGTGATGCGAGCGATGCCGTCGCTCACATGGATGCTGCTGGAGTTCTTGGCGGATTCCCGATGGGTGAATGGTGGGATTCAATGTCATCCTGCTTGTTAATCGGCTGTGATGAAAGAACTACAACATCGGATATCGATGCCCTCGTTTCTGCTCTATCCGCTTGGGTCGAGGAGGTATCTGCATGAGTGATATCTTCGACTTTAACGGAGCAAAGGGCTCTGGCTGGTCTCAACCAGAACCAATGAACGAGGATGCAATAAACACTGTGCCGGCTTCTTTACGCCGCTCAAAACTTCCTCGCTGGCCTCGAGCTAGTGAGCCTGAATTAGTCCGTCATTACACACTATTGTCACAACGAAATTTTGGAATAGATACAGGATTTTATCCACTAGGGTCCTGTACTATGAAGCACAATCCAAGAATCAATGAAAGGGTTGTACAATTACCTGGAATTGATAGGATACATCCATTACAACCCGAGCATCAAATTCAGGGTTTACTTTCCATCTACTATGAGATGCAGGAAATGTTGGCGATTTGTGCCGGAATGGATGAAGTAACCCTGCAACCAGTTGCTGGAGCACAAGGAGAGTTCACTGCAATTCGATGTATTCAGGAATACCATCGCCGAAATGGCGACGAACAACGAGATAAGGTGATTGTACCTGATTCAGCTCATGGAACAAATCCCGCATCTGCCGCAATGTGTGGTTATGAAATCGTAGAAATTCCAAGCGGTGAAGACGGACGTCTAGATTTAGAGGCCCTCAGAGCGGCGGTTGGAGATGACACAGCCGCGATGATGATCACCAATCCAAGTACGCTTGGAATCTTTGAGCCCGAAATTGCCGAAGCGGCAGAAATCGTTCACGCCGCGGGCGGACAAATGTACTACGATGGAGCCAACTTCAACGCAATTCTAGGCAAAACAGACCCAGGTAGAATGGGATTCGATGCAGTACACTATAACCTTCACAAGACCTTCAGTCAGCCACACGGCGGCGGAGGTCCAGGAAGTGGCCCAATCGGAGTAAAGGCACATCTAGCAGACTTCCTTCCATCTCCAATCGCTTACAGAGAAGAGACCGAAGATGGTGGCGCTACAGGAGATGGTTATCGCTACTTTTGGCGAACCCCAACCGATTCCATCGGTAAGGTCCAGCAGTGGCATGGAAATGCCGGGGCAGTGGTTCGAGCATGGGCATACTATCGCCGATATGGTAGAGAATTGGAATTGATGAGTGAGCACGCTGTTCTGAATGCAAATTATCTCCGACATCAAATCATGAATCCAACCCAAGAACAGTTGAACTCCATTCACTCAATGCCAGTTGATGGTGCGCCTGCCGATTTTGTCAAGCATGAATTTACATTAAGCATGCTGCCTCTAAAGGAAACTACTGGAGTTACAGGAAAAGACATTGCAAAACGCCTACTCGACTATGGCTATATGTCGCCTACACTTTACTTCCCGATGATTGTTCCAGAATGTTTGATGATAGAACCAACTGAAACCGAAAGCCGGGAAGTATTGGATAAATTCGCTGATGACTTCTTGACAATTCTCAGCGAAGATCCAGAAGTCGTTCAATCCGCACCACACAATACAGATGTTAGGCGGGTGGATGAAGTACTCGCGGCTAGAAGTCTAATATTGCGTAAGGAATTCGACGATTGATATCTAACACAGAATTCAATCTGCGCGAACCAAATAATAGCAACCTAACGCGTTGGCCGTGAAGGGGACTCGCGACTCGGAATGGATGAGGGGCCAAGCCCTATGGTATCCTGCTAGCGAATCATCACCGGAGCATCTAGTTGGGGAAGAGAATCCAGGAGAAAATTGGGATATAGCCTCTATCTCTGAAGTTGGTAGAGGTTGGATGAGACAAAGGTTACAGCCACTAGGGCCAAGAATACTGTACACAACTGCATGGGCTCCATTTTTCTTCATCGCTTCTGCTATACCTTTGGCATTTCCAGGGCGTACTCCAGATGACCAATTGGTAGCAATATCATTATTCTCTGCTAGTTGGTTTCTATTGTTACTTGGTTTTCGGAAATTGCAAGATGGTTTACCGATTCCTGTTGAAGGGTTATTGAAAAAATTCTATCCCTTTGACATCGTACTAATGCTTCCAGCTGCAATAGTTTTCCTCCTACATATTCTAATCGATAGCCGCTTAGGTTGGCTTTCGTTTCTGCTTTTTGCCTTCGCCCAATATCGCACAATTCAGAACCTCATTTCAGTGGCAGGTGAGAACTCTGCTCGGTGGCTTCTTCCAATCAATCCAGAAGACTACTCCGAAGCAGTGCTAAATGATGGTTGGATGGGCGTTTCAACTAATTTCAGAAACGGTACACTCGCAAGGTGGGAGGAAACGCTTCCTGAATATACAGCGAATTTAATTGGAGTAACTCGGGGTGACTCAAGCTTTGTGGCATTCACTCTTATGCACCCTGTAGGTACAATACATGATGCTTTTTCCGACACATTTGTTTCAGACCATCGCTTTGCTACTCTTCTTTCCTCGCCACCATTGTTGATTGCTGGAGAGGCGTGGCCGGAAAGGTTCCTTGCAACAACCGATGAGTAGATTTTGCAGTCGTTGCTTTCGGCAGGCATTTTAACCGGCCGTTATGCGCTGTGGCATGGACATATGTGTTGTTCTCGGTTCCAAGTCTGACATGCCAATCGCTGAGAAATGCAGAGGGGTGCTGGAAAAGTTCAATGTCAGCTACCAAATTAGAGTTGCATCAGCCCATCGAGCACCAAAATATTTGGAAGGTATAATTGAGAAAGCAGAAGCCGATGGTTGTCAGGTTTTCATTGGAATGGCAGGTGTCGCAGCCGCACTCCCTGGGGTGATCGCTTCAATGACTACGAAGCCGGTAATCGGTGTTCCTGTCGGGGGAAAGGTCCCTCTCGATTCTCTTCTATCAATTGTTCAAATGCCACCCGGAATGCCGGTTGCAACCGTAGGTGTAGACCGTGGTGATAATGCAGGTGCTTTAGCTGTACAAATTTTGGCTACTTCCAACGAATCTATAGCTGCAGCATATGACGATTACAGATCAGCGATGACTGCAAAAGTAATTTCAGACGATGAGTCTATTCAGGGGTGAAGTCATTGATGAACACCCAGATGCTAGTCGATGAGGCCATCGAAGCACTGGAATCACAAATTAACGATACTGCAATCATTGCTTGTTCAGGAGGAATTGACAGTTCGGTTGCAGCGGTTTTAGCTCACCGTGCCGTAGGTAGCCTACTCCATTGTGTCTATGTCGATACAGGATTTATGCGCAAGGGAGAGACAGAAGAAGTTCGTGAGATGTTCAAAGAAATGGGTATCGAACTGCAAGTTGTCGATGCTTCTGATCGTTTCTTTAGTAATCTCGAAGGAGTCACTGATCCGGAAGAAAAGCGGAAGGTAATCGGTGAACAATTCATTCGAGTTTTTGAGGAAGAACAAAGCAACTGTGGCGCAAAATTTCTCGTTCAAGGAACCATTGCACCAGATTGGATTGAGTCCGGTGGCGGCGAAAGAGATGTCATCAAAAGTCACCACAATGTAGGAGGATTGCCCGAAGATGTCGATTTGAAAATCGTCGAACCTCTGCGCGAATTCTACAAGGATGAGGTTCGACAAATCGCTAGAGAACTTGGTATTAAGTCGAGTGAAAGGCAACCATTCCCTGGTCCAGGATTGGCGGTTCGAGTTCTAGGTGATTTAACTCGACCTCGTGTTGAGGCCTGCCGTGAAGCCTGTCATATCGTTGAGACTAGACTAAGAGAGGCAGCGGAGGAAGGAATCTGTGACCTTCCCTGGCAATACTTTGCCGCTCTCCTACCTGTTCGATCTGTTGGCGTTCATGGCGATACTCGAGTACATGGCGAAACAGTAGTTGTACGCGCTGTGACAAGTCTTGATGGTATGTCGGCTCGCTATTCACCAATACCGCATGATGTGCTTTCAGCAATTAGCACAGAAATTACAAATTCTTTGAAAGGTCAGGTGAATAGAGTAGTCTACGATATCACTCATAAACCACCGGGTACTATCGAATGGGAGTAATTCAAATCCTACAATTTCTCCTGCCCTCGTTAGCGATTGATTGATGAAGGAATGTTCCAGCCGCAGGCTAGGCCGACATAGCTTAGTTGGTGGAGCGGCGGACTGTTAATCCGCAGG
>CEVF01056157.1_pt1 | contig 10974 bp, 10 predicted proteins | sample 356441 | NCBI WGS metagenome assembly CEVF01 (sample SAMEA2622765, study PRJEB7988) | marine metagenome | biome: marine biome (ENVO:00000447); feature: surface water layer (ENVO:00002042); material: "saline water (ENVO:00002010), including plankton (ENVO:xxxxxxxx)" | depth 5 m
CTGATCGCCTACAAGATCGCTGCCCATGCGGCAGACATCGCCCGCCATCGCCCCGGAGCCCGTGACCGCGACGATGAGCTCAGTCGCGCCCGCTACAACTTCGACTGGAACAAGCAGTTCGAGCTTTCCTTGGATCCTGAGCGGGCCAAGGAGTATCACGATGAAACTCTGCCGGCTGACATCTACAAGCAAGCAGAGTTCTGCTCCATGTGCGGACCGAAACACTGCCCGATGCAGACCAAGATCACTGATGAAGATCTTGAAGGCTTGGAGCAGGCTCTGAAAAATCCAAGCCCTGGGGCTTTTGAACTTGAAAAGCTCAAGCAGAACAAGTTTGAATAAATTGTTTCCTTTCTGGCGTTTAATCTGACCGATTGAATAACAACCTGTTTTTCTGCGTTTTCCAGCGTTTGGCTTTCCAGTTTCGCCCTAGTAGCCCTTGGTCGACGCGATTCAAGATAAACGCTAAATATTAAGTTGATATAATTATTCAAATCTTGGGCAATTCCGAAGGACCTCTGGTACAATAAAGTAGTAACATTATTGTGAGATGAAGTACCCATATTATGAGCTATTGGCTCATCGTTGGACTCTGTATGCGAAAAATAATGATACAAATGCTTTGCTAAATCTAGAAATATCTGATTATCATAAAGTCACTAAAGATCCTGATACTGGAGACAATTTTCGTAGATTTTACACAATACTCGAACCTCTCTACATTTATGCATCAAAAAAAGAGCTACACTCATGGTCTAATGGTCAAAAAAAGCTCTCTCTAAGTTTACTTTCAAATTCTTACCTTAAAAATTCACATGTTTCAAAGAACTCAAAAGTAATCGTCCTTAAGGGACCCATAGATTTGGCTCATGGAGATGTACTAAAAAAGCAGATTAAGAATGCAAATAACCGCAAAAATCTAGTCCTTATTCTTTTTGATTATGATGAGAAACAAGCGGTTTCAATTTCCAGCCAATTAGACTGCAAATGTATTGGCCTTGCGAACATATCCCCAAATATAAATGTCCTTAATCGATATAAATTGATTGTTGAGTTTCTATTATTTAACAATCAGTATATTAAAAGCTGTGTTTGGTGGGGCATACCATTCGGAATGACATTTACCTATAATCTTTTGGTGTTAACATTAAAACTTCTGAATATCCCCAGGACAATTTCTTTAGAGTATTTAACTGTTAAGCATCATTTTTCTTGGTCCTCACATTATATCGACACTATTTATACAAGTTTGCCTTTGGTTAAAGGCTTTGATACCTCTCTTCCTAAGATTAAGTATTTTCCTGCCTCTTTTTATGATCCAAGTGAGTTTCAAAGTTTGAATACATCAGAAAAATCAGTTACACAAAATCTTAAAATTATTAATTATTTACGCAAACAAGGTTGCCATATACTCTCTTCTGTTAGCCGAGCAGAAAAAACTGATGATCAAACATATATTGATGTATTACAAAGCATTCTTTCGTATAATAAAAAGACTGTGATACTAATTTTTGGAAAAAATCTTCCTGATTCATCTAAGCAGCTTGTGAATAAATTTTCGAACAAAAGAGTGTTGTACTTAGGGTGGGTAAATAACATTATTCCTTATATAAATTCTATTGATATCTTTCTCGATCCTTTTCCATTTGGTGCTGGAATGACTTTCGTCGCAGCATCCGCACTTAATAAACCTTGTATCTCGACCGATCGATTTGTTAATTCAAGCCCATCAACAATTTCTATTTTAAAGTATCTTTCTCAAAATAATAATTTAAATAATGAGCTAATTAGAAAATATAAAAAGTACTTATTTGCAGATATTAAAAACTATCCTTTAATTGTGGAAGAAATTATTTGTGGCTTGCAGTCAGAATCTTTAGAGATCTCCGAGTACATAAATTTGCTTAGGCAAGAAATTTTAAAGCATTTCTGTGAATCTACAACTTCTATGCTGAGTGAGATGTGAATTTAATTCTAAATTTTTTTAATGGCAATGCATTTACATTATTAGCATAGTGTGCGCTAGTAATTTTTAGCAACCCTTTGCCGCATACAACAATTGGATTCTGATCTCTAATAAAAATAATTTTTCCAGGTTGTCGATTTATTATGACTAAATCTTCCAATTCTTCAGCATCATTTATTGTCAGTTTTTTTTCGCCAGCGTAGGTGCAAGACCCTTCGTATGGGTAGCCTGAAGCATCGATTGTTCTTTTAATGACTGATGCTGGCAAAGACCAATCAATGAAATAGTCATGTTGATCCCTCCATAAACTATAGGTTGCAAGTTCTTCAATTTGTTTAGTGCTAATGAATTTCTTACCAGATTCAAATACTGATAATACATTCTTCGTTAAGTTTGCATATAAAGGCTCGATTATATCAATTGCTTGTTTGATTTTAATTGGGTATGAGATTTTGACCGTCTCCTGAAATATGATCTTACCTTCATCGTAATTCTCCGCTGCCCATAGAGCACTTACTCCTAATACATCATCGCCATTAATCAATGCTGTTACAAGTGGATTAAATCCTCTGTATTTTGGCAAAAGTGAGTCATGAAAAATAATTAATTTGCCAGGAATGGTTGGCAGCAAATTTCTCCACCCTGCAGCGATACTAAGATCTGATTCATTGATAAATTGATAGGCCATAGACTTATCAAGTACATTAGATTCTAGGTACTTTATACCCCTTTCAACGCAAATTCTTATCATTTTGTCCTTGCTTAAATCTCTAGTATTTGAATCCTCACCAATCACGATGAATAAATCTTTTAGATTTTTCGATATTAATATTACCTGATTCAAAACAGCATGACCTTTTGACCCTAAAAGGAACAAAATTAATGATTTTTTTTTCATTCGTGACTTTCCCCCGATCTCTCTCATGATACACATTTTTGATTCAGCAGCTATAATTTGTAAAAATACACTTTGAAGAAGCCGTTGTCTGAATTTCCTGGCTTTATTCCTTTTAACTCGCCCTTCTTGACGGGTAAAGAGCTTGTATATATCCAAGATGCTCACCAAAATGGGCAGCTTGCTGGTGATGGCAAGTATACGGAACTTTCTTCATCGCTGATTTCTAAGTTATTGGGCAGTGGTGATACTTATCTGACACACTCTTGTACAGCCGCCTTAGAAATGATTGCCATATTATTAGATCTTCGGCATGGTGATGAGGTTATCATGCCCTCCTTTACCTTTGTCTCAACTGCCAATGCTTTTGTACTGCGTGGTGTAGTACCAGTATTTGTTGACGTAGATCCAATTACATACAATATCGACCCATCTAAAATTGAAGATGCTATTAGTTCAAAAACAAAGGTAATAATGGCAGTCCATTATGCAGGGGTTTCTTGTGATATGGACAAATTAATTTGTATTGCAAAAAAATATAACCTTAAGGTTATTGAGGACTCTGCACAAGCTTTGATGTCAAAATATAAGGGCAAAAGTCTAGGCACGATTGGTGAACTATCGGCATTTAGTTTTCACGAAACAAAAAATGTTATATCTGGTGAAGGAGGGGCCCTTGTTGTTAATGACTCTAATTTTCTTGAGCGAGCTGAAATCATAAGAGAGAAAGGAACTAATCGATCTAAATTTTTTCGTGGCGAAGTTGATAAGTATACTTGGGTCGATATTGGATCTTCTTTTTTGCCGGGTGAGATTATAGCTGCATTTTTATATTCGCAGCTTATAGAAGCTCGCTCAATTACAGATAAACGAATCAGCAATTGGAACAAGTACCATGAATATCTTCAATCATTAGAGTTAGAAGGTAAAATTAAAAGACAAGTTATTCCAGATTTCTCCGAACACAATGCACATATGTTCTTTATTATTCTAAATAGTCTTGATGAGCGAACACAGCTTGTGTCTTATCTTAAATCCCAGGGTATTCAAGCAGTTTTTCATTACGTCCCTCTTCATTCTTCACCAGCAGGAATAAAATATGCGAAGAGTATTGGATCTTTTGACAATACGCATACAGCTTCCACTTGTTTGTTAAGGCTTCCGCTGGGTTGCAATGTCGATGTTGAACGAATCGTTGACGCAATAAATAAATTTTTTATGTCTTAGATTCGAAGTAATTTTTTAAGTCTTTTTTATTTATAAACCTATTAATACTTTCGCACCATAGTTCATCCGGCAACTTTCTATGCACAATAGTATTTTGATAGAGATATGATTTATCTCCCTCACCCGCCCATGTTGCACTAGGTTTATCTTGAGTAAATACAACTGTTTTAATGCCCAGTGCCGACGAAATTTGTGCTATACCAGTATCACATGTGAAGAAATAATCACATTGATTAATAGCAGCAATAGTGTCAAAAAAGTTTCTTTTTTCAGACAATTCTTGTTGGCATGAAACAAATCTTTCTTTAAAATCACATACATCAAGCTGCTCAGATCCATACCCATTTTGAAATGAGGCTAATTTGTAATGATCTAAGTTAGAGACTATTCTTAAATCCTCTAATTTAAAGCTTCTATTTGGATGGAGTGGACTTATTTGCTTTGTATTCCAGCATAATCCTATTAATGGTATTGAACCATCCTTTACTGAATTCATTTTTGCTCTCCAGTAGCTATCTAAATTTGGTTTAACATTGATGCTTTTTTCATGACGGAGTGGATGAGAGAAAATATCTTCATTCATGGCCATAATAGGCTCTGTTCGCACTAACTTAATTCCTGTATTTTGCTCCTGTATAAAGTTTTCTCCGCCTTTAATCGGATTGTCTGAAAATAAGCAAAAGTCAATATTTTTTATGGATTCTGCAAGTTCATGAAACTGTGGCTTTGTGATGATTCCAACTCGCTCAGCATATTGACGTAAACTATTAATCTGACGAGACGCCAATACACATTCACCTACGCCGTTCGCAACAATCAGAATTGAGTTTTCTTTAGTTTGTCCATTCCAATAGAGTGGATTTTGTTTATTCAAGCATAAAAGATTTTTATTAAATGCTATTTTTGCATCTTGCCGCGCATTTGTGGTTTGATGAATTACTCCTAATAAGAAGTAAATGTCGTGGTTGTACGGCTCTTTCAGCATTGCTTCTAACAACAGCGAGGCTGCGTGCGTATAGAAGCTTTTAGAATACATAAATTTTGCAGTTATCAATAATAGTTTTGCGTTGGAGCTTATATTGCTTAAGAGCATCTTCGATTTCCAATAATAATAATCTGGGTCTGATATAGTCCTTGAATCATTCGAGTTAAATAACTCTTTAATTTTATTGTGTACGGCTCTCTCTTTCTCCTTCTCTTCGGCAGGAAAAATGTACAAGTTTTTGGTAGACATTGTTGATGGTGGTTAAATAAATTATACTCCTCCGATATATTTTGTATGATCAAATGCTATGGATCGTAGGGTGTCTACATAGCTTTACAGATCTGCCTATGCTCTTTTAATATGGTTTTTTAGCCAATGATCACCTGTCCTATCTCTGTTGGAGAATTATTTGACAAGATTTCGATTTTGCAAATTAAGCTCAGGTATTTTCATGGCGAGGCAATTATATCTTCTATTACTAATGAAATGAATTTACTCTTGGATCAAAAAAATAATTTAACATGCCTTCATAGTGAGTCCTTGTTAAATAACTTGTACAATAAGTTGGTTGATGTTAATTTGGCTATATGGGATAATGAAGAAGATAAGAGAGCTCTCGATAGAAAACAAAGTTTTGGCAAAGAGTTCATCGAGGTAAATAAGCTTTCTTACAAGCTAAATGACCAAAGGGCGATACTTAAAAAGAAAATTAACGAAATCTCCGAATCTGAAATTCGCGAATTCAAGAGTCATGCATCCGTAAATCAGGATCTAGGCTAAAAAGAATTTCTGAGCATAATTCTCTAATGTTTATATTTGGCTTCCACCCCAATTCATTAAGTTGATATGCATCACCCATATAGACTTGTTTAGTTGTTTCTTGAGATTTTATTAGCGGTGGATCTAGATTAAGTAAGTCCATCATTATCTCAATTATTGCTTTTGCGCTATAAACCTTTCCGCTCGCTATTATTATTTCATTGCCATCGTATTTTTCAGCTATTAAAACTAATGCCCGCATTAGATCTGACGCATGGTTCCATTCTTTAATGATTCCTTCATTTCTTAGTGATATATAATCTAGTTTGCCATTTCTATATTCTATAACATCCTTAGCAAGCTGCATTATTAGGCTAGATTTACTTCTATACTGGCTTTCGTGGTGAAATAAATGGGCAGTTATAGATTGAACTCCTATATTACTGTAGTACTTTGCCAGGTTCATTGTATTTATTCTCGCTAATGAATACGGGTTGTCTAATCTGTATGAACTTGAACACTTGATCTCTTTCTTTGTGTCTTCAGCTTTGAAACAATATGCTGAAGATGCAACTATAGATTTTGCTTTAAGTTCATTTTCTCTAACACTCTCAAGGATATTAAAAGTGCCTTCGTAGATAGTGCTATATATATCTGAAAAATGTTGTGGGTCTGTGCTTGGAATTCCTGCCAAGTTAAAAATATATCTAGGTTTGTATTTATTGATTATATTGTTGACTTGCCATCGATTTCTAATGTCAATTCCGCCCTCATGCCGATGACTTCTATATGAGATTGTTTCATAGTTGGCGAGATGTTCATGCAAGTAGGTACCATCTTGATCAGAAAAGCCGAATATGATTGCTCTATCCATATTTCAGCTTCTTTGCAAAACCAAGAATCAGATATGCATCAGGTCCTTTATCGAAATTGAGTGGGAATTGATCATCATTTTTATTATCAAAGGTCGATTTGCTTTCCATTGCCTCCGCTATAGCACCAAGAGTGATTGTATTACTTGCACCTATTTCTTGTATTTGCTTCATTATTTGAAAGTCCTTGATTATTGCTGCAATATATTCTGTGGCCCACTCAACGTTGCAGTAGGCATACTTCGTGTTCTTCGAGTAATACACATGCTCATCATTAATAATGTCATGTAAGGTATCTTTATCTCTACCTCCTCCGTACATTGGGCCAAGTCTTATTACTTTTCCTTTTTTTTCTATCCATGACTTTTCTGCATGGCACCTATTTCTGCCGTATGCAGTATTGGCTTCAGTTCTACATGATAATGATGATATCAATAGCAAATTCGATGACTTATGACGATTCATAATCTCACTTGTCGTTACAAATATTGCTTCTTTATCTTCTTCTGGATGTGTATTTGCATAAAAGCGTCTTGCTGAGTTTGCACAGTGAATAACAAGATCATAGTGGTCTTTTGTCTCTACCTGATTAAAGTTATCGCGTCCAACGCCCTCCACATTATGGCCGGAAGCCTTTAAAACTTTAAAAAGTTGACTTCCAACATATCCTTTAAAACCATAAAGCAGGATGTTCATGTCTCAGTAAATTTCATTTACAATAATTGGCTCCTTGCACTCATCCCAAGGCTTTGTCAAAAGACTAACACAAAGGGATGTATCGATTGCATGAAATGAGTGAGAGACCCCGATAGGAGTCCTAAAACACATCCCAGAAGTCGCGAGTAAATTTAAGCTCTCGCCATTACATTTGTCTTCAGTAGTGAGTAGTAGCTTTCCTTCAACAACCAAAAAATATTCAATAAATTCAGGGTGGTAGTGATTTCCTCTTACTTTGTCAGGTTTGATGACGACCATATTGAATTCTTTGATGTCATGATCAGGTACCCATGTAAATATTCCTCCTCTTCCATCCTTGACTGTAGAGGGGTTGCACGAGTGTTTGAGGATCTCGATTTGTCCCAGTTTGCCGATTACTTCAGCTTTAGACATGATTAATAATTAGATTAGGAAGAGGTTGGATCACCGTTAATTTCTCTAAAATATCCGGTTTAAGCTTACTGATTAAATTTAGGAAATGGTTGTGATAATAATAGGGCAACGATATCAATGCCGATGGATTATGATGATGCATTTCTTTTTCGTCAATAACTTTGATATTGCTTCCTAGCATTGACGTCCCAATCTTTTTAGGGCTATTATCAAATACGCCTTTGATGATTGATTCATCGAGGTTTAGGAATTGAAGCAACATATTCCCTTTTGTGCTTGCTCCAAAGCCATAAATATTTTCGCCTCTATTGTCCATGTATTCTAGGAGAGCGGAAAAGTTTTTCCTGAAATTATGAGATTTTTCGTTGAATTCAATCAAGGAAGATTCTTCATTTGTATTCCTCCTTCTTTCGTTTTCGATAATACTCTTGACGCTTCTTGTTATTGTTTTCCCCCCGCCGTTTGTTGACTTCTTTTTAATGAATGCTCTTATGCTTCCTCCATATACATCAATTACTTCCGCATCGAATATTTCAAGGTTGCAAATATCCATTAAATGCGATAGCGATTGGAATGTGTAATATGTCACATGTTCGTGCACAATATTGTCTACCACACAGTTCTCAATCATTGAGGCCGCATAACTCATTTGGATGCACCATATTGTCGATTCATCCATTATGCTCGCAATATTGTTTGTGAACTCTACCGGATTGTGTAGATGATAAAACATAGCTGTTGACGTAATTAATCTTGGTGGCTTATTGAATTTTTGCTTGTACGCTTCAGCAGAAAATAATTCGTTGATGTATGTATAGTTATCGTCTATGCAGACTTGCTGAATATTTTGTGCGGCATCAATGTTTACTTTTTGAATTCTTGTTTTGTCATACAGTGCTAAAAATGTCCCATCATTTCCGCCAATATCTAATATCACATCATTTTCAACTAGGTTTTCTGTCAGCCTCTTGTTGCAAGAGTCTCTAAGGTCTGTAAGGATTGACTTCATTGAAATCGTTGTCGAGGTTTGATACGGATATTTGGCGAAGACGTCGTCTAGTGATATCGGATTGCTGAGTTGGATCAGATTACATGCTCGATTGCTGCACTTGGTGATATTTAAGGAACTTGCTTTTAGTCTCTCCCTGAATGGATCATTGGATTTGCAGAAGATTGCGCTTGGATATTGTTTGCCAATTTCTACGATGTCTTCTAGCAGTTCTGATCCACATACAACACAATTTGCCATTTTCCTTGATTGCACTTTCTACATCTTACTCCATTCATCCCACTCTTCTTGGTTGTTCTTCCTGATTGTCTCCTCCCCCCATTCTCATCATGTTGGGCAGTTGTGTTGAGACCATTGTCACGCTGCATTCGGCGCACTGCCATTTGCTAAAATCAATCAATATCTGAGATTATGTCTTCTAAAACAGCATTGATAACAGGTGTCACTGGCCAAGATGGCGCTTATTTGGCCGATTTCTTGATTGAGAAAGGTTATGAAGTGCATGGAATTCGAAGAAGGTCATCTTCATTTAATACAAAACGGATAGACCACCTCTATCATGACATACATGAATCGGGCTCTAACTTTCACTTGCATTATGGCGATATGGCTGATTCGCTCAGCCTTACTAATGTCATAGCCAAGGTTCAGCCAGACGAAATTTACAACTTAGCCGCTCAGTCACACGTTATGGTGAGCTTTGAGCAGCCTGAATATACAGCCAATGTTGATGCCCTTGGTACTTTGAGAATACTTGAGTCCATTAGATTATTAGGTATGCAAGATAAATGTCGTTTTTATCAAGCTAGTACTTCAGAGCTGTTCGGTAAGGTTCAGGAGATTCCTCAATCTGAAAGCACTCCTTTTTATCCGCGTAGTCCCTATGCTGCGGCAAAACTCTATGCTTATTGGATCACTGTTAATTATCGAGAGTCATATGGAATGTATGCTTGTAATGGTATTTTATTCAATCATGAGAGTCCACTAAGGGGCGAAACATTTGTAACCCGAAAAATAACAATGGCATTGGCTAGGATTAAGTTGGGCCTGCAAGATTGTCTTTATTTGGGTAATTTGGACGCTATGCGTGATTGGGGTCACGCAAAAGACTATGTAGAGATGCAATGGCTGATGCTACAGCAAGAGTCGCCTGTCGACTATGTAATTGCAAGTGGATGCCAATTTTCGGTTCGTGAGTTTGTCTCGAAGGCTGCCCATTGTCTGGATATTCCGATTAGTTGGCATGGGACAGGCTTGGACGAGTATGCAGTGGATTGGCAGGGTAAAAAGATTGTTCAAGTTGACCCTCTTTATTATCGCCCCGCTGAGGTTGAAACACTCCTGGGAGATCCAGCCAAGGCAAAGACTGAGCTTGGTTGGTCGCCCCGGCATACATTTGATGAATTAGTTGAGGAGATGGTTTTGCATGATCTTGAGTTGGCGAGACGTCAAATATCCGCTGAATCCATGTGATGATCTGTGCTTGCAAGAGATTATCTGTGGCCCTGGGGTCAATATTTTTTGTAATTCAATTGTCTTTCAGCATTTTTGATTCGCTAATTAAGGATATTTGTTTTATTCGTTCGATAATGGATTAGAAAAATTTGCAGGCTCTTGTCTTATATCTTCTCGTTGTGACTGTCTCTTTCTTTTGCGCCTCTCTCTGAAAATTCATATAAAAAGCCCCATTGATCTGGGGCTTTTTTATATGAATTTCTAGCTGCCTGATCAGCCAAGCAAAGCTTTTGCTTTGGACACCACGTTCTCTACCGTGAAGCCGAATTCTTTGAGGCAGGTGCCGCCTGGAGCGGAAGCGCCGAATCGGTTCATGGTGACGCTGTCGCCATCAAGGCCGATGAAACGGTGCCAGCCGAAGGACTCGGCAGCTTCCACCACCATGCGCTTACGCACGGCGTTGGGGAGTACTTCTTCTTTGTAGGCGTCGGTCTGCTCGTCGAACAGTTCCACGCAGGGCATGGAAACGACACGCACTTTCTTGCCTTCAGCGGTGAGCTGCTTGGCGGCTTGGACGCAGAGCTCCAGTTCGGTGCCGGTGCCGATCAGGATCAGATCGGGAGTTCCTGCAGAATCTTCGAGGACGTATCCACCCAGGGCCACCTTGTCGATCGAGGAGTTGGCCTGGTTGGCCAT